>OBLR010000057.1_pt1 | contig 17696 bp, 20 predicted proteins | sample 1519891 | NCBI WGS metagenome assembly OBLR01 (sample SAMEA3113583, study PRJEB22503) | soil metagenome | reverse complement strand
CTGCATATACCGAGCCCTCATCTGTAAGAAATGTAAAGCAAAAGGAGCCGACCATCTCTCCTTTTAAGATGTGCATGGCTTCTGCCATGTCCTCTTTATCAGCTAGGTGCATGACAAGACGTTGCGCAGCCACAAGAGTATCGCTCATTGTTTGTGGAGTAAAAGTACAACCGCCTACCATGCCTGATAGCTCCTCAACATTGGCAATAGTACCATTATGTGCAACACAGAGATCCTTTATTCTGAGAGGCTGAGCGTTTTCAATTGTGCTCTTGCCAAGCGTCGAATATCGGACGTGTCCGATGACAGTATGAGATTTGTATTTATTGATCACCCTCGGGAAGTCTGAGGCTGCGGAAGAGACGAGCCCAAGCCTCCTGAAAGGTGGCCTGCTGGGAACTGCAATACCCCATGCTTCCTGCCCACGGTGCTGCAGAGCTCGCAACGAGTCTATCGCAAAAGGGATGACATTACGCCCATCAAGAGAAAAGATCGCAATTACGCCACAGTTTTCATGAACTAACGCCATGCCACCCCTAGATAAAATAGGATGAGCAGTATGCTATTAAAAATATATCTACTTTATGAATGCAGGCTCCTTTCAAGCAAGTAAAATTTTGACTCTAACTGTTTCAAAGATAGTCTAATTATCTGCCTATTGCCTTTGATAAACTCAACATGAGTAGGCATAGTTTTACCTATCTCCGCAAATGGTACGGCATTAGAAGATAGTTTTTCATGGACACTTTCCGGATCCTTTGTGGCAATAATATACCGAGAGTGCGTCTCGGAGAATAGGAGTTCGTCTACCTGTTTGCATGAGGTTGGAACAGAGTCAAGCTGAACTTTGAATCCGATTGAGCCAGCTATGGCCATTTCAGAAAGTGCAACAGCAATGCCGCCCTTTGAGCAGTCATGCGCGCAGCTAACAAGGCCCATTTTTATGAGGTTCAGCACGGCGTTCATATTCTGCCTATCAACCTCCAATTCCACCCGTGGAACACCACCCCCTGTTATCTTATGGATGTGTTCGTAGTATTCTGAACCGCCCATTTCCGGCTGGGTATATCCAACAATAAAGATCGATTCATTTTCTGATAATGCCATCTGCATAAGAAACCTCTGATTTTCGACTAGCCCCAACGTCCCTATCACTGGCGATGGTTTGATGGGGCCTCTAGCAGTTTCATTGTAAAAGCTCACCTTGCCTCCAACTACAGGCACTCCCATAAACTTACAATAGTCTACTATGGCATTTATTGCCTGAATAAATGTCCAGTAAATCTCCGGCTCCTCTGGATTAGCAAATTGTAAGTGGTCTACCACTCCAATTGGATCAGCGCCTGAGCAGATAATGTTTCTAAAGCCTTCCGAAAGAGACCCTAGCGTTCCTTGGTAAGGGTCAAGGTAACAATGCTTTGAGTTACCATCTAGCTTAACTGCTATAAACTTCCCATTATCAAGCCTCATCACAGCTGCGTCACCGCTCCCCGGCTTGATGATTGTTCTTATGCCTACTTCATGGTCGTATTGTTGGTAAACCCACCGCTTACTTGCTATTGTAGGGTTTGCCAATAGCGATTGTAAGACCTTCCCAAGGTTCGACGGCTGGATGGGTCGCTTAATTCTTTTCATCTTGTCTATGTAGGTAGGTCGTTTAGCCGTCCTATCTGCAAGGGGGGCATGGGCAACCAAATGCGAAGGCATCTGCATAACGACCTTGCCAGAATACCTAATGACAAGATCCTGATGCTCCTGGACGGTGCCAATGACAGAATATCTGATTCCGTACTTTTCAAGAATTGATTGCAAAATTGAGAGTTTTGTTTTGTTGGTAATGTAGAGCATGCGCTCTTGTGACTCCGATATCATCAGCTCATTGGGCGTCATATGACTTTCTCTCGTATGGATCTTTGTCAGCTCGATGTCGAAGCCTCTGCCAAGATTGTCTGATGTCTCGGAAAGACAGCAGGAAAGGCCACCCCCACCCAAGTCTTTGATGCACTTCAGACACCCTCTTTTGACTGCTTCCATTGTTGCCTCCAGTAACAACTTTTCAAGGAAGGGATCAGGAATCTGTACCGCTGATCTGTTCTCTTCTTCAAGTGTCCTTGAGGCAAAGGAGGCACCTCTTATGCCGTCCCGACCAGTGGGCCCGCCTGCAAGTATTATTAAGTCGTCTGCCTCAGCTTCGTTTGTGATAATGTCTTCTTTTTTGCCAAACCCTATTGCAGCAACATCAACCAAACAATAATCCTGGAATGAGGGATCAAATTCAATCTCTCCCCCAACAGTTGGAATACCTATACAGTTTCCATAATCTGCAATGCCTTTTACTACATTCTTAAAGAGCCACTTAGATTTTGCGACAGAATGGTTACCCTCACCTAATATCGGTGCGAACCTTAGCGCATCAAGAACCGCAATTGGGCGAGTTCCCATAGACATAATGTCACGGATTACTCCGCCAACCCCTGTTGCAGCTCCACCAAATGGCTCTATGGCTGAAGGATGATTGTGGCTCTCGATGTGGACTGTTAAGATGTAGCCATCACCAACGTCAAGTACGCCTGCATCATAGCCTGGCCCAACAATTACATGGTTGCCCTTTGTCGGCAGCAAATGCAAATATTTTTTGGATGACTTGTACGAGCAGTGCTCCGACCACTGAGCCCCTACCGCATCCTTTTCAATTTCATTTGCCTTTCTCCTTAATTCCCGTTCGAGGTATTCAAGCTCTGGCTTGGTGAGGACATCCATCTCTATGCTATCGCCTTTTGTCTAAGGTTTGACACAAGTGATCTGAAAATAGTAATGGCATCATTGCTATTGCTGTCGTTACTACTGGTGTTATTATTTCTGCTGCGGTCGACACTGAGGATACTTTCACTTGCCCTCTCCGGATGGGGCATCATGCCCATCACGTTGCCCTCTTCATTGCATATCCCTGCAATTAAATCAGTGGACCCGTTAGGGTTGTCGCAAGTATACCGAAGAACGATCTGATTCTTTTTTTTCAACTCCTTCAATATCTTGCTGTCAGCTACATATCGTCCGTCCCCGTGGGCAACAGGGATACCGAATATTTGCTTGGGTGAAAATTCGCTCGTAAATGGCGTATTGTTATTTGTAACCTGTACGCTTAACCATCTGCAGACAAACCGGAGGGAGTCATTCATCATAAGTGCACCAGGCAACAGTCCGGACTCAACAAGAATTTGGAATCCATTGCATATGCCGAGCACTGGCAGACCATCGTTCGCCATCCGTTTTACCTCCTGCATTATGGGGCTATGGGCAGCAATTATTCCAGGGCGAAGCCTATCCCCAAACGCAAAGCCTCCTGGGATTATCACTGCATCATAACCGTTAATGCGGTCCTTAGTGTGCCAAATAAAATCGGCCTCAATGCCTACTATATTGTTAAGAATACGGTGAACATCGCGGTCACAATTGCTGCCAGGAAAAACGGCTATCCCGATTCTTGCTGCCATTACTTTGCAATAAAAACTTGTAATCGCTTCTATTAAAATCTTCAGACCTATTCATTTTTGTTATATATGTCCAAAGAGACCAATACAGTATTGTTTTTATCATCGGTTGATTGTGGAAAAATTGTTTATGGCAGCTAGTGTAGTACGCGACATCATGACAAAGAACATTGTAATGATAGACCATGATAAGACAGCCTTAGAAGCTGCCAAGATTATGACAGAGAAAGGCATAAGCTCACTGTTTGTTGTTAAAGACAATCATCCAGTTGGCATTGTAACAGAGCGTGATTTTATAAAAAAAATATGTGCTACGGAATTACCCGTAGGTGAGATAAAAATAAGTGATATCATGTCAAAGATACTGACAACAGCCGATCCAGATACACCAATTGAGGTTGCTGTTCAGAGGATGGTAAATCACAAGATACGTCGGCTTCCTATAATGGAAGGTGGCAAATTAGTAGGTATCATAACTGTGACTGATTTGGCAAAACATTTGAGAACAACCTTGCTACTAGAAGGCGCACTAAGTGATTCCAATAGCTTTGACAACATGATTGCGACTATGGACCGCGATAAGTATTAAGTCCTACCCCCCAAGTCGCATTAGACGAAATGGCAAGCCTGTGTGAAGATCTGAGAGGACTCTATGGGGGTTTTGTTGCCTCAGGGAGCAAAAATGTTGTCTATTACTAAAAGTAGTGTACTTTGAGTGTCTCAGTCGACTCAACAGCATGACTTCTGGGCATCTGTCATTAAATGTGATACTAAAGGTTGCCATAACACTCTAGCTCTTGCCTGTTGTCTTCACTGTACAGTTGCTGACAACTGGATTGAAGATGCGCAATTCTTGACACAGCTTTTTCACAATCACTTCAGCATCATGTTCAGTTTTTGAATTGACGACCATCTTCAACATCTTTGCAGATCTGATTGATTGTACATTCGAATAACCTCCCTTAACAACTAGATCCCTGTGGATTGTTTCACCTTCAGGATCATTGATGTAGGGCTTATTTTCGATAATCACCTGAACAATAAACTTTGGCACAAAGATCCAAAAAGCGCACCTTTTTTAAATATATTATTTAAATAAAGCGACCCAATACTTTTGTAAATAACAAGAAAGTTGCTACTGAAGGGGGTACGAGACCTACCAACAGAATATTTGGAGCGATATCAACTGGAATCTTGATGACACTAATAGCCATTATCACTACGAAAAATGAGATAAGCATGATTACACCAAAGAACATCGCAGCCCCTATCATATAGCCCAATAGTTTGACTTTTTCCCGCTTGCTATTTTCCGCTGCAACATCATTGTAAGCCAACGAGTTATACACACAAATTTGCTGCTACATAATCCTTTTTGCAAAATACACAAGCGCCGTTTAATTAATAAAACGCAGTGTGACTACAGCGCATGAGGTCATGTAGCTCAGCCTGGTCAGAGCGGCTGACTTGTAAACTTCATCAAGAAATCAGCAGGTCGTGGGTCCGAATCCCACCATGACCTCCTTCTTAAATTCTGCTTCTGCAAAAAATGAATACTTGCTGAACAAAGCAGCCATTGATAAATGGCCTGTAATTGTGCCAAAAGCTATCCGTTACTCTTGAATCCTCATTTTAAGTTCAGCAATTCAAATTATCTCGGGTTATCAGATTAACTAGGCTTATTGCTGTTATAGCTTAGACTATCATTAATTCTCCCGCCATAACGCCTTTGTCTTGGCCAAGGTGACAAATGCTAACAGATATGCGATTTGGACTGCAAACCCAAATTCAAGTGACCAGTCAGCCGGCGTTGAGATGCCCATAATATCTTGTAGCATTAGTGACGCATGAGTTGTCGGTACAGCATAGGCGAGAGGTCGTAGCGCCTCTGGCATTATGTTCATAGAATAGAATACCGGGGGTATTACGGCAAGTATCACATTTACAAAGGATATCACCTGAGTAGCATTTCTCATGTGGAGCATATGAGATGACAGAAAAAATCCCATGGCTGACATGGCTCCCCAAATTAAAAGAATTGTTGCCACTAGCAGAGGTATACTGAATAATGATCCAAAATAGACAACAAGGGTCGCTAGCACTATAAGCGCTGGAAGTCCGAATAGTAGCTCGGATAGGGCGAGTCCCACCATATAGGTCAATGGCGAAACTGGTGAGGCAACAAATACATCCTGCACCTTGTATTCTGTTTTGTAAAATGAGATGTCTTGACCAAGTGCAAGACCGTATCCTACTAGGGCCATCACCAGGCTCCCTGCTACAGCAAAGTGAATGTACTGGCCTCCACTTACTACGAAAAGTACAAACAACAGAGAGAATGGACTTATTGCTGTAAAGACTAATGACATAGGATTCCTTCTTAACCAGAGAACACCCGTCATGTAGGCGATAAGCAATACCTGCCGTGCAGGCAATAAGTTACTCTTTGGGATTTTGGTCATCTATAATACCATTCCCCATAATGTAAACGAAGACATCATCAAGTGTAACTGAAGAGACCGTAAAGGACAGATTTTGTCGTAATGCGAGATCTGACAGCTCACGCACTGCAGATTCGAAAGTAAATATGCGGAACATCCCTGCACCAGTGTCAACGACCGATCCGTAAGATTTCAAAGTGTCAATGTCTAACGTGTCACGTGCTATGTCTACCCGAATATTCTGTGGTATAATCCTGCGCAACTCTTGAATGGTACCCTGCGCAACAATCATGCCTTTATCAATAATTACGATATAGTCAGAGAGCATTTCCGCTTCATCCATATAGTGTGTTGTCAGCAAAATGGAGCCTCCCTTGCGTTTCCAGTCCTTGATGGCGGTCCAGACTTGCCGTCGAGACACTGGGTCAAGTCCGATAGTTGGCTCATCAAGGAAGAGAAGCTCTGCTTCAGTTGCCATCGCCATGGCGACAAGGATCTTTTGCTTCATGCCGCCTGAGAGGTTCATCGCCGGAGTGTCTCTTGCCCCGTAGATCTCTAACTTCCGCAACATAGTCTCCGTCTTGTCTCTTGCTTCGCTCTTGCTGTCTCCTCTTATTTGGAGCCAGTTGTAAACGTGGTCCCAGGGGGTAAGAGCTCGGAGGGGCCTCCCTTCCTGTGGCACAATAGATATCAGGCTGCGCACATGTCTTGCTTGAGTGATTGCATCATAACCGAGGACATTTATTGTGCCTGAGGTTGGCAGTAATTGAGTAGCACACATTCTCACAAATGTGGTCTTCCCTGCCCCATTCCTACCCAGTAGCGTAAAGATTTTGCCTGCCTCCACTGTTAACGAAAGATCTTTGACTGCAGGCTGGCGCGAATTCCTATATATTTTAGTGACGTCGACAGCATCGATGGCAAGCATGAAGATATTGTGCACAAACCTCTAATGTAGACTTTCTGCTTGCCGCATAAAAGAGTGGGGACAGTATCATTTCAGATATGCAAATAAGTCCCCACTGTGAAAACTATCATGTTAATGAGAAGAGAGTTCATAGTTGCCAGAATTGAAGCATCTCAGGATGGCAGCCCATACGTCTACGTCACATTCAATGACCCCAAAGAATACAAACCTGACAGGCCAAACATGAATCCTTTTGGCCAAAACGTAACATCTATTGAAGATCTCATGAAAAACATGCCAAAAGTCATAACAAATATTGGGTTTATGGGGCCAGGGCTAACTGATTCTCCGACTATAAAATTCAGCATGCATGAGTATCAAGACATGGGCATCAAAGTCGGCGACAAAGTGTACATTGAAATACAAAAAACAGATACTAGTGGCGGGATATAATCGTCTAGTGGTACATTGGTAAGACCTAGGAAGCTTGGATTTAAATACAGAGGGAGTTAATACAGGCCAATTGGAACAACAGAAGAATAGCAGGATGCGAGTAGAAGTAAAGGGACTAGTGCTTATACTCATTCACACACCCTTTGGTCTTGAATTCTTCGATAAGGTCGCTAAATGGCGTGTTTCAAAATTATATGCTCGTTTTAACACATACCTAATGCCCGCAATAACAGCCTTGGCCATATTCCTTATTCTAGGTTCCCTCTTGGTCATGTTTGGAGATGCCCAAGCAAGAGAAGGTGTACGGGGTGTTGGTCCAGCGGCTAATCTATTGATTCCCGGGTTCAATCCATATTTACCTATTACATATGGCTTGGCAGCCCTTGTTATCACCATTATCATTCATGAAGCAGGACATGGTGTTATAGCAAGAGTGCATAACATTAGAGTCGATTCTACCGGGATTGTGCTATTTCTTGGCATACCTATAGGAGCCTTTGTAAACATTGAAAGGGATGAGCTAAACCGAGCAACGCTCAAACAAAAGAGCGCTATCCTAACTGCAGGCCCACTCAACAATATGATATTAGCCGCTGCATGCTTGTTAGGAATTTACTTTGTAGTTTCTACCCTTGTTCCAGTTCCGCCCGACCCTAATGCGCCACAGTTTGGCGTAATGGTGATTAGCGTAAATAGTGGCTCTCTGGCTCAATCTGCGGGGATTGAGGACGGATCAGTAATTCAGTATATTGCAGGCCAGCAGATCACATCACTTGATGATTTGAGTGCGAATCTTCGAAATAACCTTGGCAATACTGTCGAAATAACTTGGCTCAACAAAGCTGGCGAGAGGATAGCTCGTCAGGTATCACTTCCTTCAGCGGTAGAGCCAGGCAGAGGAACCTTGGGAGTCAGTGTGTCCGCTCTATCTCAAAATCCTCAGGAGGTCCTAAACACATACAAGAACCAATTTACTCAAAACCCCCTGGCCGTTCTTCTTCCACCAACATTTCAACAGGGTTTTGTGCCCTACTCAGATCTCATGGCTCCAAAATACACATCAACTGTCTTTGGGGACGCATTTGCTCCTGTTGCCAATATGCTGTTCTGGTTGTGGTTCATCAATTTTAACGTCGGCATATTCAATGCTCTGCCAATAGGTCCGCTCGACGGGGGTCAGCTGTATGGTGCTTTAATAGAGAACAAAGCGAAGTCCAAAGCGATTGCAAGAAATGCAAATATGCTGTTAACTCTTGTAATGGCTGCGATTGTATTTGCGGTATTAGTGCTACCCTACATCGTATTCTAAAAAAGCACTATCCTTTTATAATGGGGTCACTCATATAGTATCGGCTTATTACCGCTTTATGCCTTATACAATTGATCGTAGCCTAAAGGCATATCCAGTTGGAATATAGTCGGATGAGCGATAATGGAGAAATTAGAAAAGGACCAAAAGGTTGGCGAAAATGTATCTCAAGCAGGTCAGACAGCAACAGCAACCACTACCAATGCTCCTAAGAACAATAGATCATCAACAACAACAACAACAACAACAACAACAACAACAACTACTGCACGACCACCACCAACCCCACCAGCAAGAGCATTATCCCGAGAGGATGTCGACAATGGCATCACGAAAGTTACCACACAATGCGAGGAGGCAGTCAGCAAAGTAATACTCAAATCCATTCCCTCAGAGTCTCAGATAACTTTTGTGAGATTTGAAGGCCCTAACATCGCGCTTTATACTAAGAATCCAAAGTTTGCGCTCACTGAGTTGACTTATTTTTTGTCATCTCTGTCGAAGACTTTGAAAAAGAGATTTATTATTCGTACTGATCCATCTAGCAGGCTACCAGAGGACGAGACTAGACAAGCAGTGGTAAAATTGCTTCCAAAAGATGTGCAGGTTTCGGCGATATTTTGCGATGATGCAACAGGTGAGGTAGTTCTTGAAGTAAGCAAACCGGAAGCAATAGATCCCAATATGCTTGTTCAAATTGCTCAATCTACAGGCTGGATAGCACACACTAGACGCTCGCCTCATATTCCATCATCGAGCATCAATACTTTACATTCTACTTTAAAGACCTCTGCAAAAGAAAGGACTGAGTTTCTACAAAAGCTGGGCAAACGCGTATTCAGGGAATCCCTTGTAGTTAGAAGTGTCAATGGCAATGATGCAACGCCTCCTCGTCGACAACAACAGCAACAACAGCAAACGATAGCTACTGTAGATTCAGCTACTACGGCTGAGCATCGAGCTAACAAGCCTCAACCATGGTCTACGAGCCGAGAAGAAGTTATGCTATTTTGTCTTGGAGGTGTCAAACAGGTAGGCAGATCTTGTTTTGTTGTGGTAACACCGGAGACCAAGGTGATGCTTGATTGCGGTATAAACCCTGGAGAAATGTCGGGGCTTGACGCCTACCCTCGAATTGACTGGTTCAATTTTGATCTTGATGATCTGGATGCAGTAGTAATAAGCCATGCACACATTGATCATCAAGGCTTCTTGCCGACACTTTTCAAGTATGGCTACAGAGGACCTGTGTACTGTACTGAACCTACTTTGCCCTTGATGATCCTTCTTCAGACAGACTCTGTCAAGATTGCAAATAGTAACGGGACATACCTACCATACGCCGCAAGGGATGTGAATGAAGTAATTAAGCACTGTATCACTTTGCCATATGGTAAGCCTACTGATATTTCGCCTGACGTGACGATTACGCTCAACAACGCAGGACATATTATGGGCAGTGCTACGGTTCATCTTAATATCTCCGGCGCCCATAACATTTTGTACTCCGGAGACTATAAGTACGCCCGGACGCAGTTGCTCGATAGCGCAGTATCTATGTACCCAAGAGTAGAGACACTGATCACTGAGAGCACCTATGGCAACACAACAGATGTCATGCCTGATCAACAGTCGGTATATCGAGGTTTCACCGAATCAATAAACAGGACCCTGATGGAAGGAGGAAAGGTTCTTCTACCTGTTCCTGCTGTTGGAAGGGCTCAGGAGATAATGCTTGTCATGGCAAAGGAGATGAAGGAAGGTAGGCTCATTGAATCGCCAATATATATTGAGGGAATGATTTCTGAGGCCAGCGCCATACACATGTCATATGCTCACTATCTTGGCTCCGAGGTTCGAAAGTCCGTGTCACAAGGCATAAACCCTTTTCAATCAGAATACTTCACGGTTATTAGTGGATACGGCAAGCGTGATGATATACTTAATGACGAAAATCCTGCAATAGTGATGGCAACGTCTGGAATGCTGGAAGGCGGCCCGTCTGTAGAATACTTCAAGGAACTTGCACCAAACCCAAAGAACAAAATTATGTTTGTCTCATACCAAATCAATGGTACACTCGGCAGGCGAGTCCTTGACGGAGCGATGTCTGAAGTTAGTATGATGGACAAGTCCGGGAAGGTCAAAGTTGTCCCTGTCCGGTCCCAAACACAAAAGATAGACGGATTTTCAGGTCACTCAGACTTTAACCAGATACTGAACTTTGTCTCTCGGATCAGGCCAAAACGTGTTCTGGTAAATCATGGCGAAAAAAGCAAGTCAGAAAATGTGGCAAGTGCCGTCTATTCTAGACTCAAAATCCGCTCTGGTGTCCCAGATAATAGAGAGATCGTACGATTAAGGTAAATTTTTCTGTTTTATTTGATAGTGCCGCTTAAACCCTGTAACCGATTATAGATGAATAAAGTCTCCCTGTAAAACCTAACGAAATTCTTCTTTTACGTCATTGCCATACTTCAGAACCAATTTACGCACTTTGGGATCAATAACGAAGTTGCAATAGGGTGCGGCTTGATTGTTGTCGTAATAATTTTTATGGTAATCTTCTGCAACATAAAAATCATTAAAGGGAGTGATTTCGGTCACGATTGAGCCCTTGTAAGAGCCTTCCTTTTCGAGCTCCGTTTTTGATTTCTCGGCAACCTCCTTTTGTTTTTGGCTATGATAAAAGACTGCAGATCGGTATTGTGTACCTACATCATTACCTTGTCTATTAAGAGTAGTCGGATCATGCGTATGCCAGAAAATGTCGAGTATTCTTTCATATGGTATAACTTTAGGATCAAATTCTATCTGAATCGATTCCGCATGTCCTGTTTTTCCTGTACATACTAAGTCATAGGAGGGATTCTCAACCATTCCTCCTGAATAGCCCGGTACCACTGATTTGACACCTTTGAGTCTTTTGAAGATTGCTTCGCTGCACCAAAAACATCCATTTGCAAGTGTTGCAATCTCAAAGTTGTCATTCATGTATTATATTTGGCAACTCCTTTTCTTTTGGAATAAAGTATAAGGATAATGAATTGACACAATCTCGAAGATTTTTATTTGTTAAACCTTCATCGAGAAATTCGTGTCCTAAATGTGCCCTACAGTTTGAACATTCTATCTCTGTTCTTATCCCATCTGGGTCTGGTATACGCTTTATTGCACCCGGGAAGCTCTCATCAAAACTTGGCCATCCGCATCCTGAATTAAACTTGCTTTTAGCGGAAAAAAGAGGGTTATTGCACCTTCGACAAATAAAGGTTCCATCCTGATAAAAATTGTCATACTCTCCAGAGAAAGGAACTTCTGTTGCTTTATGTATGATGACCCTTTCTTGTTCTGGTGTAAGTTTATTATAACTCATACAATTTCCAACCTATTTATAATATTTCAAGCACCTCTCCGTCATATATCTCGTGTGCCGTTCTAGCGCGACTTAAATCTAAGGAAAAGATGAAGAGCTCATCTATAGGTTTTGTACTGATTGTTTGGATTTTCTCTTTTTGCCCTGTGTCCTCCATTTTTATTTAGTGGTCGAGAGGATAACCGGAAATCTTATCAACTATTAGTGGTAGGGAACCGAATCTGGTGCTTGTGCAGTTAGAACATCTTTCAGTTATTTTGCTCTTAGACAGATTTGACGCGCGCACCAGAAGCAGGAGCTCAAATCTGAAAGAAGATGCTCTATCTTGAAAATTTGTAAAAACTATCTCTTCTTCCTCTAAATGTAGGCGGATGGCTTGAGCCATCGCTTTCCTCCGCCGTATCATCCAGATCTCATGCCAACTTGCTTATTAATTCGGAGGAAATAGGGCAGTTAATCATGCTAGTTATACTATGAAGCGTCATAAAGTCATGAATTATTTGCAAATGACTTCCTTGAATTTGAAGATCTGAGAAGAAGCTACATTGGGGGATTCGACATCTTAATTTCCTAGAATTGCGCGCTAGCGCTAATTTTCTATATTGTTAGTTCCATACTGTTTTTAGCCATGTATGTCCAATACCTTTTGCACTCACAAAATGGCTATACGATATAGATGTGTCCACTGCAATATTGTCTTAAGCGGGGAAGGCGCTTCTAGGCATTACCTTGCCAACCCTACCCACAAGCTCGAGAAGCTACCTCCTCCCGTAAAGCCGGTGAAGAACACTCGCTAGCTATTCTCTTATACTTTCTAGAGTCGATACTACCTGCCACAACATGGTGCGTATGTGTGACTGCATCTGAGGGCTTTGAGTTGCACTATCGAGTAAGCTTATTGCATTTGCAGCCCTGACTGAAAGGCTCCCGCTCTTCTCATCTTTGAGAGCAAGAAGCACTTCTTTTATCATGTTTCGGATGCTCTTCTGGATATCGCTGTTTCTCGTTATTGAGTCCAGAGTTTCAATGGCGCGAGCAAGACGCTGTTGATTCTCTTTTTCCTTAAGTTCTCTTTTTGATGATGTCATTATGCAAGCCTCCAGACGACTGCATATCTACCTGCTAGTTGCTTTTGAATGTTTTTATGGTCGCTAGCTCTCAAGAGACTTAAGTGTGACGGCCTGGCTAACAGGTATTTCTGTGTACGTAGTTTTGGCTCTAAGTAGCATAAAGATTCAACATTCGTCATTTTTTATTACTGATTCAGCTAGTGTAGCTTTAAGCTTGCTGTAGAGAGTATGTAATTTTTGATATCCAAAAACGATTAGGTTTTAAATGGGCAACTATTCATAGTATTTCCAGAGGTTGTCACTTAACGCAAATGGTAACAGAAGAGAAAGTAAAGTGCAACATTTGTGACGGAATCCTAGTGAACGCAAGCCAAGCAAAGCAACACACATCAACATCCTCTCATGAACTGAATAGGTCAAGGCTTGAACAAGATCTTGAGGTCGTAAGAATTGAAAATTATCAAGACGATATCTCAGTGATCATGAGTTGGAAGAAAACCTCCTTGTAGCAATTTCTCATTTCAACGCGACCAGAAAGAATTTCGTTCTTTTTCACTACCGCAGAAGCCGTATATGCATGTAATCTTGATGTCCCAATCAGCGGTTCTTGGGCAAGAGGTCTAAATATAGTAGTTAATTCTCGTCCACTTTGTTGATACTCATCATCGATGCTCTCTTTTACGTACAAGAAATATTCTGAGACGGGTATAACTAATATTATCAAACTTTTTTAGTAGGAACTTTTTTCGTTAATATGTACGAAGTGTATTAAATATCAGTTAATTTGGATTACTGCGTATATTATCTCGGTTTGATTGCAAATATAGTTCACATTAGTCTGAATGCTCGCGGAGGTGGCGAGCGTCTTGCAGTCGCCACGATAAAGGCGATATCGTCTATGGGAATCGATGTAGAGCTCTCCACATTGGAAAAACCCGATATGCAATTGATACATGATGCCTATGGAACAAGTATAGAGGCAGATCTCAAAAAGATAAGAACCCTCAACATCTTCCAAAAATATTGCCCCCGCAATTGTAATGTCACGGTTAATACACATGGTGACATGCTTCCATTTTACCACAATGACTTCAACAAAAAGAATGCGATCACGTATTGTCATTATCCTATTGCGAGCCACTTGATTGATTGTGGCGACCCAGATTACTCGGCTGCACTGCAGAACATGTGTCTTTTGGGTATGACACCATCATTACATTACAGGTATTACAATGCTGCCAGAACTGCTTACATTAAAATGATGGTAAACTCTACTGTGCTTACTAACTCAAATTTTAGCCGCAAGGCAATCCTTAAGTCCTTTGGCGTGGATTCAGCTGTGCTGCCCCCACCCGTTGACGTCGATATATTTCGTAACGCGTGTTTGACCTCAAACTCCCGCAATGACTCTATCTTGGTGATCTCTCGCTTCCATCCGAGTAAAAAGATAGAGAATGTCATACATCTTGCGAAGTTGTTGCATCAAAATGAGTTAGGCACAGAGATGAATATTGTAGGTAATATGCTACCAGACGGAGTCGGATACTTCAATTATCTAAACAATCTTGTAAAGCATTATGAATTGGAGGATTTCGTAAGGTTTGAGATTAACCTTAGATTTGATAGGCTACTCAATCTAATGCGCAGATCAAAGGTCTATGTCCATCCTCTGCCTGGAGAGCCCTTTGGTATATCTACTGTAGAAGCGATGAGTGCGGGTATAATCCCAGTTGTTCCAGATATAGGAGGTCATACAGAATTTGTCCCAGCAAAATACCAGTTCCACACTTACGGTCAAGGAGTAGGAGCCGTGGCAGCAGCTCTTGCTGCGCCTGCATCGGAAAGGGCTAAGCTAAGTCACTCAACCCAGAAGTATTCTGTTACTAACTATATTAAGAAATTCCAGCAAATACTGACGGATATTACAGATATTGGCAAAAAGCATATGGAAGCAAAGCCTGTCATCAGGCTATAAAAGCGATTACCCAAATCTGTCGATGCCTGACTAGCGAGCTCGAGTATACACGTAGGCGGTGTCAAACACTTGATCAGCCGTCCAAAGCGTGGGCAACGAGATTGTGCGGATCAGTTCCAAATCAAAGCTTGCAATGACGTTTCCCCACCCCCAGTTAGTACGGTCTCTTGTGAGAGGTTTCATGACATGGCTTCCCATGAAGTTAAAGCCAGCATTGTGCTTTATCCTATCGACTGTTAGCACTTGCCTGATAACACTATTGGCAAGCATTTCTCCCATTTCTGGCAGACCTGAGATAAAGAATATTGGTTTTGAGAGATCTAGGCTACCGTAATCAAAGCGCGTTGCATCGGCCCTTATTGCATTAAAGGTAACACTCGTGCTGGATAATATTGCCTTTTGTAGTGCAACAAGATCGTAGTCGATCTCTATGCCATATGAGTCCATTCCAAGAAGACTTGCACAATATGCTATTCTACCATCGCCCGAACCAATATCGATAAGCTGATCAAACCCATACGATTTTGCTTCTAACGCAAGCGTAAAGGCAGATAGCATCCATGTCGGATAGAATGGTTGATAGCTAGTGTCATATTTTTTACTGCTCAGCCAGTAGTTATTGATGTCACCTTCGTAAATTCTACATGGGCTGCCCGAAATACGTGCATCGTGTGAACTGACATAAATTGAATTGGCTAGTACAAACTTGTGTAATGACTGGAGTACATCCTTTCTAATAGGCAAAGATTCGGAGTAGGTTAAGGGTATGACTTCGCTAAGCAAGCTTCTCTTATTTTTATAGGCTCGCACAAATTGGCTCTTTAGAAGCGATACTGCTTCTGGGATGGAATCGCCAATTGTCATATTTTATTTCTCTCTCAGTATACTGATTCCGCACTCGGACGTAGACCCCTTTTGAAGCTTTTATGCCCGCATTCGTTACAGCGATACAGTCTCCTGCGCTTATATGTGTAGATGATTTCCGGATCCTCAATTGTTTGGTGAGGAGTTTTTACCATACAGCGATCACAAAAGCGAAGCTCTGTTGACAAGATATATAGAATGAATCTGTGACTTTGGAAAATATATACTATCCATAATTTATCCATGCGAATAAAAAGTTAACACGCATTTAGTCGTCATATCCCCGGAGAGTTTATTTACTTCTCGATTAGAATTTCCAGGTGAAAAACTTCTGCTTTTTGTGAGGATCTGTTACAATAATGACTTTTTATTGTATAACAAATTGAGGATAAAGAACCATGACTATATTTTTCACATTGTAGTGTGTACTCTAGGTAGCGCTTTATAAAAATAAATTTTTATAACTCCGTTAACTGCCATGACTCCATAGTAATGTGGTCAAGTGTAGTGCTGTTTGTACTCACTTTCGCTGTCTTTGGACTTTTGCTAGGATTTGCAGCAGTTTATGACACAAACCAAGAGACGCAGACAGGAGAGAGTGCCGCTGTGCGAGAAAATGCAAGTGGCAATGCAACGCAGATGGGTCCGTCCAGCAATCCTGATGCTAATCAGGAAAGTGGACAGTAAAGAAAGAGGCTCTAAACCGTGATCTGCTTCTTACTTTCTCAGTTTATTTGCCAAAAGCTCAGGTACTTCGGCTGGACGCTTTGCAACAGGTACATTTGCTTTTGCATAGTTGGCTACTTTTGATTCTGCAGACCCATAATCGCCGTAGACAATTGCACCCGCGTGGCCCATTCTCTTTTCTTTCGGAGCTGCTCGTCCTGCAATGTAGGCAATAACTGGCTTGACGAAGTTTGTATTTATAATGTACTGAGCCAACTGTTCTTCGGCATCACCACCTATCTCGCCTACTACGACTATTGACTCAACATCCTCTCTGTCTCTGACAAGGTCAAATGCTTCAATAAGATTTGTTCCATTGATAGGATCCCCTCCAATTCCCAGACATAGCCTCTGGCCATAGCCTTTACTTGTTAGGTTGTATGAAACATCATACATTAAGGTCCCGCTACGAGAAAAGACTACGGTGGTTCCAGCCTTGAAAGGCTGTGCAGGCATTATCCCTACCTTCATAACCTCCGGGACAATTACGCCCGGAGTGTTAGGTCCGATCATCTTTGCTCCATTTTTTCTAGCATATTCTAAAACCTTTATCGAATCTTTGATCGGTATGTGCTCGGGTATTGCGACCAGCAGCTTAATCCCACTATCTATTGCTTCTACTGCCGCCTTGAGGAAAAATGGTGCAGGAACAAAGATTCCCGATATCTGTGCGCCGGTGGCTTCAACAGCTTCACTCATGGTATTGTACACAGGTACATCTTCAAATCTCTGACCCCCTCTACCCGGGGTCACGCCTGCAGGAATATTTGTCCCATATGCCTTCATCAGCCTAGTGTGAGTCGATCCATAGCTGCCAGTAATACCTTGTATTATGACAGGCTTCTTCCCAAAGTCTTCCTCTCCCTCAGTCCCAATGAGTATATCAAATATGTTGAATGTTTTTTCCACAGTTGTTGTCATGTTGATCCCCTGCTATCGTTTAGCGTAGATACCGCAGATTGTATTGCCTCCTCCACTGTATTATAGAGTTTTGCTTTACTACCCTGAAGCATTTCCTTTGCCTTCTCCGAATCAGCTCCAGAGATCCTTGCAAACACGGGCACATTCATGAGGTTGTTGTTGT
>OBLR010000056.1_pt1 | contig 17919 bp, 22 predicted proteins | sample 1519891 | NCBI WGS metagenome assembly OBLR01 (sample SAMEA3113583, study PRJEB22503) | soil metagenome | reverse complement strand
TTGGTTGTGTTTTCCCACTGTCTACCACTTTTTGATCCTGCATTTCAAATATTGGCAACTTTGAGGTAAGCAGCGCTGCGACAGTAGCGTATGATGTCGCATCAAACAGGTTGCCGTCAGCATTGAGCACGCTGCAGTCAACAAATATTGTATATACTATCTTGCCAGGTACAAGCACTAGCTTTTCGAGATCAATCATCTCTGATTCTCTGACGCCTCTGTCGACAACCCTCGCAAGCTCAACCACCTCCTCATCTGGAGGACCGGGCTCAATATATGGCGAAGCCGTAGGCAGTACTTCTGCTGAAACAATTAAAGCGCCCTTGTTCTCGAGACCCTCGAAAGGCTCGCCTGTTTCGACTTTGACGCCAGCAATAACTTCGGTGTCACCTAGCTTTACCCTTGCAGAGCCATTTGCCTTCTTGATAACATCCGTCTCAATTTCTAGTTGCCTAGTTTCGCCAAAGTCTCTGCCATCAAGCCTCTTCCCCCTGGACAGAGCATCCCACATCTGCTGTTTGCGAAGGTGTTCAACGATTATGGTCGATCTCTTTGATGAACTCATTGTACCTCCTCCTTTAGTTCCGTTTCATTGCCAAAGTACTTTTGCATCAACGCTTGCTTTTGGATCTCATATACGATCTTGCAGCCGCCAATTGCCTTGTCAAGGCATTCGTTAAATTGCTCAGGCTCAAGCCTGCCGTCCAGTTGCAAAAGTGTTACCTGTTCTAGCCTAGGCATGTATGCGACAGGCATATCTGCTTGACCTTCCTTATCCTCTTCATCGTTAATATCTAACACGATCCTGTTATCTACTTTACCTGCCGCACAGGAAGCCACTAGATCGTGCATACTGATACCGGCGTCTGCCAATGCAACTGAAGCAGCGGTGATGCCTGCACACCTAGAGCCACCATCAGATTGTAGCACCTCTACGAAAACATCGATCGCTGCCCTAGGATAATCCTGAAGCATCAGTGCAGGCTCTAGCGCCTCTCGCATCACCTTAGAAATCTCGACTTCCCTTCTGGAAGGTGCAGGATTCTTTCTCGTGTCCGTAGAGAATGGAACCATATGATAACGGCATCGAAGCACGCACCTGTCAGGAAGTGCCATGTGCTTAGGATGCACTTCTCGAGGCCCATATACCGCTGCTAGTATCTTGTTCTTCCCAAACTCAATGAACGCCGAACCATCTGCATTTTTCACCGAACCTACGGTTATTTTGACAGCGCGTAGGTCGTCAGTACCTCTTCCGTCTGTTCTTTTGCCATTTTCGTCTATCAAATTTCTTGTCTGAGTCACTTTTCTCCCTCAACCTCCAATTCTTCTTCCACCTCATCAATGGTGGATTCAATTTCTCCTGGTTTAGTTGTCCCTGCGACCAGCTGACCTCTCTCTTGAGCGGGGGCCGTGGGCGTATCTGGAACATTCAAAAGTCCTTTAATACGTTGCGTCAAGTTCGCGGTGTGTGCTTCCTCTTCTACCATTCTAATAGCCCTCACTGCCAAGTTTACTCCCTCTGGTGAACGGCCGGTCACGACTACAATTCCATTCTGACCTATTAGAACCCGCGTCTGAGTTGCTTGTTCTATTGTTTGGATCATGGAGCCGCGCTTGCCTATAAGGCGTGGAACCCGGGTAGCCGATATCCTAAGTAGCTCACCCCGAGGGATCTTTCCAAGGTCTCGATCTTGAACAGTAAGCATGGGGTCTCTGGTCCGATCAAATGCAATAATTCTTGCCGTTATCATATCGCCTATTGCAAAATGCTTTGTCATGTCATCTCTTGCGGACGAAAAATCCCTTCCGAAGACATCTTGTGCAGGCAAATGAGCAGAAAAGCAGGAATTGATGTCTACTTCCCACGAGAGAGATGAGTGATCTGTTATCTTGCCAATCACAAGGTCATTTACTCGTGGGATATACACACCCGATAGAGGAATAACCTTGACTCCATCGCGTCCAGTCTCTGCAATCCCAATTCTGGTAGCGACGAGAGCATTTCCCGACCTGATAACGTTCATGAGTGGCCTAAAATTCCCCTCAGCAATCTTGTCTCCGGGGATGACGTATCTTCTCTTCACTTCATGCATGGCTCAAAGGCTCACCACTTGGGCAAAAAACCCTTCCGAAAGCGTATGGTCATTTTTCATCATATCCTTTTCTCTCCTTTTGCTGGTAGGTTATCCGCACTTATATTTTTAGTGTGGATACTTTGTCTAGTCTCCCTTCACTTGAGCCGATCCCTTTGTTACTGCCCCAAGCCGATCAAGAAATTGGCCTCTGATACTGGCATTTATATCAAGCATTGCTCTAAGTGACCCATCAGCAAGCCACTCCTCAGACCGGAGGTCGCCAGTTGACTTTAGCACACTATATGACTGGGCTGCAAATTGTGGTGGGACCGTTACTGTCAGCTTAACGGTCTCTGACTTTAGCGGCAGTATCTTGCGGAGGGCATCTACTATTACTTTCGCTTGATCATCCACCTTTCTGAATGGGTCTATAGGCACTCTCACTTCTTCCATTGCAGCCTCTATTCTCACAATTGGATGTGGCAAGTGTGTTTTGGGATCGACAAAGCTTCTGTTTATGAACTGCACTATCTGTCTTTTCTTCTCCTCAACCATCTTCCTTCGTTGGTCAGTGGTGAGGTTAAGCTCCCCTTTTGTGAGAATCTGCTTGGCAATATCTATCGAATCGGTGGTCTTGAAGTGCTTCATCATCTTCTCGCTTGATGCCCTCGAGCCTTTGTTGGCATCAGAGTAAATTTCATCTGATACGAGTGCACCTGAAATGTCTGATCTTTTGCCCATCTTGTATTCGAGTGCTGGATCCGGCTTGACCAACAGTTCAAATTTGTCGCCATCCAAAATGAGGCGTGCGACCGTAAATTTGTCTGTCATCTAATGAGATCATCCATTTCCGGAATATATATGCCTGTCAAGGCGCATGATGCAGAATTTTTGCAACTTTCGGTAGATTTTTAAGGTTGTTTTGGATAGTTGTTAGAATATTGGTTTCTGCGTCCGCTGAGATTGTCGAAAAAACGAATGAAAGGATTGTTGTCAGGTTTAACAATATCCCAAGGCAATATGTAAATTCTCTAAGGAGGTTGGCGATAAGCGAAGTTTCGACCCTTGCAATAGATGATGTCGTGATACTTGAAAATTCATCCGTTATGCACGATGAAGCCGTCGCACATAGACTTGGGCTAATTCCGCTTCGCACTGATCCTGGCAGATTCGTAATGCCTCATGATTGCGACTGCAAGAGCACTCTTGGATGCAGCAGGTGCAGAGTTCTTTTGGTTCTTGATGCCGAGGCAAACGAAAAGACTGTGGGTGTGGCCTCAGGCGAGCTCGTATCAGAAGATGAGACGGTTAAACCCGTAAGTAAAGACATTCCCATTGTGGTCTTGGCACCAAATCAGAAATTGAAATTTGAAGCATACGCGAGGCTAGGGACTGGCAAAGATCACGCGAAGTGGCAGCCGACTTCCGCAGCAGTAGTAAAAGATGGCGAGAAGGAGGATGAGACGATACTCATACTAGAGTCAAATGGCGCACTTACTGCAGAAGAGATATTGCTGGCTGCAGGGGAGCGACTTTTTGCAAAAATTAAAAGCTTCAAACAGTTGGTATCCTCGCTGAAGGTTCCAAAGAGCGCCTAGACATGGGGATTTGATACCAGGGTATTAGTTCATACCCGTACTTTCCCAGATCTAGCTGCAGGCGATGCAATTTGGCTTTCACTCACATTACTAGTCATAGGATATGCAGGCAGGCGAATTAAAACGGAAATGAGCTGATCAATCGTTGGCTGCAAGGATACCAAGCCATTACATTTATTTGGGGACTTTTTAATACGACTTTATATTACAGATGTTTGCCCAGACAGCGATTGATAGTACAATTTGGACCCTTCGCAATGCCTTTAAGAAGAGCAAGGCACCGATATGGAGAGCATTGCAGCAGGAGCTTGAGGGTCCCAGGTCCAATCGACGTGAGATTAATCTCAGCAGGCTTGCTCAAATAACCAGGGCCGATGAGGTCGTAGTGGTTCCAGGTAAAGTTCTCGGAACTGGAAGCCTTGGTCACAAGCTGACCGTTTGCGCCTTTTCAATATCACAAGGGGCCGCTAGAAAAATTATAGATTCAGGCGGCAAGGTTGTGACATTTGACGATTTGATAAACGTGCACCCCGATGGCAGAGGAGTGAGGATAGTTGGCTGAGCAAAAAGCAGTCCAGCATCATAACAAGACCACGATAGTAGTCGACGCGACTAACTGCATTGCTGGTAGGATGTGCTCACACGTGTCCAAGTTATTATTGGAAGGTAATAGAGTAGCAATCGTCAATGCAGAGAAGGCAATGCTATCGGGTAACAGGTACAAGACAATTGATTCATACAAAGAACATTTGGAGATCAACTCCGTGACCAATCCTATTCATGGTCCGTTTCATCCACGCAGGCCGGATACCATCTTGTCTAAGATGGTAAGAGGGATGGTGCCAAAGCGTAAACCAGACGGCATAACTGCATTTAAGCGTCTGAGGGTATATATGGGAGTTCCTGAAGATATGAGAGGCGCCGACATGAAATCATTTGATGACTCAAAGATTACAAAACCAGAATCTTACTATATTTCTCTCGGCGAAGTTGCCAAGCAGATAGGGTGGAAGGGAGAATGATAAATAAGGTAGAGCTATATCCAGGGCAGCGCAAGACGAGCAAGGCCGTCGCCACCATTTCCAAGGGTACTGGCAAGGTGAGGATGAACAATAGGCCGGCAGAAATGGTGACACCGGAGATCGCAAGAGAGCTCCTCCTTATGCCGCTTACTCTCATCGGTGAATTGCGCAACAGGATAGATGTCGACGTGCAAGTCCACGGTGGTGGCTTTATGGGACAGGCTTTCGCAGGTGCAGTGGCGATATCACGTGCCCTTACAGGCCAAGAAAAGGGAGGCAAGGATCCAAAGGAACATCCTCTAACTAGAAGTATCAGAGAGGAGATAAGAAAAAAGATAACAGAATATGACAGGCACCTGTTATCCGGAGACAGCAGGCAGACAGAATCGAAGAAATTTGGCGGTCCTGGCGCACGACGCAGAAAACAAAAGTCATACCGTTAAATTCTCCTTTTGAGATAGAGCCTCTGTCATATCTGTTGACCTAATATCTTTACCCTAGTCCATCGTTCATCGAATACACTCTATAGATCTGGCCAGTATGCCTATCCGTATACCTCCATTCATCTGTACTAAATTTGACCTCGTTAAAACTTCCTTTGATTGACGGATGTAACATCTCATATACATATTGCCCAATTGAGACTCTGTTAGCCCCTGTGAGCGATGTTATTTTAGCTGCTATGTTCATGCAGTAGCCAAGAATGTCAATTTGTGAGCTTCGGTCATGACCGTACTGCACGATGACATTCTCGCCCTCGTCCATCCCTATCTTAACATTTAGCTCAGGGTAATCATATTGATTAAGAATTGGATTTATACCATTTTTTACTACCGTAAGCATCGACTTAGAACATTGTACTGCCCTATCGCATGCAAGCAGTTTGTTATAGCTAGCAGGAAAGAACGAAATAACAGCGTCTCCCACGTATTTGAGTACGTAACCTTTGTGGTTGTAAATAACCTGCGAGATTTCATACGTAAAAGCCCTTATTATAGTAGTCAGTTTGTCAGCAGGTAACGTCATGCTCATATTAGTTGACCCCACCAGGTCGGCATACATTATCACAAGAGGCAGCTTTGTGCTAACATGGTTTAAAAGGAATTCTTGGCCTGGCTGAAGCGATACATCGTACTGAAAACGACGTTTGAGCGCACGCCATAGCCTATCTTGAGTCTGGGAGACAAGGGTTTCAGAGTCAACTATTTTGGCTTGTTCTCTATTAGTGTTATCGTTGTTCATCATCATATCGAAAAGATCCTTGCTGACACCGCTACCCCCATTGCCGTTCTTCTGCTCTTTTGCTGCAGGCAAGTCTGAGTTGACTTTAGGGTGCATTCCATTTAAACGTGAATATATTAAACAGTAAGATACACCGTCTGACTATGAGAGCACCCTTTAAAGGAGACGATTATTTTTCCCGGCAAATAAATACAGCAACCGAGAGGGTGCAAGAGGCTTTTCTTGGTGCTATAAAACCTTCCATTGTATTGCGCCATGGAAATGCAATGCTAGGTGACGGCACAATAACTCAGGCTGGCACTTTTGATCTGCGGAAAGTACAGGACTTCTACGAACGTCTCGGGAATGCATTCGAAGGTTGGACGTTTAGCGGGGTCCTCCAATCAGCTACAGAAGATCTGCACAGGATATACTGCACATTTACGAAAGAAACTGACCAGTTTTACATGAGTGTTTATTTCGGCATTCAATTCCACGTCTTACTTTACTATAGGGTAGATAGCCAGGTCATTGATATCCGGAAGGAGCTTATAAAACTCGAAGACACTGCCGCATCAGTTTCAGACAACATGACAAGCGCTGCTGATAAAATGCTTGCTACGGAATTGGAAAAAAGAGGCTTTAAGAACTTAGGCTTCGACGAACTTTTTGCAAGAATGTTTGAAGACGAAAGGCTTGTTGAGCAGCTTAGTGAAAAGACAGCTGTCGTAGAAGATCAATTTCCAGAGTTTAGAGACGCCCGCAGCAAGAAAATCGAGCTTCTTTCAAAATTAAATGCTCTACTCGTGGAATTTTATATGACTTCACCTGTCCTAATTGATTATAATAGACTGATGCAAGGCGAAGAAGGGGTCACTAACTACTTTGATATTGAGATCCTAAAGAACAGGAAGTCTAAAAAAAGGGAAGCATTTCTTGACACCGCAAAGATAACAGAAGAGGCGACTGACATGTTGTCGAGGGAGGTCGGCGCTGTTGAAGAGATACTGCATAAGATGACACGCTAATGCATATCATGTTATCAGTCGAGGATTAAGCTGCTTAGAATAAATGTACAATAGATAAGAGTGACCCAGACAAACGGCGGATGCATTACAAGGCTAGCGAAGAAAGATTCGGGTCTGAGACTTCCAAAATAAAAGAATAATAGACGACTTGCGGAAAAAAAACCACATTAGTAATTCTAAGGAAATATGCTACTCTCCTCCAGTGACTATTCTCCTGGACGGCTGAGATGACTCTATAGATTGAAGTCTAGTCTCCCATCAGTAAAAAGTAATAACTTTTCAATATCTATCAGTTGCACTACGATCGAAAGATATATTGTATTATAAGCCCAAAGAGTATCATACTAAATGTATAATATTGATTATTGCTACACAGCAGAGCAAGTATATGTTGTCAATAGTCAGATTTCATTTATCAGCTCAGTCAGTTTTCTTTTTGGCTTAGGATGCAGCATCTTTTGCGAATAACCAAGACACAAGATAACTGCAGGGGTAAGATCAGTGACTAGTGCCTGCATCACCTTTTGCTCGTCTATCATACCAATCCACACGGACGTGAGACCTAGTGCATGGGCCGCAAGCTGTGCATAAGCGGCTGCAAGGGTTGCATCCTGGACAGAGAACTTTTTGATTATATGAGGAGGAAAATTCATCTTGACTCTTGACGGATTCATACAAAACACTAGCACTACTGGTGCGTTCACATACGGCTGGTTGTTTGCAGCCTGGACCAATTTGAGCTTGACATCGAGATTCTTCACGTGATAAACTTCGAAGCCCTGAAAGCCTCCTGCGGTTGGGGCAGTATCAGCCGCAGCAAATATCATTTCAAGCTTCCAATCCTCTATTTCACGATCCTCAAACTTACGTTGTGATCGGCGATTCAGCATCACATTGAAGAGATTTGTCTGTAGAATATCGTCCGTTTCTGAAGGTGCCTCTTCTTTCTTGGGATAGAGTTTAGTACTGCTATCTCCTGCATACATTCTCGAAAATATATCGCTGGGATACATCCAACTATTAGATACGTGGACATCCAATAAAGATTTTCTACGATAATGTAAGACTGAAATAGAGTCTTCAGGCAGGTATAGCCATCGGCAAATGGTTAAAACGAAAAAAATGATACTTGAAGTGCAGATAGAGATCGATATTCCAGATGACATCATTCAAGACAACCATAGGATAAAAGCTGTAGAGGACGGCCTTAGTCGTAGCATTTCAAAGGGCTTGTATGATCAGGGAGTGTCATTTGAGATAAAAAATTGCAGTACGAAGATAAAATAAGAGACATTAGACCAGGTAGCATCGATGTTTTACCTGCACGTCAATAAGACGTCTTAGATAATTACTTTGTGGACCCTACAAATTCAGCGTCGTATGTTCTAGATAAAAAAGAAACTCCAATTGATCAAGGTCATCGATTGGTAGTTGATATACGGGCACCTGGACTCCTTTTTTACAAGATAGGAAAATACATCAAGTAGGGTCTGAAATGAATTCCACATATAATTTTGATGAACTCTCGAATGACGCCGTTGGCCTATTTGAACCAAGCGAAGTCAAGATTAGACGGTATTCTCTTTACATTGCTGACACAAATAATCACCTTCTTAGGATATTTGAGCTGTATAGGAAAAGTGCGCAGTAGATTGACCATCAGGGAATGAGGGCATCTTTTGAGGCACCACTACAACTAGTTCAAGTTTACGTGCTTAACCACTTGCACAGAACAAGCAAATGGAATAAATATCATAGTGGGTTATTTCGTCCCAATATGGAATGTGCAGTATACGACACTTATGTTACAAAAAAGGATGGAAGAACAATGCATTTTGATGTGGTTGTAGACGCAGATACACCCCATGAGAAGGCAATTGAATATGGCAAAGAATATCTTTCCACAGCGGACCAAGACGGACAGAAAATGACTCAGGAAGAATGTCAATTTTGTCATATACAGGAAGCCCCGCCATTTGTGGAGAAAAGTATTAGAGAAAAAGGATATTGGATCCAAAAGATGGAAGGCTGCCCTTCATAGAGATTTCTTTCCATTTTATTTAATTTTTTATAGTATTCATTTATATTTATGAAATATCGGCCGTGTGTTTATCAAATATACATCTTGTGGTTATTCCTTGCGGTCAGGAGCGTCGACTTGTATTATTAGACATTAACGCGCTAGATGAACATAGCCTCATTAGATGACGAATAAAATGGGAGTCATTGACATACATGTTGGGCAACAATTCAGCATTTTGAGAGTTCTTGGCGAACTGCAATATTCATGAATTAATTTTGCAAGCCCGAGAACAGGTCCAAAACTAAAACCTATTTGTCGTTGCAAGTGGCGACTGTCTTTTATACTTCAGGTCAACACAAATTATAATTAAGGCGTGAACTCCTGATGGATTGCATAAACAGATGAATGAAGCAAGTATATGGGACCCCGAAAAAGAGAGGCGTATACCGACCGTTCAAGATATTGTCAAAGCGCAAGAGATCTTATCAGGAACAATTAAAAGAACACCTCTTCAAACTTCCAGGACATTCTCTGGCATTGCAGGGAAAAATTTGTTTCTCAAGCTCGAATGTCTGCAGGTGACTGGATCTTTCAAGGTGCGTGGCGCTTTCGTTAAGATAAACAAGTTATCCAAAAGGCAGGCAGACTCTGGCGTCATTGCTGCATCCGCTGGTAACCATGCTCAAGGCGTGGCATATGCTGCTATGATAAAAAAGATACCATGCACAATTGTCATGCCAGAGAATGCATCGCCTGCTAAAGTTGCAGCTACTAGGTCATATGGTGCTAAAGTAATTCGGCGCGGGGCAAATTATGACGAGGCATGGGAGGCAACGCAGGAGATTGCCAAGGCAGAAGGAAGTACAATAATCCATGCTTTTGATGATCCTGATGTCATTGCTGGCCAAGGCACCATTGGTCTTGAGCTTCTTGAAGATCTCCCAAATGTCGATGCGATATACGTGCCTGTAGGCGGGGGAGGCCTTGCTGCGGGTGTTGCAATTGCAGTCAAGTCAAGAAAACCAAATGTGAGAATAATAGGGGTAGAATCCAATGCATTTCCAGCTATGAAAGAATCGTTTGCCAAAGGATCTCTTCAGCCTACGAAGCGGGGCTACAGCATAGCAGATGGAATCGCCGTCAAACAACCAGGCGAACTCACATATCAGATTCTAAGAAAACATCTTGATGATATTGTCTTAATTGACGACGCTTCGATAGTTAAGACAATGTTTCTTATGATGGAACGAGCCAAATTGGTAGCTGAGCCGGCAGGGGCAGCCAGCCTCGCTTACCTTCTATCAAATGGTACCCTAGCTGGCAATGCGAAAGACAATGTTGCAACCATCCTATCAGGGGGAAACGTTGACATGTACCTCTTAGGTCAGGTGGTAGCTAAAGGCCTGATGCAAATGGGAAGATTACTTAAGATTTTTATCCTACTACCCGACATACCCGGTGCTCTTAAGAGTGTAGTAGATGGCATTGCAGAGCTGAGCGTCAATATAGTTGAAGTGGATCATGATAGGCTGAGCGCTCATATTCCTGCGGGAACAGCTGGCGTATACCTGAGTCTAGAGCTTGAAAATGAAAAACACGCTCAACGCTTGATAAACTTTCTGAAACAAAAGGGAATAGAATTCAAGATAGTTAGTTAGCTAGCTAATAGTTAACTGAGATAGCTGTATTCTCGTAATCCTGCCTTCTCGGCAGTATTGCCGCCGACCTTAACGAGGACAAACTCTTTATGGGCCTGAACAATCGAATCATCAAAATCGCGCTCGTTCCGATGCAGTCTCTCGTATTCTTCCATTGTCAGTTTTTGTCTTGAGCCTATCTCTGCATCTAGGTCCATCCTGCTTACAATTTCCTTGTACTGCGGTTGTATCGTTCCACTAAAGACCATTGCGCTACTGCCACTACCGTAAGAGCCAAATCCAATCCTCTTTTGTTCAAGGTTTATTCCTTTCTTGAATTCGAATTCCAGCATACTTCGGAGGCCCATATACATCGATGCAGTATACAAATTGCCAATAAGTGCAGATGCTTCAAGAGAGGTGGCCATCTTCTTTTCGTATACCTCGTTGTAGAATGAGGTCTGCATGAACGCCCGTCTGAACCGCTCATCAGCTTTCATAAACTCAGTGTCCGCAAGAATGGACTCGATGGTTCCACGAGGATCCTTCGGGTACGGCTCGGGCATTCCAACCTCCTTGATAACATTCTTCCACCGGGGGAGATGGCGCCATTCGTGTCTCAACAGATAGGCAAGAGCCTTTTCGCCCATCTTTCTATAGGGAAGGTGTACTGCGAAGTAATCTATGTGATCAGTTATGGATTCACCGTCCTTAAGGCTAACAAGCCCTGTTTTGATTGCCTTCTCCTTGTAAGCGTCAAATGCCTTCCTAACCGATATTAGATATAACAAATTTGAGTAGCTTCCATTCACAAGCGGCGTTTCTTTACCAAAGGGACGGTAAAAGTCGTATTCATTCTTGATCGTTGTCGATAGAACTTTTGGATCAAAGGCTAAAAGCCTGGGGTTTTCTTTTACCAAGAGAGCAACGGCCCCAGCACCTTGCGTATATTCTCCAGTAGAACCAATATCATACTTGGCTATGTCGCTTACAACGACTATAGCATCCTTGCCATTATTTTCCTCCGCCCTTATCCAGTTTGCGTTGTCATAGAGGGCATAAGAGCCACTCACACACGCAAATTTGCATTCAATGCCACCAGCATGTTCAAAAGAACCTTCCCCATAGATCTGCTCTAACATTCCAATAACAAAGGAGTTCATTGCCTTGGATTCATCCAGCGATGATTCAGTAGCGACATAGAGCCTTCCAATGTCCTCAGGATGAAGGTGGTTCTTCTGCATCAGCTTCATGCATGCGTTTGCAGCCATGCAGGCAGAATCCTGGTTAGTGTCAGCAATAGCCATCTTCTTAATCCCAATACCATATTCGAGTTTCTGTGGAGATATCCCTCTTGCTTCAGCAAAATCCTTGTAATCGATGTAAAGCTTCGGGATATACATGGCAAGATCATCAATACCTACAATGGGCATTTCTAGATCGCACTAATGCTGAATGTCATTTAAAGGTATTTCTGGAAACATTATTTGATCTAAATATACCAAATTGTTAAGCAAAATCCTACCAAAAAGTGTACGTTTACTTACATACGTCAGGGTCGGTCGGTCTCTTCTCTATCAAAACGCCAGGAGAAGCGAAGAACTATCTCTATCTCTAGCCCCTTTGTTGTTATGAACTTGTAGACAGTCCAGGATTGCAAATTATGATACAACGCCAACGAGTGCTTAGGAGTTGACCAATGTTTATGGAGTATAATACTCACGAAACATTTACAGGTTAGGGTTATTAGAGTACAATCTACTACACCTAATAGTCGTTCAACCTGATTCTAACCATGCTTGGTTCTATAACCGTTGGTTCTGTTCAGGTTATAGTCAAACCTTTTCTATCAACTAAGCAACCTGCAATTAAATTGAAAGTCCAAATTCAATGATAATAGGATTAAAACTCATATGCTCACCACATTTGCTTAGACGTGGGTCGACTTTGCTTCAAAGATCATCACATTTAAATTCTCATTGTGTTGTACTATTCTTACATCGACCAAACCGATGGGGAACAAACGGTCTGGTTGAAGTGCAGTAGGTGAGAAACTCTGCGCTTCGCCAGACATTACATTACTCAATTATCCTAATATCCAACTCATCATATGCATCCTTTACTGCGAGCAAAAAGAGGTCATCTTCATATATTAAGACCCAATCTTTTACACCTATTACAGGCAGCTTACGTACTAGCACCTCCCCTGTATCTTTTATGGTTGTCATGACGTACGCAAATCTTGGCCATTTACCCGTGAGTTTGAAGAGGCTATCCTGCAATTCAATGCCCTGTGCCCCGCCTTGAATGTTTATGTTGACAGTGTCACCATACCTGTTCTCCACTTTGGCAATAACATAACTCTGGCCCGCTTCGAAGTGCTCAATATTTAGCATTACTTTATTGGCTGCAGTAATCGTGTCAGGAATCTCTCTGTACAGTTTTTCCGAAAGGTTATCATAAAAGAGGTTCATTTAAGGCTCAAGCCTGGTTATCTTCTCTGACCTCTTTAACACAATGATTATTCCACCCATGATGCTTGTGACTGCGGTTAATGTGATAAGGGAGCCAGCGGAAAATTCTGGCACTACTACAACGCCCCTTGCGATGCCGTTTCTTGTCTGGTCTAACGACTGTCCATCCCTTGCTATACCTGTGACTTCTATCTCCATGCGATAATTCTCATTTGCAGGAAAATCAACCGTCTGGGTGCCAGTTCCACCGGCTGCAACGAGCCCTGTCTGTGCGTATACCTGACTGCCATTGTTATCTAAGATGCGCAGATTGTAGTTTACATTATCTCCAATTGTTTGTCCCGAGAAAGCGTCGTAGAAGCTAAGTGTCAGCGTTGATTGCGCATTTGCAGTAAGCTGATCCGGAGCCCAGTCCAGTAGTACCATAACGTTTCCTGTCTCTGTGACTATTTCACCTGTTGTCTGCGCAGCCTGACCTGTGGCTGGTGCAAGTGTAAATACCATTGCAGAATCGCCTTCAGAAATATCGCCGGCCATACGGAGTATATCGTTCTTGTTGATCAAGTAGTGCAGGGTAAGATCCTGCTGTGAGGAATAGGGATCGACCGTAATCATTCTTCCCGATATTGGATTACCATTCACGGCAGCAGCAAACGAGGTAATATCTCCTATTCCTGAAAGAGATTTAGGAATTCTTACTTCTTCATGTACAAATATGTTTGTGTCTTCGATTCTTGAGACATTCCAATCAAATGGCATAGACCATGTGAACTGCTGCTTACCTGCATCGAAGCTAAAGTTGCCTACCCTATCGTAATACGATATTATGGTAGTATCATAAGGTTGACCCTGATAATCAATAGTTTGCGTATAGACATCTCCTACACTTAGCCAAGAATCAAATCGTGGGATATTCTCGTCTGCGAATATGTTGCGTATATTATCAACGCCAAAGATCTCTATTTTAAGGTGATATATTCCTCCTTCTAGGAAGAGAGGGCCCTGTATGTTAACGGTCCCCCCAGGGTCTGCAACCCATGCGTTAAGAAACTGCTCCTGCGTTCCAAAGATCTGCAATTCACCCTCTGCAGGCTGCACTCTCAGTCTGAGCAGGCCGCTCTCCGTATGAAAGAGAGTCGAAGGCATTATAGTCTCGGCATCTTCTCCAATTCCCTTTTCTATACTAATGAAGAAGGTCGTAAAAGGGATCGTCTCGTTTGTGTTTGCATCGTATAGCCTGAAGAGTATATATGCTTCATCTCGAGTATCATCAGTAAGAATGGGCGGGTTCACTTCTACCAACATTTCTGCGTTCCTATCGCCAAGGGACGCGCTGAAGGTTTCTGAGGTGAGACCATCCCCAAAAGCCTTCTGATCAGGTAATGCCACTGCAATCGTTGATAATACTGCAAGAGCTGCAGCAAAAGCGAAGCAGGGAACCCTTTGTCTGCCTGATCGCACGTTAAAGACTTCTTGGGGTGTATATTTAATCCTTAAGAGCATGTAGTAGGTTGTTATGTACTGTCTCCAATGATTTAATTATTACAAAGCGGGTACGTTGAACGAAGTGTTGCGATACAGGATGGCTGTTATAGGGTCAATAATAGCAGCAACAGTCATCACATCTTCGCTTTTCACGCTACCACATGGTAAGGATATCCTAACTATTCTTGCTGCAAATAGTTCGGATGAAGTAAAGCCTACAATGGTTTCGCTCTCTCATAACTCCCTTGCCGATCAATCCAAATATATCATTTCTTCAGATCCTCTCGGAAATATTGGAAATTATTCAATTCAGGATGGTGAAGAAACCGAAGAAGATAGTACAGCGGCCATTGTAGAGATTTCCAGTTTGGCGGACGGCAGAAACATTGCGGCCCAGATTCAAGCGTCCTCACATTATCCGATAGACGATCTTCCGAAGATTATGGAAATGACGGATCTGAACAGAAATGGCATTGCCTCATTCAATAATACTGGAGGCCAGGAGGAAGAAGAAGAACCGCAGAATACAACCAGTCAGATAAGAAACCTTACTTACTACGTCAAATTTGAATGCGGCACAATCTCTGGAAATGAAGGACCCTTAAGACCCGGCCACTATGACACGGATATCGGAATTTTGAACAAGCAGGACTTTGCAACCCAAATCCAATGGAGCATCACAGCAAACAACAGCAGAAATACAAATTCGATAATCCGAACTCTTGAGCCACAGGGTTCTATCAATATAGTGTGTAAAGATCTGCAAAACATAATTGGTAACGATCAAAGGTTCGTTGAAGGGTTTGTAATAATTAATGTGCCTCTTGATTCTGGCCTTTTGGCTTCACTTTCCCGCGGAACTCAGGTTTTAGGTCGAAATTTTGAAGAGTTGAATAGCTTTATTGAAGTACAGGCTTTCTACACGGCTAATGCGCTTGAGCAGCTTCCTCATTCAGTCTTTGTGGACAAGATCACCTTTAGGATCCTAAACGATGCTAGTGGCAAGATACCATTGGAAATGATGAATAAAACGCTGGATATCACTGCGCCAGGCGACTTAAATCAAATTTCTGATCCAGAAATTAAGGTAAACGATCTTCTTGCTGCAAAATACGGTTTGTCTACTCAAGAGCGCACCAATTTGCAAATAGTGATTGACAATGTGAGCGGCAGCGTGGGCGCAATGATAGACGATCATGCGATTTCATTGTCTACTGTCTTTCCCCAAGCAAGCTGATAGCAGTAGGCTTTTGATGAATAAACAATATATATTATCTCACGTATTCCTATTGAACATGGCTAACTTTACTCTTCCTGCAATGCCTTACTCATACGATTCACTTGAACCACACATCGATGCAAGAACTATGGAGATTCATCATACAAAGCATCACCAGGCATATACCGATGGTCTGAACAAAGCGCTAAGCACTCTTGGTCCGGAATGGCAGAACAAAAACGATATTGTTGAAATTTTGAAGGATATCGACTCGGTCCCAGAGAATGCAAGGAGCGCTGTGAATTTCCACGGCGGAGGTTATAACAACCATGCGCTGTTCTGGAACACTATGAAAAATGGTGGCGGAGGGGAGCCAGATGGCGAACTCGCAGACGCAATCAATAAAACATTCGGGAGTTTCAACGACTTTAAAGACAAGTTCTCAAAGGACGCTGTTGTCATTCAAGGCAGCGGATGGGGGTGGCTTGTATACAACCAGAATACTAACGGCGTACAGTTCATCACCATGCCAAACCAGACGAGCCCTTGGACAAGATGGAAGACAGAAAAGGTCGTTCCGCTTTTAGGTCTAGATGTTTGGGAACATGCTTATTATCTCAAGTATCAAAACCGCCGGGCTGACTATGTGGCGGCCTGGTGGAATGTGGTGAACTGGGAACAGGTAAAAAGAAACTTTCAACAAGGATTAGGAAAGTAATTTTACTGTTCTTTATCTTTTTTGAGAGATAAGAGAATAGAGGAAGAGAGAGCAGCGACATAGAGCCAGTAGTTTGCTTAACAACTTACAAGGAGCGATATACTACCGCCTTATTGGTGTTCACTTTAACGGAGTTTTGATAGAGGAACATATCTCATAAACACGCCATATTGATAACTCTCAGGATCTCTATAAGCCCGGAATCCTCTATGCACTATATGGAAAATTATGGAAAGTAGCGGTCAACTTTTACGCAAATCTATTAAATTTACAAAGCCGTATCCTTCACGTACGGTTCTGCTTACTTCCATATTATAACTATAAATCTTGTGAGAATATTCTCTAAGTACTGGCATCATGCTATCTAGGGATTCGTCTAGATAAAAGCCAGGGCAGTCGCCTGTAAATTGGAATGTGGCGTGTACGGCAGGTTGTCCTCTTGTGTCCGCTTCAACCCAGGATGCAAATGGATAAAGCCAGCAGACTCCTGGCTTGTCCGGGTGGATGCCGCAACTCCCCTCTGCGTCTAGGAATCTGCAGCGAAGCGGCGTCCCATCCTCCTCGGGTTTCTCGTCATTTTTTCTCTTGAGCGAGAGCATAGTGAGTGTTGTAATAACATTTCCAAAGGGTTCCTCCTCTTGCCAGCTAGAGATGGTTGTCTCGTCTCTGACAAATTCGGCCTTCGAGGCATAGCCGACCTTTTGTGCTATTCTGCTGATATCATCCTTTGTCAATGGTAGTCTACCCTGCCGCTCACAGCAGTTGTGGCAGTCGGGCCATAGGCACTTCCATAGCACATACAAGCCAGGATTTTGGAGCGTGGGTATATGGAATGTGATCCCACCGACATTAATTGAAGTGTCAGATACGGCATGTCTATACTTTCCAATCTGAAAATCATACAATTTTGGATCGATTTTCCAGTTTCTGGAAAGAAGGTCAAGTGCGTGCCTTACAGGATTATTATTGTCGTTCTCCACGGTGTTATAAGGTTATAAAACCGGGGGTTTAAACGTACTCTCAAATTGCTCAGCCCTCAGCAGTCACGATCGGTGAGAGAAGAAGAGGAACAACGGCAGACGGTTATTAGAACGAAGGGCAAGCATGCCTCTTCTACCGAGAACCGCCGGATGGTCTGGGAAAATGTCGTCTGGCCCCTTGTCCTGGAGTTGAATAGATCGTACTTTACCTTAAAGGAATATCATGCAAAGAGAGACTCTTTTTGTATGAAGACAGGCACCTCTCCTTCGAGAGTCGCTGGAGGTTTTGTGTCATTGCTGGTAAAAGGCATCATTGTCAGGAGCAAGAATATGTATTCTATACACTACCGTCTCATTCCTTATATGAGAAAAAAAGTAGACCTTGAGTACGGTCTTGTAACTAGAGAAATCTATACTAAGCGTTAAAATATCCGAT
>OBLR010000055.1_pt1 | contig 18153 bp, 2 predicted proteins | sample 1519891 | NCBI WGS metagenome assembly OBLR01 (sample SAMEA3113583, study PRJEB22503) | soil metagenome | reverse complement strand
ACCCCGGATCCACCAAGCAGCTGCAGGAGGTGCTGTTCAACGAGCTCGGGCTGCCCAAGACGAAGAAGATCAAGTCCGGCTACTCCACCGACGTGTACGCGCTGACCTGGCTGGCCGGGCAGACCGACAGCGAGCTGCCGGCAATCTTGCTGCGTCACCGCGACCAGGCGCGGCTCAGGATGACCGTGGCGGGGCTGATCAAGGAGATCGGGGCAGACGGCCGGATCCACACCGATTTCCGGCAGACCGTGGCGGCCACCGGGCGGATCACCTCGACCGAGCCCAACCTCCAGGTCATTCCCATCCGCACGGAGGACGGCCGGCGGATCCGCCGCGCCTTCGTGCCGGGCGAGGACCATGAGTCGATCATGACCGTCGACTACAACCAGCTCGAGCTGCGCATCATGGCGCATCTGTCGCGCGATCCGACGCTGGTGGCCGCGTTCGCCTCGGGGGAGGACCTGCACGCGACCCTGGCCGCCCAGGTCTTCGGCGTCGCGCCCGGCTCGGTGACCGCCGACCAGCGTCGCAAGATCAAGGCGATGTCATACGGGCTGGCCTACGGTCTGTCGGTATTCGGGCTCGCCCGGCAACTGCGGATCGGCATGGACGAGGCCCGGCCGCTGCGGGACGCCTATTTCGCCCGGCTGGGCGGTGTGCGCGATTATCTCGAGCATATCGTCGAGAGCGCGCGAAGGACCGGTTACACCGAGACAATTCTCGGCCGGCGTCGCTATTTGCCGGCCCTCACCAGCGACAACAGGCAACGCCGCGAAACCGCCGAGCGAATGGCGCTGAACGCGCCTATTCAGGGATCGGCTGCCGATATTGTCAAGATCGGCATGCTCAAGGTCGACGCGGCGCTGGCCGCCGCGGGGCTGGCGAGCCGATTGTTGCTCCAGGTGCACGACGAGCTCGTGTTCGAGGTGGCTCAAGACGAGCGTGATCGACTAGAGGTGCTGGTGCGCACCGAGCTGACCGGCGCTTATCCGCTGAGCGTCGCGCTCGATGTGGCCGTCGGAACCGGTCCCACCTGGGAAGACGCGGCCCATTGAATGCCTGACATTCGGACATAACGCTCGTAAGGTGACATGTAACCGTAGGTCCCTGGTAGATCGCGATGTGTCATGGTTCATCACGCAGGAGCATGTGAAAAAAACACATAGTCCCCGTGACTCGGTCATCGCCAAGTGGTGAGAGCCGTCACTGGCCATCATCGACCACGGTTGGAAATCTTGCATGTGCGCTAGTTCTGCCGGATTACAGCCCAATCTGCAGCGAGGTGCGCCGCCTCCAGCGGTGCCCTTCAAGCGATGATTCGACCCCCCAAGAGGAATTGTCGTGACTCAGCGCTTTGCGCCGTACCGTGTCCTTGATGCCCGCTCTTATGATGTGCCGATAGCGGCACCTTCTTATCACCTCGGTTATTCACGTACGTCCAAGCAAACCCCCAAAAGAAATGCCACGAGCACATCCGGGATCGGTCTGTTGGAGCGCCCCGGCGCCCCGGCTCTTCACCTCGTCCGGCTCGAAGATCAGCTGTCGGCGCTCGTCCGCAAGCACCGCGTCTGCGGTGCGCAGCTGGCCATCTACCACGATGGCGAGACGATGGCGATCGAGCTCGGCGAGCTCGAACATCGTGGCGGCCGGCCGGTCACCCGCGATGCCGCCTTCCCCATCGGGTCGGTCACCAAGTCCTTCACCGCCACGTTGGCGATGGTCCTGGTCGCCGACGGCGACCTCGATCTCGACGAGCCGCTCGGCGGCCAGTTGCCCGAGCTCGATGAGCTCGGCGACGTGCTCACCCTCCGACATCTGCTCAGTCATACAAGCGGATTCGCCAGCGGACCGGACTCGACCGAACTGTCGTCCGGTTCGCTGCTCCGTTATGTGGCCGACCACTGCCGGCGGCGCAACCTCGTACTGCCGCCCGGTACCGGCTTTTCCTACTCCAACATGGGCTACATCCTTGCCGGCCGGCTGATCGAGGAGATCACCGGCATGAGCTGGGCCGAGGCCATGGAGTCGATCCTGCTGCGGCCACTGGGCATCGCGCCCGCGTTCATCTGCCCACCGGGGAGCGGGCCGGGCGGCCGGCCGGTGGCCACCGGCCACTCGGTCAACCTGGCCCTCGGCCGCACCCAGCCGGTCCGTCAGTCCCTGGCCGCCGCCGAGGCGCCGGCCGGTGCGCTGGCGGTCAGCGCCATGGACCTCGTGCGGCTGGGCCGGATGCACCTTTCGCCGGGCGTGTCCGCCGTACTGTCACCGGACCACGCCGAGCTCATGCGCCGGCCGGTGCCCGCGGCCGAGCCCTTCGGCCTCGCCGACGGGTGGGGGCTCGGCCTGGCGCTCTTCCGCGCCGCGGCGACCGGCACGGGCGGTGCGGCCGCCGACTGGGTCGGCCATGACGGAAACGCCGACGGGACCGCCTGCTATCTGCGCGTCGACCCCGCCGGCGGCTGGGTGGTCGCCCTCACGACCAACACCAGCACCGGGATCGGATTGTGGCAGGAGCTGCTCGGCCGGCTGGCCGATGACGGCGTGCCCCTCCCCGCCGCCTCCACCGGCCTGACCGCCGGCACCGCCGGCGCCGGCATGGACGGCGTCCCATCCGCGCCGCCGCCGGACTGTGCCGGCAGGTATGTCAACGGCGACTCGGAGTATGTCGTCACCGGTTCGGACGGGCACTGCCGCCTCGCCGTCGACGGCGAGGAGTTCGTGGTGCTTGGCGGACCCGACGGCATGACCTTCGCGCTGCTCGACCCGACATCGGGGCAGTGTGTGCCCGGCGGGCGCTTCCAGCGCGACCCGGCGACCGGCGAGATCAACGGAATCCAGGTCAACGGCCGGCTCGCGCGCCGGCACCCGCTCGCCGTCCCGGTCGGCGCGGCGCGGTAGCCGCCGCGAGTCCGGGGACGCGCTCGCCGCGTTTCAACGCTTGGCCGCATCGCCGTCGCGGTGCGGCACGCCGGAAACACCGCGCCGCGAGGCGCCGGAAAGGTGTGAGTTCGATGCTGTCCCAGCCCCATGGCGGCTCCGTGGTCGAGTGGAACGCGACCGGTCACGACGTTCCGGCCGCGACGCTGCCACGGCTGTTCGAGGCCCAGGTGGAGCGGACGCCGGACCTGCCGGCCGTGCTGTATGACGGCGGGTCGCTGACCTACGCCGAACTGGAGACGCGCGCGAACCGGCTGGCGCATCTGCTCATCCGGCGGGGCGTGGGCCCGGAACGGATCGTCGCGCTGGCGCTGCCGCGCTCGGTGGACATCGTGGTGGCGCAGCTGGCCGTGGCTAAGGCGGGCGCGGCCTACCTGCCCGTGGACCCGGACTACCCGGCCGAGCGGATCGCGTTCATGCTGGCCGACGCCGCGCCGATCCTGGTCATCACCTCGGCCCGGCTGGCGGGCACGCCCCCGCTGAGCGACGTGCCCGGGGTGGTGGCCATCGACGAGCCGGCCGTCGCCCGCGCCGCGGCGACGATGCCGGAGCGGGCCCCCACCGACGACGACCGCGCGGCGCCGCTGCTGCTCGACCACCCGGCGTACGTGATCTACACCTCCGGCTCGACCGGCCGCCCGAAGGGCGTGGTGGTACCGCACCGGGGGCTGGCCAGCTTCTCCGCGGCCGAGATCGACCACTACGACGTGCGGCGGGGAGACCGCTGGCTGCAGTTCTCGTCGCCGAGCTTTGACGCCTCGGTGCTGGAGCTGTGCGCGTCGCTGCCCGTCGGCGCCGCACTTGTCGTGCCGCCGCCCGGCCCGCTGCTCGGCGAGCAGCTGGCCGAGGTGATCGCCGAGCGGGGGGTCACCCACGCGCTCGTGCCGCCGGCGGCGCTGGCCACCGTGCCCGCCGAGGCGGTGCCTCGGCTGACCGGGTTCCGCATGGTGACCGTGGGCGGCGACGCGTGCTCGACGGACCTGGTCGACCTTTGGGCCCCGGGCCGCCGGATGATCAACTCCTACGGTCCCACCGAGGCCACCGTGGTGGCGACGTGGAGCCGGCCGCTGGCGGCTGGCGCCGGCGGCGTGCCGCCGATCGGCCGTCCGATCTACAACACCCGCGCGCACGTCCTGGACGAGGAACTGCGGCCCGTGCCCGTGGGGGAGGTCGGCGAGCTGTACGTGGCCGGGATCGGCGTGGCCCGCGGCTACCTGCGCCGGCCCGGCCTGACCGCCCAGCGGTTCGTGGCCGATCCGTTCGGCGCGCCGGGGACGCGGATGTACCGCACGGGGGACCTGGTGCGGTGGATCGTGTCGGCCCAACCAACCAGTCCCGACCGACCTCCCGGCGACGGCGAGTTGGAGTTCGTCGGCCGCGTCGACGACCAGGTCAAGATCCGCGGATTCCGGATCGAGCTCGGCGAGATCGAGTCCGCGCTGCGGCGGCATCCCGATGTCGGCGCCGCCGTGGTCACGACGCGAGAGGATCGGCCCGGCACCAAGCGGCTTGTCGCCTACGTCGTGCCCGCCGCCGGCCGCCCCGTCGACCCCGGTGACCTGCGGGCGTTTTTGGCCACGTCGCTGCCGGTCTATATGTTGCCGGCGGCCTTCGTCCCGCTCGACGAACTGCCCATCAGCCCCAACGGCAAGGTCGACCGGGGTGCGCTGCCCGCACCGGGCCCCGCCGGCGGTGCGGGCGGCGCCGATGGCGCCGATGGCGCCGATGGCGCCGACGGTGCGGGCGGCGCGGGCACGGCGGATGACGCGCCGCCGCGTACCGCGACCGAGGAGGCGATCGCGGCGATCTGGACCGAGGTACTCGGCGTGGACCGCGTCGGCGTGCACGACAACTTCTTCGCGCTCGGCGGCGACTCGATCCAGGGCGTACGCGCGCTGTCGCGGGTGCGGGCCGCGCTGGACGTACGGCTGTCTGCCCGCGCGGTCTTCGACGCGCCGACGGTTGCGCGGCTGGCCGCCGAGGTGGACGGCGCGGCCGCGGAAGCGCGGAACGAGCCGGCGGCGGCGACGCGGGTGGACCGGCCGATCAGCCCCGCCGCCGCAACCACCGCCGCGCCCGAGCGGGCGCGGACGCACCAGCTGTCGGCCGCCCAGCAGCGGCTGTGGTTCCTGGACGACCTGACCTCCGGCGGCACGGAGTACAACACCGGCGTCGGGCTGCGCCTGCGCGGACCGCTCGACGTCGCCGCGCTGCGGACCGCGCTGGCCGCGCTCGTGGCCGGGCACGCGTCGCTGCGCACCACGTTCGACACGGTCGACGGACGCGGCGTGCAGATCGTCGCGCCGCGCGGCGAAGTGCCGCTGCGCGTCACCGAGGTGCCGGCCGCCGACCCGGCCGCGGTGGACGAGGCGCTGGCCCAGGAGTTGCGCGCGCCGTTCGACCTGCGGCGCGGCCCGCTCACGAGGGCGCTGCTCGTCCGGCTGGCCGAACGCGACCACGTCCTCGTGCTGTGCCAGCATCACATCATCACCGACGGCTGGTCGGTCGACCTCTTGGTCGGGGAGCTGGCCCGGCTGTACGCGGCCGCCCGCGACGGCGTCCCGGCCGCGTTGCCGGCGCCGTCGGTCGAGTACACCGACTACGCGAAATGGCAGCGCGACCGCCTCGCCGGCCCGGCGCTGGAGGCGGACGTGGCGTACTGGCGGCGCGCGCTCGCCGGCCTTCAGCCGCTCGAGCTGCCCACCGACCGGCCGCGGCCGGCCATGCTCACCACGGCGGGGGCCGTACACCGCCGCCGGCTGCCGGCCGAGCTGGTCGACGAGCTGACCCGGCTGGGGCGGGCGCGCGGGGCGACGCTGTTCATGACCTTGACGGCGGCCGTGCAGATCCTGCTGGCCCGGCTCAGCGAGCAAAAGGACGTCGCCGTCGGCACCGTGACCTCCGGCCGGGACCGGGCCGAGCTCGAGGACGTCGTCGGCTGCTTCATCAACATGGTCGTGCTGCGCTCGATGGTGGACGGGTCGACGACATACGGCGAGTTCCTCGCCGAGGTCCGCGAAACCGTGCTGGAGGCGTTCGCGCACGACGAGGTGCCGTTCGACCGGCTCGTCGATGAACTCCAGCCGGTCCGCGACCCGAGCCGCAGCCCGCTGGTGCAGGCGCTGGTGGTCCTGCAGAACGCGGTGGTGCGGTCGCGGGACGCCGGCGGCCTGCGCGTCACCGAGCACGCACTGCCCAGGCACGCCGCCCGCTTCGAGCTCGTCGTCGAGTTCGTCCCCGGCGACGACGACGCGCTCACCTTGACGATCGAGTACAACACCGACCTGTTCGAGGCCGCGACCATCGAGGGGTACGCCGAGCGGCTGGCGGGCCTGCTTGAGGCGATCGCCGCCGACCCGGACCGGCCGGTCGCCGCCCTCGCCGGCGCGGTCGGCGCGGTCGGCGCGGCCGAGCGGATCTGGGCCGGCGTGCTCGGGGTAGACCGGGTCGGCGTGGCCGACAACTTCTTCGAGCTCGGCGGCGACTCCATCCTGTGCATCCAGGTGGTGGCCCAGGCCAGGCGGGCCGGGCTCGAGCTGTCGTCACGTGATCTGTTCATGCACCAGACCGTCGAATCGCTGGCCGCCGCCACGACGGCGACCACAGCGGCGACCACGACGGACGCTTCGGCGGCGGCGCCGCCGGACGCCACGAGTCAGGACGCGGTGCGCGGCGAGGTGCCGCTGACGCCGATCCAGCACTGGTTCTTCGCCACCCATCAGGTGCGGCCCGAGCACTTCGACCAGTCCGTTCTCATCGAGCTTGTCGAGCGGCCGGACGAGGCGGCGCTGCGCCGCGCGTTCGCCGCGGTGCTGGCCCATCATGACGCGCTGCGGATGCGGTTCGAACGGGCGGCGGACGGCGGGTGGCGGCAGCACAACGCCCCGCCGGCGGCCGAGAGCGGGCCTGATGAGCCGGACGCGACCTTGGCCAGGCACGACCTGTCCGGGATGGACCCCGAAGAGCGGGCGGCGGCCATGCGCGCAGTCGCCGCCGAGGTCCACGCGGGCTTCGATCTGGCCGCCGGGCCGCTGCTGAGAGCCGTTCTGTTCGACCGCGGCGCGACTGAGCGTCCCGCTCTGCTCGTCGCTGTGCATCATCTGGTGATCGACGGCGTCTCCTGGCGCATCCTGCTGGACGACCTCGGGGCCGCCTACCGTCAGGCAGCCCGCCACCCGGACGGGGACGGCGGCATCGATCTCGGCGTCAAGACGACGTCGTTTCAAGAGTGGGCCAGGCGGCTGACCGAGCATGTGGCCGCCGGCGGTTTCGCCGACGAGCGAGACCACTGGACGGCCGCGACCGGCTGGGGGGATCCCACCGTGCCGGTCGATGCCGAGGGCGCCAACACGGCGGGCTCGGCGTGCTCGGTCAGCGCCCGGCTCAGCGAAGAGGAGACGCGGACCCTGCTGCAGGAGGTCCCCGGCGTCTACCGCACGCAGATCAACGACGTCCTCCTCGCCGCGCTCGGCCGGGTGCTCAGCCGGTGGACCGGCCGCGACCGGGTGCTGATCGACCTGGAAGGACACGGTCGTGAGGACGTGTTCGACGGCGTCGACCTGTCCCGTACGGTCGGGTGGTTCACCACCATCTACCCGGTGGCGCTCGACCTGCCCGGCGACCCGTCCGGCGCCGGCTGGGGCGACACGCTGAAGTCGGTCAAGGAACAGTTGCGCGCGGTGCCGCGCCGCGGCCTCGGCTACGGCGCGCTACGTTATCTCGCCGGCCACGAGCCGCATCGCCGTGGGCCGCGGGTCAGCTTCAACTATCTGGGGCGGTTCGAGTGGCCGGTGGGCGCCGCCGGACCGTTCGCGGCCGTCCCGCACGGGCTCGCCGCCGCCGAGAATCCCGTCGAGATCCGGGAGCACCTGCTCGACGTGGTGGGCGCGATCCACGACCAGGTGCACGGCGAGTCGACCGTGCGCTCGCTCGCCGCCGACCTGATCGGCGCGCTGCGCGAGATCATCGCGCACTGCGCGCGGGGCGACGCCGGCGGCCGGACCCCGTCGGACTTCCCGCTGGCGGGGCTCGACCAGGCGGCCGTGGACCGGCTGGCGGGCGACGGCCGGGCGGTGGAGGACATCTACCCGCTCACGCCGATGCAGGCCGGCATGGTCTATCACTGGCTGTCCCATGGTGACCGGGGCGTCTACCTGCAGCAGATCACGTTCGTCCTGGACGGCGTGACCGATCTCGACATGCTCGCCACGGCCTGGCAGCGGGTCGTGGACCAGACCACCGTGCTGCGGTCCCGGGTGGTGTGGGAGGGCGTCCAGGCTCCCGTGCAGGTGGTTGACCGGCGCGCCGCGGTCCCCGTCACCCGGCTGGACTGGACGGCCCTGGCGGCGGCCGAGCGTAGCGATGAGCTGCGCCGGCTGCTGGACGGCGACCGAGTCGCCGGCATGGACATCGGCGTCGCGCCGCTGCTGCGCCTGACGCTCGCCCGGCTGTCGGCGACCGAGGTGCGGGTGGTGTGGACCTTCCATCACCTGCTGCTGGACGGCTGGAGCGTCTTCCAGGTCCTGTCCGACGTCTTCGCCGCGCACGCCGCGCTCACCCGCGGCGAGCCGGACGCCGCGCCGGCGGTGCCGCGGCGGCCGTTCGCCGAGTACCTGCGCTGGCTGGCCGGCCGCGACCACCGGGAGGCGGAGACGTTCTGGCGGTGGACGCTGGCGGGATTGGCCGCGCCCACGCCGCCGCGCTACGACCGGCCGCCGGCACCCGAGCGGGGGAGCGTCTCCGCCGACTGGCTGACGGCGCGGCTGGATGAGAGCGAATCGGCCGGTCTTTACGACTTCGCCCGGCGCCACCGGCTGACGCTGAGCACCGTCGTCCAAGGGGCCTGGGCGGTGCTGCTTTCGCGCGACAGCGGGGCACGGGACGTCTGCTTCGGCGCCACCGTGTCGGGGCGGCCCGCCGACCTGCCCGGCGCTGACACGATGACCGGGATCTTCATCAACACGGTGCCGGTGCGGGTCGACGTGCCGGCCACCGCGCGGGTGGCCGAGTGGCTGCGGGCCCTGCAGGCCGCGCAGGCGCACGCGCGCAGGTTCGACTTCGTGTCCCTGCCGCGGCTGCACGCCTTGAGCGGTCTGCCCGGCGGGGTCGACCTGTTCCACACCATCGTCGTCGTCGACAACTACCCGATCAACGACGCGGCCGCGGCCGCGCACGGCCTGCGACTGCGCGACCTGCGCGGCGTCGAGAACACCAACTATCCGCTCAGCCTGGTGGTCTCGCCGGGCGACCGGCTGTCGATCGAACTCGGCTACGACCCCGGCCTGTTCGACGCGACCTCTATCGAGCGGATCGCCGGCCGGCTGGGGGACATCCTGCGCGCCTTCGTCGCCGCCCCCGACGGCGAGCTCGACGGCGTCGAACCGCCGCGCTCTGACGCCGCGGCCACCCGGCCGGCGACGGAGATCACCGTCGCGCGGCGCGCCGAGTACGTCGCCCCCCGCACCGACACCGAACGGGTCGTCGCCGGGGTCTGGGCCGAGGCGCTCGAAGTGGACCGGGTGGGGGTCGAGGACGACATCTTCCACCTCGGCGGCGACTCACTGCGCAGCCTCGCCATCGCCGCGCAGCTCAAGGCGGCCTTCGACGTCAGCCTGACCCCTCGTGACGTGCTGACCAGCCGTACCGTCTCCGCCCTCGCCGAGCTGGTCGAAGAGCAGATCTTGCGCGAGCTGGAGCAGGTCGCCTCCGGTGGCGGCAGCGACCAAGGACTGTGAGAGAGGACATCATGCCGTCATCGCACCAAAGCAGGATCTCGGCGCTGCCCGGCGACCTGCAGCGACTGCTGCGCGAGCGGCTGGCCGGCCGGGCCGGCCGGGCCGAAGCGATCGAGCCGGCCGACCGCACGGGACCGCTGCCACTGTCGTTCGCCCAGCAGCGAATGTGGTTCCTCGAACAACTTCGGCCGGGCACCGCCGAATACCACAGCGCCCAGGCGCTGCGCCTGGTCGGCCCGCTCGACCTGGACACGCTGACCGGAGCCGTACGCGAGCTGGTGGTGCGGCACGAGGCGCTGCGGACGACCTTCGACGAGGTCGACGGCGAGCCGGTGCAGATCGTGCGGCCGGCGCCCGAGCCGGGCGCCCGGCCGCTCGACGTGACGACCGCGGCGACGCCCGCGGAGCTCGACCGGGTGCTGGCCAGGGAGTACGCCCGCCCGTTCGACCTGCGCCGCGGGCCGCTTTTTCGGGCCGTGCTTGTACGCGTCACCGGCACCGAGCACGTACTGCTGCTCGCCGCGCACCACATCGTCACCGACGGCTGGTCGATGGGAATCCTCGTCAAAGAGCTGGGCGCGATCTATACGGCCGCGCCCAAGGGCGACGTGGAGCTGCCGCCACCGCCGTTGCAGTACGCCGACTTCGCGGTGTGGCAACGCGAGCGGCCCGCAGATCCGGCGGCGAACGGCGGCGCCGCCGACACCCATCTCGCGTACTGGACGCGGCAGCTCACCGGCGTGACCCCGCTTGAGCTGCCGACCGACCGCCCGCGTCCCGCGGTGCGCACCTCGGCCGGCGGCGTCCACCGGCTCACCGTGCCGGCCGACGTCACCGCCCGGCTCGCCGAGCTCACCCGCGCCCAGGGCACCACCCTGTTCACCGCGCTGGTCGCCGCCTGCCAGGTGTGGTGCGCCCGCTACGCGCGCCAGGACGACATCGCGGTCGGCACGGCCACCTTGGGACGACAGCGGCCGGAGCTGGAACGCACGGTCGGGTTCTTCGTCAACACCGTCGTGCTCCGCGCCGGCGTGGACCCGGCGCTGACGTTCACCGAGTTCCTCGGGCAGGTCAGGGACACCGCCCTCGACGCGTTCTCCCATGACGAGGTGCCCTTCGACCGCCTGGTCGACGCCCTGCACGCCGAACGCGACCTCAGCCGCAACCCGCTCTTCGACGTCATGGTGCTCTGGCAGGACGGCCGGCGCCGCCCACCGGCGTTCGCCGGATTGTGGGTCGAGGAGGTCACGCTGGCGCGCTCCGCCGCGGCCTTCGACCTGACCGTCGAGTTCAGCGACCGCGGCGGCGAACTCGCCGTCTCCTTCGAATACAGCACCGACCTGTTCGACGCCCGCACCATCGCGCGGATGGCCGGACACCTGCGCACCCTGCTGGCCGAGGCGGCGGCCGGCCCGGACCGGCGACTGGCCGAGCTGCCGCTGATGGACGCCGCCGAACGGCGCCGGGTGCTGATGGACTGGAACCAGACCGCGCCGGCCGAACCGGCGTCGTGGCTGGTCCCTGAGCTGATCGAGGCACAGGTGGCCAGGACGCCGGACGCCGTCGCCGTGGAGTGCGACGGCGTGGAGCTGACCTACGCCGAGCTGAACGCGCGGGCGAACCGGCTGGCCCGCGCGCTGGTCGAGCGCGGCGTCGGCCCCGAGCGGCTGGTGGCGCTGGCCCTGCCGAGGTCGGCGCAGCTCGTGGTGGCGGTGCTGGCCGTGCTGAAGGCCGGCGGCGCCTACCTGCCGATCGATCCGGCCCATCCGGCCGAGCGCGTCCAGGCCATGATGGAGGATGCGCGGCCGGTGCTGCGCCTGACCGCGAGCGACGTTGCCGACCTCACGGCCGCATCCGACGCATCCGACGCGCCGGGCGCGCCGGGCGCACCGGACGGCGCCGCCGCCGAGAACCTCACCGACGCCGACCGGCTCGGCCCGCTGTCGCCGGCACATCCCGCCTACGTGATCTACACGTCCGGATCCACCGGCAGGCCCAAGGGCGTCGTCGTCGCCCACCGCAGCGTGGCCGGGCTCACCGCCTGGGCGCGGGCCGATTTCGGCCCCGCCGGTCTTTCCCACGTGGTGTTCTCCACCTCGCTGAACTTCGACGTGTCGGTGTTTGAGCTGCTGTGCCCGCTGACGGTGGGCGGCCGCGTCGAGGTCGTCCGCGACGTGCTCGCGCTGGCCGGCCGAAGAGCCGGCCCGGTCAGCCTGGTCAGCGCCGTGCCGTCGGCGCTGGCGCAGGTGCTGGCCAACGAGGTCGTGGACACCGTCCCCGCCACGGTCGTGGTGGCGGGAGAGGCCTTGTCCGCGCACGCCGTACGGCAGATCAGAGCGGCGTGGCCGGCGGCCAGGGTCGGCAACATCTACGGGCCCACCGAGTCGACCGTCTACGCCACGGCGTGGTACGCCGACGGCGACCGCGATGTCACCGGTGACCAGGCGCCGCCCATCGGCCGCCCGATCGTGGGCACCCGCGCCTACGTACTCGACCCCGAGCTGCGTCCGGTGCCGGTCGGCGTGCCCGGCGAGCTCTATCTCGGCGGGCGCGGGCTGGCCCGCGGCTATTTGAACCGGCCCGGGCTGACCGCGGAGCGGTTCGTCGCCGACCCGTTCGCCGACGGTGAGCCGGGGGCACGCATGTACCGCACCGGCGACATCGTGCACTGGAGCGACCAGGGTGAGCTCGTCTATCTCGGCCGGGCCGACCACCAGGTCAAGGTGCGCGGCTTCCGCATCGAGCTCGGCGAGGTCGAGGCCGCGCTGCTGCGCCACGAGCAGGTCGCCGAGGCGGCGGTCGTGGTCCGCGACGACGCCGGTCATCGCCGCCTCGTCGGCTACGTCGTGCCCCGCGCCGCGGACCGGCCGCCGGCCGCCGCCGCGCTGCGCGACTACGTCCGCGAGATCCTGCCCGACTACATGGTGCCGGCGACGATCGTCACCCTTGACGCGCTGCCGCTGAACCCCAACGGCAAGCTGGACCGGCGCGCGCTGCCCGCCCCGCGCTGGAGCGCGGCCGGCGCGGGCGAGCACGTGGCGCCCAGGACCGATACCGAACGCCGGCTGGCGGAGATCTGGTCGGCCGTGCTCGGCGTGGACCGGGTGGGCGCCGAGGACAACTTCTTCGAGCTGGGCGGCGACTCGATCCTCAGCCTCCAGGTGGTGTCGCGGGCCCGGCAGGCCGGCCTGCCCATGTCGGCGGGCGATCTGTTCCGCCACCAGACCGTGGCCGGACTGGCCGGCGCCGTCCACGCCGCCGCCCGCGACGCCGCGGAATCGGCCGTGACCCGCGCTCCGGCACCGACCGGTCCGGCCCCACTCGGCCCGATGCAGCACTGGTTCTTCGCCACCCACGGGCCGCTGCGCCATTTCACGATGTCCATGCACTTGGAGCTGGCCCGGCTGCGCACGGCCGTGGCGGCGGTGCTGGCCCGCCACGACGCCCTGCGCACGCGGTTCTTCCGCACCGATGAGGGGTGGCGGCAGGAGGTCGCCGACACGGACGCGGCGGATGTGTTCGCCCGGCACGACCTGTCGCGGCTGGACGCCGCCGAGGTGCCGGCCGCCGTCGAGTCCGTGGCCACCGCGGCCCGCGCCGGCCTCGACCTCGGCACCGGGCCGCTGATCAAGGCGCTGCTGTTCGTGTTCGGACCCGGCCGGCCGCCCCGGCTGGTCCTCACCGCGCATCACCTCGCGGTGGACGGTGTGTCCTGGCGGATCGTGCTCGACGACCTCGAGTCGGCCTACCGGCAGGCCGCCGCGGGCCGGCCCGTCGAGTTGGAGCCGACCGGCACCGCGTTCGCGCGGTGGGCCCGGCTGCTCGCCGGCCACGTGCGCGCCGGCCGATTCGACGGCGACCTCGCGTACTGGACCGAGGTCACCCGCGACGCGGCGGCCGAGCCGCCGCGCGACCGGGCCGGCAGCGCCACGATGGGCTCCACCCGCCCGGTCACGGTGCGGCTCGAGCGCGCCGCCACCGACGCGCTGCTGCACAGCGTGCCAGGAACATACCGCACGCGGATCAACGACGTGCTGCTCGCCGCGCTGGGCCGGGCGCTGACCGAATGGACGGGCCGCGACCGCGTGCTGGTGGCCATGGAAGGCCATGGCCGCCAGGAGATCTCAGACGGCCCGGGCGGCCCGGGCGGCCTGGACGGCATCGACGGGGTTGACCTGACCAGGACCGTCGGCTGGTTCACCGCCCAGTACCCCGTGGCGCTCGCCGTGCCGCCGGGGGAGTGGGGGGCCGCGCTGAAGTCGGTGAAGGAACAGCTGAGAGCTGTCCCGCACCACGGCCTGAGCTACGACGCGCTGCGCTACCTGAGCCCGCCGGGCTCGCCGGCCGCCGCGCTCCGCGACGACCCCGCCCCGCGGATCCGGGTCAACTATCACGGCCAGTGGGACGCGGCCGGGGACGGCGCCGGCCTGTACCGGGCCCGCTTGGACGACGCGGGCCCGGACATCGACCCCGCCGAACCCGCCCCGTTCCAGCTGGACGTCGTCGGCCTCGTCGAGGGCGGGCGGCTCGAGCTGACCTGGCTCTACTCCGCCGAGGTGCACGACGAGGAGACCATACGGCGGCTGGCGGAGCGTACCCTGTCGGCGCTGCGCGAGATCATCGAGCACTGCGCGCGGCCCGGCGCCGGCGGCCGTACGCCGTCGGACTTCCCGCTCGCCCGTCTGGACCAGGCCGCCGTCGACAGGATCGCGGGCGACGGCAGGGACGTCGAGGACGTCTACCCCCTGACGCCGCTGCAGGCCGGCATGTTGTTCCACAGCCTCATGGACGCCGAGGCGGCCCCCGGCGCCGGCGCCGACACCTACGTGGACCAGGCGCGGTTGCTGCTGGAACGTGTGGCCGCGCCGGACGTCCTCGGCGCGGCCTGGCAGGCGGTCGTCGATCGCACGCCAGCGCTGCGCACGGCGGTGGTCTGGGAGGGCGTCGACGAGCCGGTCCAGGTGGTCCGGACCCGCGCGACGCTGCCCATCACCTACCACGACTGGCGCGATCTCCCGGCGGCGGAGCTGGACGCGGTGCTGCACCCCGCCGACCGGCCGCCCGCGCCCGATTTCGCCCTGGGCCGGCTGCTGGCGGCCGATCGGGCCGCCGGCTGCGCGCTGGACACGCCGCCGTTGATGCGGCTGGCCATCGCCCGGCTCCCCGGCGACCGGGTGCTGGTCGTGTGGACCACCCATCACCTCATCATGGACGGCTGGAGTCTCGGCCAAGTCTTCGCCGAGGTGTGCGAACGCTACGCGGCGGCGGTCGGCGGCAGGGAGCCCGAGCCGGTGGTGCGGCGCCCGTTTCGCGACTACTTGCGGTGGCTGGACGACCAGGACCGGCGGCTCGCCGAGGAGTACTGGCGCGGTGAGCTGGCCGGGTTCGACACGCCCACGCCGCTGCCTTACGACCGGCGCCCTCAGCAGGCGCACCGCGCCGAGTCCGCCGAGTCGGCGCGCTTCGTGTTGTCCGTCGCCGAGTCGGCGCGGCTGCGCGCGGTCGTCCAGGCCAACGGACTGACCGTCAACACCGTCGTGCAGGGCGCGTGGGCGCTGCTGCTCGCCGGTCATGGCGGCGGGCGGGACATCGTCTTCGGGACCACCGTGTCGGGCCGGCCGGCCGAGCTGCCCGGCGTTGAGTCGATGGTCGGCATGTTCATCAATACCGTGCCCACCCGGGTGCGGGTCGACGGCGCCGCTGACCTGGTCGCGTGGCTGCGCCGGCTGCAGGAGGCGCAGGGCGAGGCGCGGCGGTTCGACTTCGTCTCGCTGGCCCAGCTCCAGACCTGGAGCGAGCTGCCGGCGGGGACCAACCTCTTCGACAGCATGGTGGTGTTCGAGAACTACCCCTACGACGAGGGGGCCGGCGGCCCGGACGGACCGGTCATCAAAGACGTCCAGGCCAGGGACGCCACGAACTTCCCGATCAGCGTGCGCGCTTACCTCACCGACCGGCTCGACGTCGACCTCGCCTACGACGCCAGGCTGTTCGACCCCGGTACCGCGCGGCGGATCGCGGACCGGCTGCGGCTGGTGCTGACCGAGATCGCACGCGATCCGCGCCGGACCGTGGGGGAGCTGCCGCTGATGAGCGGCGCCGAACGCGAACGGGTGCTGGCGCGCTGGAACGACACAGCGATGGACGTGCCGCCGGCGACGGTGGCCGAGGTGTTCGAGGCGCAGGCGGTGGCGACCCCGGACGCGACGGCCCTGGTGAGCGGGGACGTCGCGGTCAGCTACGCCGAACTCGACGCGCGCGCGAACCGGCTGGCCCGTTACCTCGTCGGCCGGGGCGTCGGCCCGGAGCGGGTGGTGGGTCTGGCCCTGCCGCGCTCGGCCGACTCGATCGTGGCGATCCTCGCCGTGTTCAAGGCGGGCGGCGTCTATCTGCCGCTCGACCCCGAGCTGCCCGCCGACCGGATCGCGATGATGGTGCGCGACGCCGACCCGGTCGTGGTGCTCGACGCGACGCCCGGCGAAAACGTCCTGGCCGGCTACCGCGCCGGAGAGCTGAGCGACGCCGAACGGACAGGGCCGCTGCGCCCGGACAACGCGGCGTACATGATCTATACGTCGGGGTCGACGGGGACGCCTAAGGGCGTGGTTGTTGAGCATGGTGCGTTGACCAATTTGTTGTTTGGTCATCGGGCGGGGTTCGCGGCTGATGCGGGGGGGCGGTTGCGGGTGGCGTTGACGGCGGCGTTTTCTTTTGACACGTCGTTGGAGGGGCCGTTGTTGATGGCGGCGGGTCATGAGCTGCATGTGGTGGGCGATGAGGTGCGGTTGGATCCGGCGGCGTTGGTGGGGTATGTGTCGGCGCGGGAGATCGACTTTCTTGATTTGACGCCGACGTATGCGCGGCAGTTGTTGGCGGCCGGGTTGTTGGACGGCGGGCGGCATCGGCCGCGGGTGTTGATGTTGGGTGGGGAGGCGTTGGATGAGTCGTTGTGGGGGCGGCTGGCCGACGCGGACGGGACGGCGGCCTACAACTTCTATGGCCCTACCGAGTGCACCGTCGACGCGCTGTATTGCCGGATCGGCATGGCGGGGCGGCCCGTGGTGGGACGGCCGCTGCCCAACGTGCGCGCGTACGTACTCGACGACGCGTTGCGGCCCGTGCCGGTCGGCGCGCCCGGCGAACTGTACCTCGCCGGGCACCAGGTGGCCCGTGGTTACCTGAACCGCGCCGGGCTGACCGCGGCGCGGTTCGTGGCCGATCCGTTCGGACCGCCGGGCGGCCGCATGTACCGCACCGGGGACCGGGCGCGCTGGACCCCCGACGGCCTGCTCGAATATCTGGGCCGGGTCGACGACCAGGTCAAGATCCGCGGCTTCCGCATCGAGCCCGGCGAGGTGGAGACCGCGCTGCTGACCCACCCCGATGTCGCCGCGGCGGCCGTGGTCGCCCGCGAGGACGAGCCGGGCGTGCGGCGGCTGGTCGCCTACGTCGTCGCGCCGCCCGGCCGCCAGGCGCCGGCGGCGGCGCTGCGCGACCGGCTGGCGCGTTCGCTGCCTGAGCACATGCTGCCGGCCGCGTTCGTGCCGCTGGCCGCGTTGCCGCGCACGAGCAGCGGAAAGCTGGACCGGCGCGCCCTGCCGGCGCCCGAATGGGGCGCGCCCGCGCGCGACCATGTGGCGCCGCGCACCGACGCCGAGCTTGCGGTGGCGCGAATCTGGGCCGAGGTGCTTGGCGTGGAGCGCGTCGGCGTCGAGGACAACTTCTTCGAGCTGGGCGGCGATTCGATCCTGAGCATCCGGGTGACCGCCCGGCTGCGCGCCGCCTTCGGCGTACAGGTCTCCCCGCGCGCCGTCTTCAGCCATCCCACGGTCGCCCGGCTCGCCGCCGTGTGCGCCGGGCCGGCCGACGCCGACTCGCCCATCAGGCCGGTTCCCCGCGATGGGGCGTTGCCGTTGTCGTATGCCCAGCAGCGGTTGTGGTTCTTGGCCGAGTTCGAGCCGGAGAGCACGGAGTACGTGACGTTCACTGCGTTGCGGTTGCGGGGTGTGCTGGATGTCGCGGCGTTGGGTGGGGCGTTGAGTGCGTTGGTGGCTCGGCATGAGTCGTTGCGTACGGTGTTCGAGGAGCGGGATGGGCGTGGGGTGCAGGTGGTGCGGGCGCCGTTTGAGGTGTCGGTGCCGGTGGTGGACCTGTCGGAGCGGCCGGCGGCCGAGCGCGCCACCGAACTGTTCGCGGCGGTGGGCCGCGAGACCCGCCGGCCGTTCGACCTGCGAACCGGCCCGCTGCTGCGGGCCGCGCTCATCCGGCTGTCCGACGTCGACCACGTGTTCACCCTCACGGTCCATCACATCGTCACCGACGGTTGGTCGACCGGCGTGCTGATGCGCGAGCTGAGCGTGCTGTACGGCGGGTTGGTGCGGGGTGTGGCGGCGGAGTTGGCGGCGTTGCCGGTGCAGTATGCGGATTTCGCGGTGTGGCAGCGGGAGCGGTTGTCGGGTGCGGTGTTGGAGGGGCAGCTGGC
>OBLR010000054.1_pt1 | contig 18278 bp, 17 predicted proteins | sample 1519891 | NCBI WGS metagenome assembly OBLR01 (sample SAMEA3113583, study PRJEB22503) | soil metagenome | reverse complement strand
ATCGAATCGAAGAGGACGATTATCGAACGCGCTTGGCAATCTGAAACCGTAGTCAACTAACATCTTTTTTCTCGTAAAATCTCCGTTATACATGCCGTGTAGCTGTGGAATAGTTACATGCGACTCGTCTACAACCAAAAGAAAATCTTCTCCAAAAAAATCGAGCAAACAGTACGGTGGCTGGCCCGGGGCTCTGCCGTCCAAATGTCTTGAATAGTTTTCGATGCCTGAACAATATCCCAGCTCCTTTATCATCTCTATGTCATATTTTGTGCGAGAGGCAAGTCTCTGTCTTTCAAGGTCACTTGGCAATTTAGGCAACCAATTGTCTAGTTCATTTTTAATTGAATCTATGGCTGATGACCTTGATGATTCAGCCATGATATAATGCTTGGCTGGAAATATTTTTACTGATCCGGCTTCCCTTATTCTGCCCATATCTAATGCGCTATGTATTGTTATCTTTTCTATTTCGTCTCCAAAGAGCGCAATTCTTATGATGTCGTCGGAGTAGCCAGGGATGATATCAATAGTGTCGCCTTTGACTCTGAAAGCACCACTTTTAAGGGAAAAATCGTTTCTTTCGTAACGAGACTCTATTAATTTGTGGATTAGTATCTTTCTGTCTATTTTCATTCCAGCTCCCAGCGTTAATGCGCTCTGCTCCCACTCGATAGGAGACCCAAGGGAGTAAATACATGAAACCGTTGATACGATTATTGTTGGGTCTCCTGACATTAACATAGCAGTAGCTTCTAATCTCATCTTCTCTATCTTCTCATTAACTTCGGTATCTTTTTCGATGTAGGTGTCAGTTTGAGGTAAATAGCTTTCAGGCTGATAATAATCGTAAAAACTCACGAAATAACCTACGTTATTCTTTGGAAAAAAATCTTTGAATTCTGTATACAGCTGGGCCGCTAGGGTTTTATTATGTGATATGACCAGTGTATTTTTACCTACTCTAGATATCACGTTTGCAATGGTGTACGTTTTTCCGCTTCCCGTGACTCCTAGAAGAGTCTGACAAATATTGCGGCTTTGATTCAATATACTAGTTGACAGTTTCTCGATTGCCTCCGGTTGATCACCACTCGGCCGATATACGTTTTCAGCCAGTATGAAACTCCCGGGTCTTTTGGACAATGGAGCATTGGATTATCACTACGAACATATATTGTTAATCACTCTTTAAAATAAGAACGACTAGCGGGGGGTAATCCTTTTCTTTAACGGGCTTCATTTAGATATTATGGAAGAACCTATGCACAGTCTGACTAGCGGGGATTTTTTGTCCTATCTGGAAAATGAAGCCCGGCTCAGGGTAGACGACTTTATTAGAGGTGCAGTAGAGGTCGCACAGGAAGTTCATGCAGGAGTAAAGCGGGATGACGGTAATTCCTCTTTTTTAGATACTCACACTTGGCCTGTCGCTGCCGAGGTGGTGCGGCATTACAGGTCTGTTAACCGGAATATCACAAGTGTTGAAGTCGCATCAGCAATATTGCACGATATATTGGAAGACAATGAAAGGATTCTTGATTTATACAAGACCAAGTCTTATGGTTTTGAAGCGTACCTAGACTATAGGTTCGGAAGCAAGATACACAGTATTGCAACCAAACTCAAAATTCCCCCTCTTGAGAATTACCCGGGGAACAGTACGGAAGAAAGACAGCTAGCCAGGTTTATGCAATATTGCAGTATGTTAGTTAGGTCAGAATATGACATAAAGACGATAAAGCTTGCTGACAGGATCAACAACATGGTGTTTATTAAAAACAAAGCGAGACTCAACAAGGCAAACATTTATGAGAAAATAAAGAGATATCTTAGGGAGGCCGAGGACTTTTATCTCTTTTACACCATTTTGGAGCCATCGATGCCGGATTTCTATCAAAAAATGAGGTCTGCTTATGAGCAAACTCGGTCAATCTATTTTGAACAAACGCTGACGATGCCGGAGTCACAGTCAGGCGCTGCTACTGAGGCTGCTAATATTGGTTAAAGACCCTTAGTGGTCAGTTTTTTTCTTCTGCAAACTTGTCCCCTAATGGCAAATTCATTCATAAGCGTTAGTTACCGTTTGTAACGAGCCCGCATGTTATAGTAATATAGCGGTCTCAAAAACTTCCTCCCTAATATCTCTACAACGATTGTCAAAAAAATTCAATGTTCGTAGAAGGACAGATAAGAATTATGCGCAAATCATTTAAGTCTAAAGCTCCGAGAGTTAGAGGCTAAATATGGTTTCTCTTGGAGTTGCAGTTATAGTAAAACTGGAACCCGACTTTTCTGAAGGAAATGTAAGTTATAACTCTGATGGAACACTTAACAGGGCTGAGACCAAGAATATCCTAGGACCGCATAGTGCTGTTGCATCCAGCGCAGCCTTTTATGCAAAGGTCAATTACAGCGCAGAAGTATCTATAGCGACAATGGGGCCCCCTATTGCCGACTTTGCGCTACAACAAGCTCAATTGATATCAAATGCGGATAATCTTTATCTTTTTAGTGATAGGATATTTGCAGGCGCCGACACCCTTGCCACAGCAGAAGTCTTGAAAACTGGGATAAACTTGATACAAGACCAAGGAAAGAAAGTCGATATTGTTTTTTCCGGGCATCGGGCTTCGGACGGCGAGACCGGACAGACCGGTCCTCAGACAGCTTGGAAGCTCGGTTACACTTTCCTTGGGAATGTCATATCATATTATGTTGATATGGAGAATCGCACAATAAGAGCCCGAAGGCTGATATCTTTGCAGGGATTCTATGACATAATTGAGGAGGTAGAAGCTTCGCTTCCTGTATTTGTGACCGTAGATCCTTCGTATAAAGCTGGCTACGATACGGTAACACAGAGATTAGCATTTATGCGACACAGAAAGGATGCTTTTAAAAAGTCTCAAGAGTTTAAAAGGTATCTGCAAGTCTTAAACGCGCAGCAACTCGGAGTTGATCCCAAATTTGTGGGGCTCCCCGGATCACCGACAATCGTCTATAAAGTAGAAAAGATTCCAAAAGCCAAACCAACGAGGAGGGTGGCAGTGGTGGATGGCTCAGATCCCAGTCAAATAAGAGAAGTAGTAATGAAGATGAACCAGGCCTTAGGTGGGACGGTGGTTAAGTAACTATGGCTAACGTGTCTAGAAATAATGAAGACTTGGGCCAAAGTACAAGAACTGGGAATAATACTGTGGACACGTGCAAAAACCAGTATCGCCACACGTACGTAGTCATCGAGCATGAGGAAGGCAAACCGCTGCCAGTCAGCCTAGAAATGCTGGGGGAAGCTAGAAGATTAATTGACAATTTCAATGATAGATACTCATTAAATGAAAAAGTAGTAGCAATAGTTTTGGGAACCGGCGTTCGGCAACTATGCGAAGAACTACTTTTTTTTGGAGCCGATGCCGTGATCTATGCAGACAGTCCAGAGCTTAGGAATTCAAGAAACCTGATTGACACAAAGGTAATTTCTTCCATTGCCAAGGACAGAAGCCCGATAAAAGAAATCAGTCCAGAGTACTTCGATGATTTTCAAAGACCTAGATACATGTTCTTTGCCGCGGATAATATCGGCAGGCAACTTTCTTCTACCGTTATGGCTGAGTTGGAATCCGGTCTAGCGTCTGACATAAACAAACTTGTCATAGAGGATCTAGAGATTAAGCACGAACATAAAACTAAAGGTAAGCCAATTGTATTCGAAAAAACCTTAGAGATGTATAGGCCAGATTTTTCAGGCTTCTTGTGGACCACTATCTTGTGCCTTGATAATAGAAATCCAATAATTCAGAGGGAGTATCATCCCCAAGCTTGTAGTATAATACCTGGCGTGTTCAGCCCATTGACCAGAGACACAAGCAGAAAGGGAGTCATTGTCAACTATGAGCCCTATATATCAGAAGACGATTTGGCAAGGGTGAAGGTGTTGGACCGAAGAGCAATTAAGAGTGCCATTGACTTCGACAAGCATAAATGTATAATCAGCTTTGGCCGCGGCATCAAGAATTCCCCAGAGGAGAACACAAGACTGGTTGCGAAATTGTCAGAGGTATTAGACGCCGAGATAGGAATTTCGCTACCGGTTTCCAAGAGGCCATATACAGTAAGTGAAGGTTTAAGTTCTAAGTACTTCGTTCCCGATAGGGTTATTGGAACTAGCGGCAGGAAGGTAAACCCACAATTATATATCGCAGTTGGAATTAGCGGGGCTGTCCAACATCTTGCAGGGATGAAGGAATCAGAATTTGTTATTTCCATAAATGTTGACGAGAACTCACAGATCAAAGATGAATCTGATATTTTTGTTAAAGGGAAGATGGAGGAAGTTCTCCCGGCTCTGATAGAAGAAATAAGGGAACAGAGGGCTAGAATGGTAATGAAGGTCAAGGAGTAAATCTCTTGGAGAAATTCGATGTAGCGGTCGTTGGAGGAGGATCCGCCGGACTTGCAGCCCTTCAGCAACTATCTATTCTTGGAAAGCAAGCTGTCCTGATTGAGGCAGGCAAGACTATAGGAAGTAAGAATGTGTCTGGCGGGATACTATATTCCAAGAGACCTAAAAATGGTAAGGTTTTCAATGTCGAAGACGTATACGGTGAGCAATTCTTTCACGATGCGCCCATTGAGAGATTGATTACAAAGTATATGCTTCACGCTACCTCCAAGGACAAGGCGTATTCAATAGATCTTACCGCTGCTCACCGATACCAAGCCAATTTCGGTTATTCTGTTCTCTTGAATTCGCTAAATCCTTGGTTCGCTCAGGTAGCCAGCGAATCGGCAGAGAAGCAGGGTGGAGGAATAATACCTGGCGTCCATGTCAGGAATATTCTATCAGAACAGGGAAAAACTATTATCGAAACTGACGAGTTGAAGGAATTTGAGGTAAAGGCAATCATTGCAGCAGATGGAGTTAACTCGGAAATCGCCGATTTAACAGGAGCGAGACAGAAATTTTCACCTGAAGAACTGTACCAAGGCGTGAAGGTGGTTGTAAAACTCCCAGAGGATTTAATCAATGAGAGATTCGAAATCTCTTCTGAGGAAGGAGCAGCCCATCTTTTCTCTGGCGACGTAACCCTAAACCATATCGGCGGTGGGTTTGTCTACACGAATCGGGAAACACTTTCTGTAGGCGCGGTATACCATTATGACTCATTGATTTCACGTCCTACAGAACCCTACGAGCTGGTTAACGCCCTCTTAAATAATCCTCTCGTAAGAGAATTCGTCAAAGATGAGGTCCCGATAAAAGAAGAAATAGGTCAAAGCCTATCCAAAGAAGAGCAACTGAAGACACGGTTTGGGGTAAGTAAGCTACTTAAGACATGGGATGACCTTCGGACACAGTACTACTCGGTTCGAGGTCGTAAACATCTTATAGAAAGTGGTAAGTACAAAAGTGAGCAAGAAATAAAATCTAGGCTGGACTCAATTTATCAAGACTTAACAGCCAAATACGGAACCAAATTTGCAACTGATTATGTTGAATTAGAGTATAGCGCAAAACTTGTTCCTGATGGGAAGCGCTGTAGAATGAAAAGACCCTTTTTGAGAAATATATTATTCATCGGCGATGCCGCAGGTAGGGGTATATTTATTGGCCCTAGAATAGAAGGACTAAATGTTGGAATAGACGATGCGGTCAGGGCTGCAAATGCTGTGGCTCGGTCAATTGAGAGGAACAATTTTTCTCCTGATTATATGGGTGAATTTTATACAAAATCTATAGAAGAGAGCCCGTATACCAGGGATATGAAAGAGATTGACAAAGACTACCTCAAGGTATTCCTTGACGCGGCCAAGAATGTACCAAAAGATATCATAGGTTCTAGATACGGTACAATAATAAGACTGATGTCGAGCGGCACGCTGCGAGGTTTAGCGGTAGGTCTCGCGAATATGCTTGGATACGATCGCCTCTTGCCTCTTGTTGAATCAGAGGAGACATACGTTCAAGTTCCAACAGAACTTGCTGAACGTCTAGGAAAGAGAGTTTCAGCAACCTACACACCAAAGATCATGACCATCGCACAGCGTATCGCCAACTTGAAGTATGACGATGATAGTGTTTCTCATATTAGGATACTTGATTGTCGATCGGAATTCATGAAAAAGATGGTTGTATTGTGTCCTACCAAATGTTACAGTTTAGAACATGACGAAGTCACACTTCAGCACGAAGGATGTATTGAGTGCGGAACATGCGCAAGAGAAACCCAATGGAAACACCCGCGCGGCGAGAAGGGTGTATCTTACCAGTATGGATAATGTGATAGGCGCTCCTTTAACTCTTCCACTTAATTGAGCATCCAATTGAAGGATCAAAATCCTTTTCTAGTTGTTGACCTGACAAAACCTTTCTAACATTCTCCTCCATCGTGTGAACTTTGGGAGTCATATCCGGTTCCAGCGCATCGTTTATTTTTCCGTGGAACAACAATTTCCGTTCTGAATCAAACAGAAATGGATCGGGAGTGCAAGCAGCACCATATGATCGCGCGACGACCTGGCTTTCGTCGAAAAGGTACGGAAAGTTCAAACTATATTCTATACTAAACTTTTTCATGTTTTCAAAGCCTTCCTCCTGGTAGCTTGGGTCGTTACTATTTATGCCTACCACCTGCAGGTCAGGCTTGTCAAATTTAGATTGCAGAGCTACCAAGTCACGAATTCTTGCCCTGACGTACGGACAATGATTACAAATGAAGACAACCAGCAACAGCCTGCTTGATGAGAAACTTTCGAGTCTGTACGCTATTTCGTCTGTCCCCTTCAACGTAAAGTCAGGTGCGATCTGGCTTTTACGGAGCATCTGAGTTGACTCTGTCTTTGCCACATATACATAATTGACTGTCTCATATAAAAAATTGTATCGAAACAATTTAGAGGTTTGGAAAGATTTTATCATAATACTAGTGTTCATTCACAGGATATACTATAAGCCAAGAACTATATGTGGAACAACTTTGGTATTTATGGACGAGGAGCCTTATCTGTGTTAGAAACAATCGAAGACGTTTTACTACTTCATGGAAGAAAGATAGTAGTCGCTGAACGAGAGATTAATCTTACGTCTGACAATGCGAATGAGATTTTCATCCTATTGGTGGAAGAGTCTAGAGGCTCCGCTGGAGGAAGAGCAGCGGGTTCGGGGTCCAGGAAAGTCAGCAAGATCATTAGATTTTCATGTGCCGACGGCGAGTGTGTCAACTCTTTTGCGACCGACGAGCCGGAGTTAATTGAGCGCCTCGATCTTCCCTATAGTGCTGTGGCTATGGATATCAAGTTGTCCCAAGGACAGGAAATAGTGGTCCAAGGAATAGTCGACCAGGATTTGGTGGCGTCATATATTAGTCATTTACAAAAGACAAAATAAGATATGTCCCTTTGGCCCTAGAGCGGTTGATGTCGGGGCCAGAAAAAAAAGAGCAAGAAAAGATAGAGGCAATTGCATCAGCAATAGAAGATATGCTTTACATGGGAATCTTGAGACTCGTAAATAGAGAAGCTAATGAAAAAGCCGTCTTTTCGGTGAAGTTCTCGTCTATAGTAACTAATTTGATAGAACACAACGGTATCTCCTCTGATGCCGAGCCTGACGCGGTTACAACTCTAATGTATCACTCGCTTCTGATTTTTATGAATGAGGTTCTGGGAATTCCCAGGACATTAGTGATGGCCTTTGGTAACGATATAGAAAAACATAAAGACAACATGGAAAGCGCTGCTCTTATTTTTGAGTACGCGACAATTCTGCAAAGGCTATTTTATGAAAGCAAAAAAGAAGCTCTTCGGTGACATTGAAATAGTTTAAGAATCATAATTAAAAAAATAACCTCCAAATCCACTGAGGTCTTGACTTCCGGAGATGATGCAAAAGTATGCCCTACACAGTATAAAAGTTATAAGGACATCCTATATACAAAAGTGTATATCATTCATGGATCAGGTTGACACGAGCCAGGTCCCGTACGGGGCGTTAGATTATTTCCAGGTTCATTATATAGTAGATGCGAAAAATCGTATTTATGATAGCGCTTTGTTTCTTGCTAAATGTTATCCTATCACCAAGGGTCATTTTGCCAACAAGAAAATAACAGATGTGAAATGGGAAGGAGGAGGCCGACTCGCCAACATTTTGGAGGCGGATGTTGAATTGAAGGAAATCTTAAGGCAGATTTTGTACGAAGAGGGCGAACTAAAAATTGACCCTCTCGAAGATCATATACGCATATATGGTAAGTGGAGAAACGAAGACCAACTTAAGTTCAATCCCAAAACTTTTGAAGCGGTAGATAGAATAGCTGGTCACATAAAGAAATTGCTAATTGGCGGATAAAAAAATACATGACTTGCACCTCCCGACATCATTACCGACGCTAGCCTCGAGCGACCAGTTTAGCCGCTTGGAAAGTCTTGGCTCAAACGTATGATATATTATTTAGGGTTACCTGAATCTAAATGCCGATTGGGATAGTGCTGGTCGAACCTAGGCACCCCATTAACGTGGGTTATGTGGCAAGGATTATGAAGAATTTTGGTTTTAGCAAGCTATTCTTGGTGGACCCTATCTTTGACCCTGAAGAAGCCAGAAGGTTTGCCATGCACGGACATGGCATATTAGAATCAGCAATTGCAACAGACTTTCAACAATTAAGGCGTGATTCTAGATTATTAATAGGAACAACTGCGTTGCGGAGTTCGACACGACTCAATGTTCTAAGAGATGCAATTAGCGCTGTCCATCTAGCCGATATAATCGACGATCTTCCGAAGAAGGATAATATCCACGTTGTTCTTGGAAGAGAGGCATCTGGACTTACTAACTACGAGCTACGAATGTGCGACATTGTTGTAGCAATAGAAACCGGAACAGAATATAACACAATGAATATTTCACATGCCTTGACAATAATATTGTATGAGATAACAAAGCGTGGTTTACAAAATTCGAATATTTTAGTTTCTGTTAAGAGCCCAAGAATAGCTTGCAGGTCAGAGACTGATCTTTTAATTGCTTATGCGTCAAACGCTGCAGAACTAGCCGGTTATGACGTGCACAAGAGACCCTTGCTTGATTCAGCCTTCAAGAGACTTATTGCAAAATCAAACCCGACCTCAAAAGAGGTGATGTTAATGGTGTCGTTATTTCGTAAGATTATCTTAAAAATGGATCGAAGGTAAAAATTTCAAACGACGTCAGCTCCTAAAGAAGCATTATCCTTGAATGCACAAAAGAATTTGCACTAGCTCGGAACTATCTCTTTTCATTACTATCTACACAATGTTTCTCTGAGAAAAGATCTAAAATTGAAACTGAAATGGGAAGGACAAACTAAGCACCATAAAGGAGCCAAAATAAACTAATATAACGATATGCTGCACAAGCTACAATACTATGATGATAAAAAGGGAGCTAAAGTGAGCAGGTCAACTTCGTCTTCCTTTGGTGTCTCCAAACTCCCAAGCGGACGTCTGAATGACAGAAAGATAGCGCAGAAGATATACAGTGGAGAGTTCAAGATTGCGGTCTATGGGTTAGGTCATGTAGGCTCAGCGATGGCATCGGTTTGGCTAAGGGCAGGAGCACACGTTATAGGAATAGACAAGTCTCCCACCGTTTTGAATTATGCCAGAGAGGGCAAGACTCATCTCCCCGAACCGGGAGTGGGTGATGCGTACGGAGAAGGAATAAAATCAGGCAGGTTCGTTGTGCGCGATAATCTCGAGCGCGCCTCTCGCGAATCCCACTTGAAGATGATCTGTGTCCCAGTGTTGTTTAAAGATGGATCGGCTGACCTCTCTACTTTAAAGGAAGTAGCATCTGAGGTTGGTAAAGGACTTAAGAAAGGCGACATGGTTGCTGTTAATCCATCTGTTCCCCCAGGGACCACGGAAGATGTAATTTGCAAGATACTCGAAAATAAAAGCTCAGGACTCCTCGTTGAGAAAGATTTTTACTTAGTATATAATCCAGAGAGAATTTACGAAGGAAGAGCAATAGAGGATATCGAAGTAAGATATCCAGCTGTAATTGCAGGTGCTGGCCCTGCGAGCACGCAGATAGGAACGGAACTGTACTCTCTGATTTTTAAGAAGGGTATATTGACAATGAGTAGCATTAGGGCTGCAGAAGCAGAAAAGCTATTTGAGGGAGTGTACCGAGACGTCAATATTGCTCTTTCTAATGAGCTTGCAAAGTTGTGTGAAAAGCTGGGAGTGGATTTTTGGGAGGCTCGGGAGGCGGCCAATTCTCAGCCTTTTTGCAATCTTCACAAGCCCGGCGTAGGGGTTGGCGGCGCGTGCATTCCTGTTTATCCTCAGTTTGTTATTGACATCGCAAAACGCTTACGTACTGATTGTGAAATTATTTCGCGGAGTCGAATAATGAACAACTCTATGCCGGCCTATTGTGTTAATGAGGCTGTGCAACTCCTAAATGAATCAGGCAAGAAATCTATCGCCAATTCGATTGTGACACTCTTGGGCTTATCCTTCAGGGGTGGAGTCTCAGATACTCGTCTCTCACCAACTTATGATGTAATACAAGAGTTTTTAAATATGGGGGTAAAGGAAATCCGGATTCATGATCCGCTAGTGGCTAAGGACTCAAGGTTGTTGGGCTATCCTATCAAAATCAGTCTTACCACGGACATACACGAGGCATTACAGCACACAGATTTGGTTTTCTTGGTAGCCGATCATCCGGAGTATTCCTTATTGGATCAAAAAATGCTTCACGGAGTCCCATTATACGACGGCAGGGGGGTCTTGCGCAAAAGCGATCTCTTCGACTCTAATCTAAAGACTATTGGCGTGGCAAGATAATAGGGTTGCACAGACCAAGACCGAAGTATCTTAACGTGGGAAACCATATCGTTTTAAAAGGGTTGACCGCCAACATCAAGTGCAGCACACAGTCACCTTTCGTAACTTGGCAGAAACGCGTACTGATTAGGGCAAGCTTATTACACCTTTTCCGAAGATTCTGCCTAATATGACCAATTCACAGCAAAGGAAGGAAATGCTTCGGACGGTAATGTGGAAAGAAGAATTTGTCATAATGATAGACCAAACCAAATTGCCTACCAGGTTAGTGTATATCAAATGCAAAAAATATCAGGATGTTGCAAAAGCAATAAAAAATATGGTCGTAAGAGGCGCTCCGGCCATTGGAATAAGTGCTGCCTTTGGTCTTGCTTTGGCAGCGAAAAATAGTAACGCAAGGAGACCGGCTACCCTAATGAATGACCTAAGCGCAGCTTACTGGGATCTACGTTCCACTAGGCCAACAGCAATAAATCTTTTTTGGGGGTTGGACAGAGTTATGAGCGTCGGCAAGACAGGGAAAAATGTGTCTCAAATAAAGGACAGGATTATCTCAGAAGCCAAAAAGATAGCCGATGAAGACCTCCAAACCAATATAACGATGGGACTTAATGGAGCAAACTTATTGTATGACGGAGATACCGTGATGACACATTGTAATGCGGGAGCGCTCGCAACATCGGCATATGGCACTGCACTGGGAGTAATACGAGCAGCGAAAGACGCAGGCAAAATAGTAAAGGTTATAGCAACGGAGACTAGGCCTGTCATGCAGGGATCAAGGCTTACTACGTATGAACTCCGGCATGACAACATTGACGTAACGCTGATCCCGGACACGGCAGTAGGGCATATCATGTCCAAGGGTCGGATTAAATGCGTTATTGTAGGCGCCGATCGAATACTTAGGTCAGGTCATGTTTTCAACAAGATAGGAACATATCAAATAGCACTAATGGCTAGAGTCCATAAAGTTCCATTCTATGTCGCAGCTCCTGTGTCTACTTTTGATCTTAAAAGCAATCTAGATGACGTTCCAATTGAGCAGAGAAGAGAAGACGAAGTTTTGAAAATAGGAAAGAAAAGAATTGCGGCTAGGGGGGTGCGTGCTTTTAATCCAGCTTTTGACGTGACTCCGCCTGAATTAATTAGCGGCATAATTACGGAGAAAGGGGTTCTGAGACCTCCCTTTGACTTTCGTTCTGAATCATTAGTCAAAGAGAAAGAAAAACTTTTGGAGCGTTAAACCGAATCTGTGCAGCTTCGAGGGTTAGATTTAGATCTGAAAGGAATTGTTAATAACGATGCACCTATATGTTATCGAATTTGAGAAGGCGCTCTGGGGATAGCGCCGATGTTCTCTGCTTGCTGACATCGTGATAAGAATCCGCCACCCAAAAAGGCCGAAAATTAAAGCGGTGATAAAGTATTTATCGTCTAAAAGCTAATGGAAGTGACATCAGATGTCTTCGCAAGTCGTAACTGAGGAAGAAGTATATTCTGCTCTTAAGAAGTGTATGGATCCTGAGATTCCCGTTAATGTAGTTGATCTTGGGCTCATATACGGTGTTGAGATCAAACCTCAAAATGATATCAATATAAAAATGACCATGACGACGAGAGGATGTCCTCTTCACGATACACTTGTTGGTGACGTCAAAAGGTATGTGGGCAAAATAAATGGTGTACGAGGTATAGATGTTGAGATCGTCTGGGACCCGCCTTGGGACATCGAAAAAATGGATCCAGTCATTCGTGAAAAGATGGGATTCGGAAAGCCCAAGCTTCGATTCCAGATAGATTATGACAAGTATCGGCCAGCCATGAAGGGTCAGTTGCTGAAACAACAAGATGGATCTTTAGTCCTGAGTAACGAAAAACAACAGAACTTCATGGTGAATCAGGCCATAGTAGACTTCTGGAACAGTTGTGATGGAAGTAAAACTATTGACCAGCTCGCTGACCATTTCTCTTCAAAGCTTGCGATGCCAAGACAACAAGTCGAGCAAGAGGTAGTTCAGCTCGTTCAACAATTACTAGAGGCCGAGCTTCTCAAACCCTAATGAGATTCACAGTTTCTTAGTCACAGACCGCGAAAACACCATGCAAAGTCATAAAACTTATTCTAAGAGCAAAATGACTTGCAAGGGCAGTCCGCGTTCCTCCAAGGATCCTAGGATCATTGTTGAATTAGGAAGCGGAGATGGCCGGCTTCTCAAGAAGTTGCTCGAGATGGATAAAGAGGATATCAAAGACAGAAATGGGTCGGTGTACATAGGGATTGAAGATAACGCTTCAACCTTCGACAAAGCAAAATCAACCTTAGAAGGTTTTTCGAATGTGATATTGCTAAATGGATCGTTCGAGGTGCTTATTCATGACTTCTCTGATTCCTCAATAGATAAAATAATCGCTGTCCTTCCCGATCCGCAATTCATAGATATTCAAAATCAGCATCGATGGAAGAGGTTCTACCACGTGGCAAAGAACAAATTGGCTGTGTATGGTAGCATACGCATAGTAACTGAGCTCACTGACGATCTTTTACAGCCAGTTTCTGTCCAGGCATACAATGTCTGGGTGCAACGGATCATCCAAACCTTCCAAGGCCTAGGTTTTTCTCTAGTGCGAGTTCTGGAAGGATCACCGATAGAATATGAAAGCGAATATCTGGAAAGGTTCAAGGAAGACCCCAAAAGAATTCGCATTGCAACCTTTGACTTTAGGAAAAAAGCATGATAATTGTGTTCTGTTAACCTGGTTCTTCGCTGACAAGCGCGGAGTCGCTGTTCAATTATGCTTGAGGTCAATATGCTCGTCCAAACATTTTCGCGAACAAAACCTAGCAGAACAGTGACGGTCTGAGCAAGGAACAGAATCTCCATGATTAAAAAAATTGTTGCAGTAGGTACACGGTGATTCTAGTTCTGGATAATTTGTATTAATGTAAGGTGCGCCGCAATTTCGTTTCTCTTGAAACCACAAGATTTGTACCTGCGACCTTTCAGCATAGGTGGCTACCGTGTCGTATGCTTCGTAAAAACCGGGAGCATAAAACTGCCTTAGAAACATGCTCTCGTCTAAATGATCCCCAGTAAAATCATTCTTGAAGGCGACCAGCCACTTCTCGTATGGTAATATTTGGTCCTCTTCAAAAGCGATCTCGGTCCTATCTTTTTCTGCTCTCGTACAACAATTGTCCTTGTTCACGGGGTAATGGATTATCAAATGTCATAGGTATATAGATTATTCTTGCATCCCCCTATGACAGTGTCTGGGTCTTTCCTCAATCCATGTGACCAGCGTCGAATAAGTATATATCGCCACGGATTATAAGAAATGGAAAGGAGTTTTCAGCAATAAGAGACGATGAAAACCAAGAAGAAGGCAACAAGGAAAGGAATTTTGATTACAGCGCTAATTGTTGCAGGGATAGTGGGTGCGAGCTTTCTCGTTTATCTAATTCCGTAATAATCTAACGTCAATCAAACGTGTGTTATGTCATCCGAGCAAGGAAAACCTATCTATACCTGGGTTGAGGAAAAAAGCAGGCATTGGAGTTACGAATAATCGTCGAACATAGCGTTGATGTAATTTGTCAACTCGTTCCTCAATTCAATAACTTTCGACCTCTTATCTCCGTCGAGATTAGTAACTAGCAGGGTGTCGAGACCTTCCACCAGATACTGGATGTTTGAAAGTGTTAGAAGACTTTTGGACGCGCTCTTGTCTTGTTCTTTTCTGCTATTTTGCGAGTTGGTGACCAAGGTCTTAGAATGGGAGTCGGGCGTGTTAAAGCTTGTGGTAGTCTGGAACTGTTAAAATAAAAATCGATAATAGTCTAAAGAGAGTGCTAGAGCATGTCAAACAGTTTCTACACATCTTATTATAAGCTGAGTACGACTATTATAAGAAATCATAGCATGGCAAGACAGTTTAAGGATACTCCTATATTTTGTCGAAACTGTAGTCATTCAATAGATTATCATAATCCGGAAAGAGTGAATTTGGTATGCTCTTTCCAGGAATGTCTTTGTCAAAATTATTTAGATCACGAGGACTTGCTATTTGAAGAACAAAAATGAAGAATTGTCTTTAATGCTCAAAATGGTACAAGCACTTCTATTTCAGAAGTAAACTCAGGTGCCCATGGTTATCATTGAATGTTAAATTGCAATCAACACAATTTCATTAGGGATGATGATTAGATTATTATGCAAATAATATGGCATTGACAAGTTGCCGCAGCCGGCTCAATCATATCGAGAAACGGCGGGCCTCTCTATCAAAGGATTATTTCGCTAGTCAGGTACCGCGTGAGAACTAGAACACAATAATGTCTGGATTGATGTGCGATTGTTGTTGTCAAGATATTCCCACTTAAATTTGTCAAGATGGTTCTGCCAGGATCTTTTTAGGGCTTTTTTTCGTAGGCTTCTTTAATATATTTGATTATCTTCACCGCGTCATGCTCCTTTAGGCTCTGTCGGTGGTCCTCTAAGTAGGAAGAAAAGGAAGCCAGTTCGCCTGACAAGTCTGGATATTTTACTCGTGTCTTTTCAATAATGTTAGAATAGTATCTATGGGGAAAATAAGTGGATTTCGCAGTCCTGGCGGTCAAGCGTTTGGTGCGCTCACTTATAATATTTTTTTTATACGCAATAAAGAGATTATATCGTATGTCTATCATCGCTTCGGACTGAGTTTCTTTCTCCTGCTTTTCGGTGCTTTCTTTTTCCTGACTGGGGTAGAACGTTACCGCAACTTCGTCATCTTGATCCGTTGCTCCGTACTTGAATAACTCAAACACCTTGCCTATGCCTATCATGCCAAACCTTTCAAGCTCCATTGCCCTAAGGGCTCCCAGGCTTGCTCCACCTATTACTCGGAATTTCTTGTTAGCTAATAGTTGGTATACTTCTATTGGAGTTGGAGGATAGTCCTGCAAGAATAAGCCGTCGACAAGACCGATGTAAATAGTAGAATTAGATCCATTATGCGACATATCGAACGCTGTGCTTGACAACATTAATAGATCACCCTTTTTTGCGGGGGCTCTATAATCAGCATCAAAAATTTTCCGCGCCTTTTGGTGACTTAGACTAGGGCCTACAAAAATTATAGGTTTTTGTAAGGTTAGTCCTCTCCTGTTTGTTCTCTGAAGTATTTTTTTGCTCGCCAACCTATAATGCTCTTTGTGATCTTAAAAGTCTCAAGACCTGGAACTATCGCTCTCACCACGGGAATGCCTAAATCGGGGTTTGTTAGGTCCACAATTGCTGCCATTCTAATCCCAACACTCTTTAGATTCTTAAGTATTAGTTTTATATCATCGAGTATATCTTCGTTATCGAAACTTCCGATTTTATCAAACGGTATCTTTTCCTTAGATGGTAGGAATTGCCACGCCCTCTTATCGTCTGTATTATTTTCGCCAAAATGGATTTTTCTTAAATCATCCCTTGCTCCATGGATGTTTGCTGCCCGAGTTTGTGACAATTCTGTAATCGCCCTGGTCATTGCGATTCTAGCATCAGGATGTGTTCCATGTCCTTCTGCGAGATATCCGTAATCTGAACTAATCCATTCTATGGAACTTGCCACAAAGGTGGGAATCTTTATGTCTGATCTAATATCTTTAATCAAAAGTGGGAGATCGGACTGGTAAAACTTTCTGGTCAATTTCTGAAATTCCTTCGAAACTCCCTCAGGTAATTCAACGTCTCTATATAGAGCATAATTGTCCACAAAGTTCTGTGGAGAGATGGACGGAAAGATGAACCCACTTTTCCTCAGATTATTCTCTATTGTTTTCAAGAAATGAAAGGGAATAGCCCTAGCACGTGTCTCCGCTATACTCGTTGCGTCTCTCTCAATTACTTCGCACAGGGCATGGCAAATGGCCTCTTCCAGGACGTTCCCGGATGCAAGACCATTAGTGTGGGAAAATGCAAATGGGTTTACGGCCGGTGGTGAAGGCGAGTACCTGAAAAGAACAAGAGGAGCTGGAATCAGTACCTCTTTTTTGCCCAACAAGTCGAATCCCTTAAGAAAATCCATTGTCATATCCTCGCTGTATCGGAAGTTTAGTGGCTCTATCATATCGTCAGGATGAATCAAAGCATGTGACTTGGCAAGTTCCTCTACAGTTCCTCGGATGTAGGTTCTATCTTTGTTACTGCTTGGCAAGGAGCAATACCTTTCGATTGACTCCATCAAAGCGCTTGCTTTTGCGTGCTGACGAGTGGCTCCCTTACCGCTGTATACCCAGATGTAATCCTCCGTTCCGGGGAGAACTGCAGAGTAGTTAGGTATATTCAACCTATCCATATGAGTAATGTCCGCTAGTCGAGTCACTCCTATGCGTTGGCAAATTTGGAACGCTTTTAGCAGCGTCTTTCCTGGGGGCATTGTCCTGGACGTCCCGTCTTTGGACCATTTTTTTTGATGCCTAAGTTCCAGTGGAGGCGACATTGGCATATTAAAAGAAAATTGCTAGTTCATATCAATATTACTAAGACTCGCTTCATTAGGATTATATACTACGTTTTTGTTTGTCTGGATATTTGGACTCAAGAGACGCGGAGATTATTAGCGAGATCCTGCTCAAGGCAGCCAGCGAGCCAGAATTTAGGAATTCCCTGATAAAAGAACCCACCAGAGTGTTACAGGAATACAATCTCTCAGAAGAGGCCAAGGCAATAATCAAGACAAGCATCATAGACCTGACACAATAGGAATTTACGTGCTCGTGAATTGCATACCTGTCAACCAGGGCATGTTATATGAATGCGAATCAAATAACGTTCTTTGTCATCTCGCCGTGATGAGACGATATGTTTGCATGAATGTAAGTAGTCTAGTGAGATAGTTGGAGTGAAACTTTGTTAGTCTTAGCATTTAGTTCACAAGAGGGAGTATAATTATGCTTCCCCCACCATACTTTGATCTGGGCATATATTTCTTTGACGTCAACACCAAATTGAGAAGGATTTACCATAAGTTCTTTTTCCACATCAAACAAAATTGACCTAGCTTCTTCAACACTTGAGGGATAGAATGTTGTATCGTCTTTTATGATGAATATCCATATACGATATGGAAGGTTAGGATTTCTCGTCCAGAAGAGCGAAGCCTTATGCAAGCTAGTCATATGAGCCAGCGTTTTCCTTTCAGACTTTAGGTCGATATCGATTTTTATCCTGAAAAGATTATCGTGTAGATTATAGGCCCTCTCCCAACTTCTTTGGTCGAAAACTCGTCGGACCTCACCTTCGATTTTAAAGACAATTCGAAGAGGAATTTCTTCCTTTGGTTTTAGTTCTGTTCGGGGGGCGCTTAGCTCAGCATTTTCGATTTTGTTGCGAATACCTGCCAACTGTTTTTGCATTATGGTATCATTTATATCCTCAATAAGTAGTTGTTGTCATAACGAT
>OBLR010000053.1_pt1 | contig 18295 bp, 14 predicted proteins | sample 1519891 | NCBI WGS metagenome assembly OBLR01 (sample SAMEA3113583, study PRJEB22503) | soil metagenome | reverse complement strand
AAGGTGGAACGCGGCGCGATGCGGGTGGTCGCGACCGGCGGGATCATCGGCATTGCCGCTGTTTTGGGCGCGATCCTTGTCAGCCAGGACGTCGCCGGCTGGATCGTCGGCCTGGTGATCGGGCTCACCTCGGTGATCCTCGCCGCGCTGCTCTGGTCGTCGCGGCAGCTCTAGCCCGACGAGCCCGACACGCCGCCGCCGTCGACATCCGGCACGGACTCGTCGCCCCCGGAGTCCGAGCTGCCCGCCGTCGAGATGGTCGGCTCGGAGCTCGGCCCGCTCGATCCGCTCGGTCCGGAGCCCGAGCTGCCAGACCCCGAGCCGGAGCTGCCAGACCCTGAGCCGGAGCTGCCAGACCCTGAGCCGGAACTGTCGGGCCCGGAACTGCCCGAACCAGAGCTGCCCGAACCAGAGCTGCCCGAACCAGAGCTGCCCGAACCGGAACTGCCCGAACCGGAACTGCCCGAACCGGAGCTCCCCGACCCGGAGCTCCCCGACCCGGAGCTCCCCGACCCGGAACTCCCCGACCCGGAACTCCCCGACCCGGAGCTGCCCGAATGGCCGTGGCCGGAGCCGGGCCCGCTCGAGTCGGTCTCGTCTTCTCCGCTGCGTCGGCTGTCTTCGCCGTCGCCCGGGCCATTGCGATCGTCGCCCCCGCCACCTCTCGGCTCGCGGTGGTTGCCAAGGTCGCCGGCCGAGCCGTCTCCGCCGCGGCCGCTGGCGGCGGTGACCTCGCGGCCAGCCGTCGGCGGAGCCGCCACCAACGGACTGGCGCTCGCCTCGCGGTGTGGGTCGCTAGGCGGGTTCGGCACCACGGCCACGCCGCTGACCACGGCACTCGTCACGAGGGCCCCGGCGCACACCTTTGCCACGGCCGCGCCGGCGGCGCCCGCGCCGCACAGTTCGGCGACGCGCGTCGCCACGGGCTCTGTCCCAACCCCCCACGGGATCCGTCCCAAGAGGGCGGGCGGGGTGATCGACGTCAGGCCGGCCCGCACCGCCTGGCGAGCGCGGCTCAGCAACTGGCGCACCGCACCGCCGGTCGCTCCCAGCTCGGCCGCGATCTCGTCGTAGCTGCGCCCCTCCATCTCCCTCAGGATGAGCGCGCTGCGCTGGCGGTCCGGGAGCGACTTCACCGCCGCCAGCGCGTCTCGCAGTCCCTGCCGCCGCTCGAGGATCTGGTCGGGAGGCTCGACGCCATCGATGTCGTCGTGAAGTTCCTCTGCCAGCCGGCCGCGGTCGCGCAGCGCGTTCAGCGCCATGTTGTGGGCGATCCGGTACAGCCAGGGCCGTAGGCGCAGCTTGGTGTCGTTGCTTCGCAGCGCCCAGTATGCGTTCACGAAGACCTGCTGCACGACGTCCTCCGCGCGCCCGTCGGACAGCAGCCGGGCGACATACCGAAGGAGGCCCCGCCGGTAGCGGTTCACGATGACCTCGAATGCCGTCTCGTTTCCGGCCCGCACGAGATCGACGAGCCGCTCGTCGGTCTGCGTGGCCAACAAGGGACGGCCGGCGAGGCGTGCGGGCGCGACTAGCGACTTCGGCGTCATGGTGAAACGGAGCCCGAAACGGACAGGTGGCCCCTGCCCGAATCTGACCTCCCTGGGGCATACGTCCAGCGGAGCGCCGCGGTTCGCCTAAGCGGCACAGGCGGCCACGGCGCGCATGCGAACGCAGCGGGTGCGATCGTCCTCCGCAAGAGTCGTCAGCAGCTCGGCCGCGGTCTTCAGCTGCGACCGGTCCATCTCGGCGTGGTGGAGCATCACGCCCACCGGTCCTCCCCGCTCCACGGCGGCGGCAGCGATCGCCGCGATCGTCTCGAACGGGACACGCGCGCCGTGCCGGCGCTTGTGCCAGTCCACGCTGACGGGCAGCTCGCGCAACCCGGGCGTATCCAGCGGCGCCGCGCTCCCCTCGCGCGAGAGGGTCTCGAAGCCCAGCTCCATCAGGCAGCCACCCGTCGCTCTGGTGCAGCGGTTCCAAGGCGGCGTGAAGATCGGCTCGACGGCGGGGCCGAGGAGCCGGCCGAGGCGCTCCCGGCCGGTGGCGATGTCGCGCAGCTGATCCTCCCGGCGCCGCGCGGACCCGAACTCGCACTTGAGCTGCCCATCCGGCTCGTGATTCACGTGGGCGTAGCCATGCTGGTGGACGCCCAGACGACCCTCCGACCGCTCGATCCTCCGGAGCAGCTCCCGCGCCGTGCACGAGTCGAGTGCGGCAGGGATGACCGCGAGGTCGAGGGGTAGGCCGAGCTCCGCGAACAGGCCGAGCAGGTCGCGCAGGCGGTCGTCACGCCAACCCACGTCGTCGTCGCGGAAGAAGCAGGCGACCGGCCGGGCGGCGCCGTCCAGCGCCGTCCGGAGGGGATCCAGCCACGCTTCCTGCGGGCGCTTCACATCAATGCAACACGAGCGAGCGTGATTCTTCACGCCCGGCCCGTGTCGTTGTGGTATGAGGCCCCGCCCGTCGATCGGCTACGTGCTGATGGGGTATCCGCGCGTCTCGGAGACCTTCATCGCGAGCGAGGTGCTGCGGGTGGAGCGGGCCGGCGTGCCGCTCCGACTCTTCGTGATCAAGCCCGTGGAGGAGCGCGAGCGGTCGCTTCGACACCCGGTCGTGGACGCCGTCCGCGCCCGTCCCGAGTACCTGCCCGACACCTCTTCACTGACCCTGCCGCTGCACCGATGGCGTGCGTCACACGTGCGTCCGTTCCTCCCGGCGCTGCAGCGCGCCGCCGGCGAGCGCCCGCGCGGCCTGTTGCGCGCCACGGCGATGGCCCTGGGACAGGCCGTTCGAAACCGGCGCAGCTTCTGGTCCGGGCCCAGGAAGGTCAACGTGAAGGAGCTGCTCCAAGCGGTGGCGCTCGCCGACAGGCTGCTCGACGCGCCTGACGTCCGTCACCTCCACGCCCACTTCGCGCACGGCACCACCACGGTCACCTGGCTCGCCGCCGTGATCACCGGGCTGCCGTTCTCCTTCACCGGCCACGCGCGGGACATCTACGCGGAGCACCTGAACCCGAACGGCTTGTTGCGCCGCAAGCTCCGCGCCGCACGATTCGCAGTCACCTGCACGGAGGCGAACCGTCGCCACCTGCTTCAGGTCGCTCCCGAGGCGGCGGTGCACCTCGTGTACCACGGCCTGGGCGCCGACTTCGCGCGCCTGGTCGACAGCGAGCCTGCCGTGAGCCCCTCCGCCAACGGCCGGCTGCGGGTCCTCGGCGTGGGCCGGCTGGTGGAAAAGAAGGGCTTCGACGTGCTCGTGGACGCGTGCGCGCTCCTCGCGCGTCGCGAGGTGAGCTTCGAAGCGCAGATCGTGGGCCAGGACGACAAGCACGGCGACGAGGTGCGCCGGCGCATCGCCTCGGCCGGACTCGACGGGCGCGTCCGCCTGCCGGGGCCGATGGGGCAGGCCGACCTGAGCCACACGTACCGGAGGGCGAGCGTCTTCTGCCTTCCGTGCCGGGTGGTTCCGGGAGATCGCGACGGGCTTCCGAACGTGCTGGTGGAGGCGATGGCCGCGGGCGTCCCGGTGGTGACGACCGACGTGTCGGGGATCCCCGAGCTCGTGTCGCACGAGGCCAACGGGCTGCTGGTGCCCCCGGACGATCCCGAGGCGCTCGCCGACGCGCTCGTGCGACTGCATGAGGATCGCGAACTCGCCGAGCGGCTCACGCGAGCTGGCCGCGCCACCGTGCGCGACAACTTCGACGGCGACGTCCTGGCGCGACGGCTGGCCGACCTCTTTCGCGAAGCGCTCGCGCCGGAGGCGGGACGGTGAGCGGCGGTCCGCTGGCACCGGCTGGCCCCGGCCACTCGATCGCCCCGCGTCCGGTGTTCTGCGTGACCGCGCACGAGCGCCGGGACCGCGACGTGGCGGAGGAGGTGACTGAAGGTCGCTTCACCCTCGCGGGGACCACCCGCCGGCTCGGGACCGAGCCCGACTGGCTCACGGCCGAGCTCCCGCCCGACGAAGAGTGGCGCATCGAGTGGAGCAAGTTCTATTACGGGCGCGACCTGGCGCACGCGTTCACGGAGACCAGGGAGGCTCGCTTCCTGCATGCCTGGGAGCAGCTGGTTGACTCCTGGATCGCTCAGGTGCCGCCCGGATGGGACGCGACCGACGTGGCCGCGCGCCGCATCCAGAACTGGATATACGCCTGGCAGGAGTTCTCCTCGGCACCGGCCTTTGCGGGCCTCGCACCCGGGCTCGCCGAGCGTCTCGCCGCCAGCATCGCCGAGCAGGCCACGCACGTCCGCGCGAACCTGACGCCCGAGCGCAACCACCGCACCCTGGAGCTGTACGCCCTCTTCGTCGTCCCGCTCGCCCTGCCCGAGCTCGATCCGGACCGACAGCTCCTGACCTTCGCGGTCAGCGAGCTGGAGCACGCACTGGGGACGGAGTTCCGGCCCGACGGCGTGCACCGGGAGAGCTCCACGCACTACCACCTGATCGCGCTGCGCTCGTTCCTGGGCGCGCGTGAGAACGCGCGCCGCTTCGGCCTGCGCTTCTCGCGAGAGTTCGACGCGAGGCTCCAGCGTGCCTGCGAGTTCGCGCTGCACTGCACGCGACCGGACGGCGCGATCCCCGCCCTCTCGGACGCGGACAGCGGCCGCCACCCGGAGCTGCTCGCGCTCGCCGGCGAGCTGCTCGAACGCACCGATCTCGTCTACGCCTCCACGCGCGGCGCCCGCGGCACGCCTCCGAGCCAGCGCCACGCGAGCTTCCACGTGAGCGGCTACCACGTGCAGCGAAGCGGCTGGGGGGAGGGAACGACTCCCTACGAGCACGAGCACTTCCTGATCTTCGACTGCGGCCCGCTCGGCGACGGTGGCCACGGCCACTACGACCTCCTGAACGTGGAGATCGCAGCCGGAGGGCTGCCGCTCGTGGTCGATCCGGGTCGTTACACGTACTCGGAGGAGCCGCCCAACCTGCGGCGGTGGTTCAAGGGCACGGCCGCCCACAACACGGTGTGCGTGGATGGACTCGACCAGACGCCCTACCGGCGCGGCCGGCCCGAGGGGCCGGTGGCCGAAGGTCGCCTGCTCGGACGCCTGACGCGGCCGGGACTCGACCTCCTCGCCGGCGAGGCCCGCAGCCCGGCGTACGAGGCGGTCCACACACGCGTCATCGCCTTCGTGGCCGACCGCTACTGGATCGTCGAGGACCGGCTGCGCGGCGAGCGGGCGCACCGTTACGACCTGCGCTTCCACCTCGGTTCCCAGGCGTTGGACCACACAAGCATCGGCCCGCATTCCGTGCGGGCGCCGGGCCTGGGGCTCGTGTTCGCCCCCGGGGCCTCGCTCGAGCTCGAGCGCGGTTGGGTCGCGCCGAGCTACGGCAGGAGGCTCGAGGCGCCGGTCGTGAGCGCCGTTCTCGAAGGAGTCGCGGACGCCGCCTTCGTCACCCTGGTCGCACCGCTCGCCGCGGCGGATCCGCTGCCGGCCCTGGCCGTTCGCCGGCACGGCCGGCGAACGGCCGTCGAGGTGGACTGGTTGGGAGTGCGCCACGCCGTGGCCTGGCGGGTGGATGCCGAGCAGCTCGCTCTCGAGGAGGCCGTGCTCCCGGCCGGGGGCGGATCGTGATCGTGGCTGCCGGCTCCCGGCCTGCGCTCGCTCCCGATCCGGCCGTGCCGGCACGCGACCTGCTGCTCGACCCGGACACCGCCGCGGCGCGGCTCGCGGCCTGCCTCGAAGAGGAAGCGATCGACGACTGCGAGCGGTTGCGGGTGAAGTACCGCGCGGGCGAGAGCCTCCGCGTGCTCTACGCGGTCACGGTGCGAGGACGGCGCGTGCCCGTATCTGTACGCACGTTCCGTGGCGGCCGGAGCGCCAAGGCCTTCCGCCAGGCGCTCGAAACGGCGGTGCCGGCCGGCCCGCTCCCCCCGGTGGCGCGCGACCCAGAGCTCGACGCCGTCTTCTGGACATTCCCCAACGACCGCCGCATCCACGACTTGAGCCTGCTCGGCGAACCGCGGGCCCTCGGCCGACTCCTCGGCCGCCCGCAGGCAAACGCGCGGCTCGTGGCATACGTGCCCGAGACCTCCGCCACCGCCCGTTGCCTCGACGACGGCGGGCGCACGGTCGCATACGCGAAGGTCTATGCCGGCGACGGCGCCGAACGCGCCCGCCGGCTCCGCGATGCCCTCCCGGACTCCGTGCAGGGCCGATCGTGCGAGTTGCGCCTCCCGCGCCTGATGGCCAGCTCGCCCGCCCGGCGGACGCTCCTGCTCGAGCCGCTCGACGGGCCCACTCCGCTCGACCCCGGGGCCGGACCGGCCGCGCGGTCCGTGCGCCGGCTCGGCGCCGCGCTCGCCACGCTGCACGAGCTGCCCGCGCCCACGCAGGCACCTCGCTTCGACCGCCTCGACTCCGGCGGGCTGATCACCGCGGCGGGCCTGATCGCCCTGGTGCGTCCAGATAAGGCCGAAACGGCCGAGCGTCTCGCCGAGGCACTGGACGCGCGGCGGCCGCCCGCCGAGCAGCCTGCGTGCCTGCACGGCGACCCCCACCTCCGCAACGCGCTCGTGCACCGGGAGGCGATCGTCCTCGTGGACCTCGACCACGTGTGTGTCGGGCCGCGCGCGGCCGACCTGGCGCGGGTGCTGGCGACGCTCGCCCACCTCGCCGCAGTGGGAGACCTTCCTCTGCGCGAGGAGTTGCGTCTGGGAGACGAGCTGCTGACCGGCTACGCCGACGAAGGAACGGTCCCGGAGGCGGGCACGCTGCGCTGGCACGTGGCCGCGACCCTGCTCGTCCGGCACGCCGCCAAGAGCGTGAGCCGCTTCCGACCGCGCGCCCTGGCGCGGATCGAAGCCGTACTGGGGCGGGCCGAGGAGCTGATCTCGTGACGGCCACTCCGCCGTCGGCGCACGCTTGCTATGCGACACGGCTCGCCGCGCTGCGCGCGGACGACGTGTTCCTCCCGCCCGTCGTGCGAGCCGCGGAGCAGCTCGCGGTCGCAGTCGGCGAGCGGCGCCTCCAACGGGACTACGCGCGCTTCCATCCCCACCGCGAGCCCTACGCGACGGTGGTGCTGCGCGACCCCGGCGAGGCCGAGCCGATCCTGCGCGTCGAGGCCTACAACGGGCGCCCCGCCGCCCCGGGCGGAACCGAGGCCCTGGTGGCGAGCGAAGCGGGCTGGCTGCGCGTCACGCCCTTCCCCTCTGACCCGGCCCTCGCGCCCCTTCCCGCCCTGCTGGCCCGCCCCGGGAGGCACACCGTTGTGCGCTACAGGCCCTACCGGCGCTGCACCGTTCGCTTCGACGACGCGCGCGGGAGCGTTTACGCGAAGGTGTTCGCCGATCGGCGCGGCGAGCGCATCGGGGAGGACGGCGCACGCCTGTGGGCGGCGGCGGAGCGTGGCGAGCTCCGCTTCGCGGTGCCCCGCCCCGAGCGTTACGACGCCGCGGGCCGCACGCTGTGGCAGTCCTGCGTGGCCGGTCGGCCGGTCGGCCCGGAGCTGAAGCGACGGCGGGGGACGGCGCTGGCGCTGCGGATGGGCCGCGCGCTTGCGTCGCTGGCGAACGCGGAACTGGCGCCGCGCCCGCGGATCACCGTGGCGGCGGTTCTCAGCCGCTCGACGCGGGTGGGCAGGAGCCTCGTTCGCTCCGTCCCCGACGTCGAGCGCGACGTGGATGAGCTGCTCGCCCGGCTCCGGGGCGCGCACTGGGCGGTTGGGGGCCGCCCGCTTGCGCCGGTGCACGGCAATCCGCACGCCGGACAGTGGGTCGGCGACGAAGCTCGACTGGGGCTCGTGGACTTCGACGGCCTGGCGCTCGGTCAGCCCGAGCTGGACGCGGCGGCCATCCTCGCGGCGCTCGAGTTCGAGGACCCCGCGCGGGTGCCGGTCGAGCGGCTCCGCGACGCGATCCTGGCCGGCTACCGCGAGGGGGGACGCGCGCTCGACGGCGGCCTGCTTGCGGTCTACCGCGCGCACCGGCGACTCGCGAAGGCGCTCCGGGTGGCCAGCTCGCTGCGGCCGGACGGCGACGCGCGCGCCCGGCGGCACGTGAAGCGAGCGCTCAGCGAGTTGGGTGAGGGGCTCGCGTGAACGCTCGCCCGGCGCTGCTGTTCTACTGCCAGCACTCGGTCGGGCTCGGCCACCTGGTGCGCTCGTTCGCGCTCGCCGCCGCGCTCGCCGAGCAGTTCCGCGTGATCCTGCTGTGCGGCGGAAGGGTGCCCGCGTCGCTCCCGCCTCCGCCGGGGGTGGAGCTCGTCCGCCTGCCGCCGCTCGGCGTCGGGTCGAACGGCGCGTTCACGAGCCACGACGCGCGCCTCACGCTCGAGGACGCACGCACCGTGAGGCGCGATTTGATCCTCCGGACCTTCCGCCTGCTGCGGCCCGAGGCCGTCGTCATCGAGCTGTTCCCGTTCGGACGAGCGAAGTTCGCACCCGAGCTCATTCCGTTGCTCGAGGACGCGAAGGAGTCCGCGCCGCGCGTGCCGCTGGTGGCCTGCAGCCTGCGCGACATCCTCGTCGGTCGGCGCGCCGACCAGGCCCGCCACGACGAGCGCGCATGCGCGATCGCGAACCGGTACTTCGACGCCATCCTCGTGCACGCCGATCCCGGCTTCGTGCGCCTCGAGGACTCCTTCGGATTGCGCTCCGGGCTGAGAGCGCCGGTCCACTACACGGGCTTCGTTCAGCAGGGCGGGAGCGCGCAGCGGCTGCGACCAGAACGGCGGATCGTGGTCTCGGCGGGGGGCGGCCGGGTCGGCGAGGCGCTGCTCACCGCCGCAGCCCGGGCCTCCGGCCGCCTGGCGAGGGAGACCGGCCTCGGAATGACCCTGATCGCCGGGCCGTTCCTCCCTGATCCCGCCTCGCGCAGGGTGCGCGCGGCGGTCCGGGGTGAGGGGGGAACGGAGCTGCTGCGGTCCGTGCCCGACCTCGGCGTCGAGCTGCGCTCGGCCAGGGCCTCGATCAGCCAGTGCGGCTACAACACGGCGATCGAGATCCTGAGCGCGCGGGTGCCCGCGCTGGTCGTGCCCTTCGCCACACCGGAGGAGGACGAGCAGACGGTGCGCGCCCGGCGACTCGCCGCGCTCGGCGCCGTGCGCATGCTCGACCCCGATCGGCTCGACGCGCATGACCTGGTCGCGGAGGTGCGCCGCCTGCTCGATTTCCGCCCGCGGTGGCCCCGACTCGATCTCGACGGGACCCGCGGCACGACCCGCATCCTCGGCCGGCTGTTGGCGGAGCGCGACGGCCTGCGGGAGGCATCCGCCCGATGAGGCGCCCCGGCGGCGTTTGGCCGTTCGTGACCCGCCAGTGGCGCGCGCTGGCCGGCTCCGGGGGGTCGACGGTGGTACTCACGGCCGCCGAGCTCGCGAAGCCGTGGCCGCTCGCGCTCGTGTTCGACGACCTGCTCAGCGGACACGACGGACCGTTCACGCTCGACGAGCGCGATGTGCGGCTGCTGGCGCTGCTGGCGGTGCTCGTGGTCGCGATCGCCGCGGCGGATGCGGTCGCCCAGTACTGCGCGGACCTGTGGCTGCAGAGCGCCGGCGAGCGCATCACGCACGAGCTCAGGGTGGCGGTCTACGCACACCTGCAGCGCCTGTCGCTCGGCTTCCACCAGCGCAGCCAGAAGGGCGACCTGGTGAACCGGCTCACCGGTGACGTGACCGCGGTGGGCACGCTCTTCTCCGACTCGCTCGGCACGATCGCCCAGCAAGGACTCCTCCTCATCGGCATGCTCGTGGTCGTCTTCGTGCTCGACCCGGTGCTGGGCCTCGTGTCGGTGGCGATGATGCCCGCGCTCGCGGCGGTGAGCTGGGTCTACCGGCGCCGCGTGCGCACCCATGCCCGGCTGCAGCGCGCCCAGGAGGGCCAGATCGCGTCGCTCGCCGGCGAGGCCCTGTCCGCCATGCCCGTGGTCAAGGCGTTCGGCTCGGAGCGCTACGAGGAGGAGCGCGTGAGATCCCGCAGCGCCGAGCGGATGGCGATCGGCATGCAGGTGGCCCGCCTCCAGGCGCGGTTCGACGGGCTGGTGGGAGTGCTGAGCGCAATCGGCACCGCGCTCGTGATCGTGGTGGGCGTCCTGCGCGTGGCGTCCGGAGCCCTCAGCCCCGGCGGGCTCATCGTGTTCGCCAGCTACGCGCGAAAGGCGCACAGCCCGCTGCGCAGCCTCGCGCGCGAGGCGACGAAGGTCGCCCGCGCGATGGCGCGCGCCGAGCGCATCGCCGAGATCCTCGCGGCGGACGACCTGCTCCATGAGCCCCCGGGCGCCTACCACGGCGCTCGTGCCCGTGGCGAGGTGCGGCTCGAGGCCGTGTCGTTCGCCTACGAGTCCGAGCGCCCCGCGCTGCGCGACGTTTCGCTCGAGATCCCGGCGGGAGCGCACGTGGCCGTGATCGGTCCCTCCGGGTCGGGCAAGTCGACGCTCGGGGCCCTGATCGCGCGCTTCCATGACCCCGTGACCGGGCGGGTCGTGATCGACGACCACGACGCGCGCAACTGCTCGCTCGCCTGGCTGCGGGAGCAGGTGGGGGTCCTGCTCCAGGACACCGTCCTGTTCACCGGCACGGTGGAGGAGAACATCGCCTACGCGTCGGAGGCCGGCCACGAGCAAGTCGTCGCGGCGGCGCGAGCGGCGGCCGCCGACGACCTGATCGCGTCGCTGCCGGCCGGATACGGCACCCAGCTGGGTCCCCAGGGGGTGGGGCTCTCGGGCGGGCAGCGGCAGCGCATCGGCATCGCGCGAACGCTGCTGCGCGATCCGCCGGTCCTCGTGCTGGACGAGCCGACCACCGGGCTAGACCGCGAGAGCGAGGCGCGTCTGATGGATGGCCTCCGCGAGCTGATGGTGGGACGGACCACGATGCTGATCACCCACTCGCTCGAGCTGGCGCGCGGGGCCGATCGCGTGGTGGTCATGCGGGAGGGGCAGGTCGTCGCGGACGGCCCGCCGGCGGAGGTCGTGCCCGACGAAGGCTCGTTCCGCCGCCTGGCCGGCGCACCGCTGCCACCGCGGCGGACCGTCGACGCGGCGGTCGATCCGGGGTTTCCGCATCGGGAGCGCCTTCTCGACCCGGCGGCCGTGGCCGCTTCGCTCCAGCGCTCGCTCGGCCGCGAGGCCACGCTCGCCGAGGTGAAGGTCGGGCGGGTCGTGTATGCCCCGGGCGAGCGGCTGGCGGTGCACTACTGGTGCCGCGTGGGGGAAGAGCGCCACGACGTGGTGGTCACGCGCGTGGGGAACGCCGACCTGGCCGCGGTGGCCCGCAAGCCGCGCTACGAGGCGATGGCCAGGCGGGCGGCCGCACTGTCCCCGGCGCCGGCTCCGCTGCGCTACGACCCGGCGCTCGAGGCGCTCGTCATGTGGCTCCCGTTCGATCCGCGGCTGCCCGGGCTGCTCGAGCCCGCGCCCCGGCTCGCCCGGCGACTCGCCTCCGCGGGCGTCCCGGTCGAGGGGGAGATGGGTGAGCCGCGCCGGATCGGCTACAAGCCCAGGGCACGTGCCGTGCTGCGCCTCGACGGGCACGTGCTCAAGGCGTACGGCAAACACAGGCAGTTCGAAGCCGCCCGGGACGGCCTCCTCGTCGCGGCGCGTGATGCCAACGTGAGCACCGCCGCCTTCGAGGCCGCATTCCCGGATCTCAGGCTCACGGTCCAGTCGGCGGTGGACGGCGTGACGCCGGGGGCAGCGGCCGACGTCGCAGGCGCGGCGGGCGCGCTCGTCGGGCGGTTGCAGCGTTCCTCGGTGGAGGGCCTTGTCGCCGCGGGGTGCGATCGCGAGCTCGCCGCCGCCGTCCGCAAGGCGACCGTGGTGCGAGCCGTCCTGCCGGACCTCGGACCTCGGCTCGACGCGCTGCTCGCGCGCCTCGGCGCGGCGGTCCCGCCGGCTCCCCCCCTGGTCGTGGCTCACGGCGACTTCCACATCGACCAACTGCTCGAAAAGGGCGGCGACCTGCTGGCGATCGACTTCGACCAGATCTGCCTCGCGCCGCCCGCGCTCGACCTCGCCACCTACGCGGCGGACGTGGTGCGTGGCCGGCCGGGCGACTCCGATGCGATCGCCGCCGTGCTGCAACCGCTGTTCGAGGGCTACGGCGGCCGGCCGGCGTACTTCGACTGGCACCTGGCGGCGGCGATCCTGGGGCGCGCGGCGCACCCCTTCCAGCGCCAGGTGCCGGGGTGGCCGGAGCGAGTCGAGGCGACGGTCGAGGCAGCAGAGGGGGCGCTGAGCTAGCCGATGCGCGCCCTGGTGACGGGCTGTGCGGGCTTCATCGGCTCCCACCTGACCGAGTCGCTGCTCGGCGACGGTCACGAGGTGCTGGGGGTGGACTGCTTCAACGACAACTACGACCGCTCCCAGAAGCTCGCCAACCTGAGGGTCGCGCTCGACTTCGACTCATTCCGTTTCGCTCGCTGCGATCTCGCGGAGGCAGACGTCTCAGGGCTCCTGGCCGGCTGCGAGACGGTGTTCCACCTCGCGGCGGAGCCCGGCGTGCGCTCGAGCTGGGGCAGCCGCTTCGACGTCTACCTGCGCAACAACCTGGCCGCGACCCAGCGGCTGCTCGACAGCGCCATGCCACTCGCGGACATCCGCTTCGTGTACGCGTCCTCCTCCTCCGTGTACGGCGACGCCGAGACACTGCCCACACCCGAGGACACGCCTCCCCGACCCCTCTCGCCGTACGGGGTGACGAAGCTCGGGGCCGAGCAGCTCTGCCTCCTCTACCACGTGAACCACGGCCTGCAGACCGTCGCCCTCAGGTACTTCTCGGTCTATGGCCCCCGCCAACGGCCGGACATGGCGTTCAACCGGTTCTGCCGCGCCGCGCTCGCAGACGAGCCGATCACGCTGTTCGGCGACGGCCGGCAGACGCGCGACTTCACCTACGTCGCCGACGTGGTGGCCGCCACGCGCGCCGCCGCCAGGGCGGACGCCGCGCCGGGGCGGGTCTACAACGTGGGCGGCGGCTCCAGGGTGAGCCTCAGGCGAACCCTCGACGTGCTCGCGAAGCTGTCGGGAAGCCCGCTCGAGCTGCGCTTCGAGCCCCGCGAGCCCGGCGACGCCGCCAATACGGGAGCCGACATCACCCGTGCCCGCAGAGATCTCGGCTTCGCCCCGAACACATCCCTCGAGGCCGGCCTGCTGGCCGAATACGACTGGATGGCCGAGCACGTGCGGCGCGCCCCCAGCCGCTTCGAACGAGCTACACCCAGGGCCAGGTCGGCGCGCTGAGCCGGGCCACGCCGTTTCGATCCGGAATACCGCGGCTGCTCGGTGCCTCGCGGCGGGTCCACCACGGGTCCATCGGCGTGATTCCGCGCGGATCCGACCCGGCAACCAGGAGTTACTGCGAAACGTCGCCTTGCAGGGATTTCTCTACCTCCTGTGCCCGCCTTGGCCCGCCCTTCACACGGCGGAGCACGACTCACAATCGTGAGGTCGCTGCCCGTATCCTGCAACACCGACCAGCCACGAGCCGGTGCGACCGGCCAGTCGGCTCCCGCGTCGTTGGCACTTCTGCGAACATGTGTTCGATGACGTCTGAGGGGAGCAGATACGCGATCTTTCGCCGTTATGTGGAGGCATTCGGAGGTCGTCGTTGACGTCGTAGAGCGACGCGCGTTGGCGTCCGTGCTCCGGCGCGGCAGTCCGAGCCGCCTGGCGGCTTCGCCGGTCGACCAGCCCGCCAGAGCGTGGGCGAGCGTCCTGCGCTCGAGGTCGCTGAAGTGGCCGGCCAGCCGGGTGAGGTCGTCCAGCCGGTCCTGGGCGACCAGTCGGTCGAGCGGTTCCTCGCGGTCGGGTAGGGCGGCCAACATGCATTCGGACTGGTCGTCTCGTGCAGACTCGCTGAGCGGCCGGTGCTTTGCTCGCTTCGCGGCCGTGAGCGCACTCGCTAGCTGCCGGGCGACGCACAGCTCGGCGAAGGTCCGGAAGGTCGAGGCGCGGCCGCCTCGGTAGAAACGCACCGCCATCATGAAGCCGATGCGCGCCTCCTGGACGAGGTCGTCGGCGTCGCCGCCTGGCAGGTAGAAGCGTGAGGCGTGGGCGTCTAGCAGCGCTGGCGGCGGCGGTGGGCGACCCGCATGAGCACCCGGCCGAGGAGGCGCCCGACCGGCGGCTCTGCGACCGCTTGGAGGGCATGCTCGACATCGGGCTGGCCGGCGAGGTCCAATAGCTGCTGCGGACCCGGCCCTCCGAACTTTCACGCCCTACCACGTCAGCTGGCGCGGTAGGGCGGATCAGCTAGCGAGCCGTTCGCACTGAACCCCGGACCCGACCCGGCGCCGCCCCGAAACGGCTAATCGTCGTCGTCTTCCTCGCCGTCGTCCTCGTACCCAATCCCGGCTCCGTACGCGTACAACCCCGGGATCGTCACCGGCAGCCGCCCGCGGGGCTCGGCGTCGCCCAGCAGCACCTCGGCCAGCGCGTCGATCGAGATGTTGCGTGCGCCGTAGGCGATCACGTGGCCGTGGACGATCGGGAGGCTCCCGACGTCATAGGGGTTGCGCGTGGCGGCAACGACCACCCGGTGGCCGTCGGCGCGCAGCGCGTCCACAAAGCGTCGCTGGGCCTCCGCGGAGGCCGCCGTGAAGTTGGTGGCGGCCACGACCGCGTCGACTCCGGCCGCGCGGCGGCGCGCCTCCGCGATGTCGGAGTCCGTGGGCACCAACGCGGTCGTGTAGTTGGACGCGTCGACCCCGCTGGCCGCGAGCTGCGACGCGAGCCGCGGCGCCCCCGAGTCGGAGCGCCCGGTGACCAGCACCCGCTGCCCGCGCTTCAGGGGCAGGGTCCGAGCCTCGTTGCGAAGGAGCGTGATCGAGCGCCGCGCCGTCCGCGCCGCGGCCCGCAGGTGCGACTCGGTGCCGACGACCTCGGCCGCTCCCGCGGCGTCCACGAAGGGGTCGTCGAGCACCCCCCGGCGCTCCTTCAGCTCCAGGATCCGCAGCACCGACTCGTCGAGCCTGGCCTCGCTGATCTCCCCGCTCCGCACCGCGGCGAGCATCGCGTCGTAGGCGATCTGGACGTCGGGCGGGTTGAGAAGGACGTCTGCGCCGGCCTTGAAGGCGGCGACCGGTATGCAGCGCCTGATGTCGGTCGGCGCCGGGCAGCCGGTCGGACGGACGGCGACGCCCCCCATGTCGAGCGAGTCGGTCACGATCACACCGTCGAAGCCGAGCTCCTCGCGCAGCAGGCCGGTGAGGATCGGTCGGGAGAAGCTCGCCGGGGGCGCGGGCACACCCGCGGCCGGATCGCCGGGGTCGAGCGCGGGCACAACCAGGTGCCCGGTCATGATCGCGTCGACGCCAGCCGCGATCGCGGCGCGGAAGGGAGGGAGATCGATCCTGTCCAGTGTGGGCCGATCATGTTTGATCTCGGCCAGCCCGAAGTGCGAGTCCGTGTCGGTGTCGCCGTGGCCGGGGAAGTGCTTGGCGGTGGCCGAGACGTCGCGCTCCTGTAGACCCCGCACCTGCGCCGTTCCGAGCGACCCGACCAGGTCGGGGGCCTCGGAGAACGAGCGGTTGCCGATCACCGGGTTGGCCGGGTTGACGTTGACGTCGAGCACTGGCGCGTAGTTCATGTGGATCCCGAGCGCGCGCAGCTCACGCGCGGTGATCCGTGCGGCTTCGCGTGCGCGGTCGCGCGATCGCGTTGCCCCCAACGCCATCGCTCCCGGGAAGTAGGTCCCCGGCTCCCTGACCCGGGCGACGGCACCGCCCTCCTGGTCGGTCGCCATCAACAGCGGCACCGGTGAGCGCTCGCGCAGTGCGATCTCCTGCAGCCCGTTCGAGAGCGAGGCGACCTGCGTGGCGTCGAGCGGCTCGGGGATGTTCGAGTTGAAGTTGAAGTAGATGAACCCGCCGGGGTGGAAGCGCTCGATCGCCTCCTGGAAGGTGCGCGCGCCGCGCCCGGTCGACAGGTTCCGCGGGTCCGCGTCCGTGGGCGTGCGCCCGTAGACGTGGATGACGAAGACCTGACCGACCTTCTCCTCGAGCGTCATGCTCGCGAGGATGCGCTGGAGCCGGTCGTCGGCGGCCGGTGTCGCGGCGCCCCCTGGAACGAGTGCGATGGCCATCGCCACAAGGAACGTGCACGTCCAAAGCCCGAGCGCCCAGCGCCGTGACATCGATTGGCAACCTATCAGAACTGGTCTAGTCCAGTTGGGTTGCGTTTTGCGGACGCCGGCTCGCATATCGGTGCGTCCCGGCTCCCGGGTTAATCCGACAGTGGCTGTCGGCCACCTCCCGGACCATCGGTCGGTCAGGCGCTTGCGTTTTCGCCCGACATGCCGATCATGGAGCGAGTGGCCTGCCCCGGAGGGGCGATCTCGCGCAAGCAGGTGCGGCCACATCTCGCTCCTGGCCCGCCGACCACAGCTCGGCGAGATCCCTAGTCACCTACTCGAAGGAACCACCAAGTGAAGACTCGCCTCGCCGTGCTCGCCGCCGCCCTCGGCCTCCTGTTCGTGCCGGCCGGCCCCGCCCTCTCGGACGTCGATGAGCGCGCCAGCGCGTCGGGCGCACGAGCATCTATTCCGGGTACTCCAACATCGGCTACGCGCAGCGCTCCAGTAGCCGCTGGAATGTCTACGAGGACTACTCGCGGGTCGGCTATGCGGCCAGGTGGTGCTCGAGGAGAATCCCTGCAGCGGCCGACGCACCCCGAGCGAGCGCGTCGAGCGCGGTTTTGGCGACCGCGCTCGACGGCTGGCAACAACTATCGCGTCAGTCGTGGCTGACCGTGAAGGTCGACGTCGCGATCACTTCTTCGCTGCCGGACCCGGTGACGGTCAGGAAGTACGTGCCCTCCGGCCAGCCCTTCCGCTTGACCTGGAACTCGGTGAAGTCCTGCTCGATCGTGCTGCCCCCGGGGTTGGTCGACGGCCCGAAGGCGAAGTCCTGATCGACCAGCGTCATGTCCGCGGTGGTCCCCGGGCCGTCGAGGACGGCGGTGACGTGGATCGTCTGCGCCATCGGGACGTTGTTGGACACCGACCAGAACAGACCGAGCCGGTCGCCCGCCTTCACGGTGTTGAAGTCGCCGTCGTGGTCCTTGTCGGTCAACGCGCCCGAGCTCGAGTCTGCCGACAGGTCGCCGTTCGGCTCGCTCCGAGCCGTCACGGTGTCCGCCCCGGCGAACGGCGCCAGCGCGAGCGCCGCGACGACCAAGCCTCCGGACACGAGCCAAGCGAAGCGTCGCATGTTGCCCTCCCTTGATTCACCTGCTCCTCGGCAGGTTGGACTGTCCGGCGGAACGCTAGGCATGGCGGCTGCCTCGCGCATCACTCCAAAAGTCCTATCTTCGGCCGGGTTGGGTCCTCATTCCCGAGCGCGCGACCTTCCGCCTGATGCTCGAGACGTGGCGCTTGACGGTGTGGAGGCTGATGTTGAGCGCCCCGGCGATGTCCGAGTTCGCGTGGCGGTGCATCTTCAGCGTGAGCACCTCCAGCTCGCGTGCCGTGAGCCCCACTGACTCGGGCGCGACGCCGAGGATCGTCGCGTCCGTCTCGTCCCCGATGTCCCACACGCGGTGTCCCCACGCCGTGCGCCGCGCCGCCTCCACGATCGGGCCGCGATCGCTTCCGCGGTGCAGGTAGGAGTCGGCTCCCGCCAGGCGGAACGGAAGCATCGCTTCGGCGTGGTTGTGCCCCGTCAGGACGAGCACGCAGGGTGGCTCCGGAAGCGCCTTAAGCGAGCGGCACAGCTCGACGCCGTTCGGGCCCTCCGCGAGCTCGAAGCCAAGGACGACCAGGTCAGCCCCCGTCGCGCGGACAAGCCCGGTGGCTTCCTCGCCGTGAGCGGCCTCGCCGACGACCTCGACATCGGGCGCCTCGGCGAAGAAGGTCTTCAAACCGGCTCTGGCAATGGGGTAGCCGTCGACCACCACCACCCGCAAATGGCTCACCCCCCCATGTGTCTTGCAATACGCGCGACAGCGCCTTCGGGTTCACGAGGCCGCGGCCCGCTCCGCCAGGCCCGGCCACGTCTCGACCAGGTCAGTCGAGCGGACGAGGTGCATGCTCGAGGTTAGACGACTCAAGCGGCCGTCATGTCCCCGGACCGGCCAGGACGCATCTTCCGTGCGCGTAAGCCGACGCGGCGCCAGGCGGTTGGAGTGGGCCGGCCGGAGCGTTCGGTACCTCTCGCGGCGCTCAATCCGCAGGCTCACCGAGTCGCCCCCCGGGGTGCTCTCCCAGAGCGGACGCCCTTTCGGGATCGGCTGACTCGGCGCGGGCAGCAGGCCGGCCTCCATTGCCAGACCGAGCTCGTCGCAGACGGCCCAGTGTTCGAGCGCCCGCCCGTCGTCCGCGCACCCGGATCAGGTGTATGTGCTTGA
>OBLR010000052.1_pt1 | contig 18378 bp, 17 predicted proteins | sample 1519891 | NCBI WGS metagenome assembly OBLR01 (sample SAMEA3113583, study PRJEB22503) | soil metagenome | reverse complement strand
CACCGCGTCCGGGTCGCCGGTCAGCGAGAGGCGCCCGGAGGCCAACGCCTCGAACGGGGTGCGGCGCTGGGCCCCGATCTCGATGAAGGTCCGCGCGTCGGTGCGGGCGGTCATCGCCGGGGCGACGGCGCTCTTACCCTCTATCGCCTCCGCCTGGCCTGCGGAAACACGAATGTGGAAGACGGCGTCGTCGACATGGAACTCGTAGACCTCATCGGTCCGGGAAACGCGGGTCGGGTCGATCATCGCCTGGACCGCGAGGAACCCCCAGCGGGGTCTGACTTCATGCTCCGCGGCAGGCCCATCGAGAAACGTCATGCCCCAGCGCGCCAGCATGAGCACGGGCTCGCGCAGTTGCTGACCGAGCTCGGTCAGCTCGTAGCCTTGGTCTCGGGAGGCCGGCTTGCGTAGCACCTGCCTGTCCACAAGGAATTTCAAGCGATCCGCGAGCAAGTTGGTGCCGATCCCGGGCAGATCGGCGAGCAGCTCGCCGTATCGCCTCGGTCCCAGCAGGAGCTCTCGGACGATGAGAAGCGTCCAGCGCTCACCCACGATGTCGAGGGCCGCCGCCAGACCACAGTACTGCGCGTAGTGCCGCCGAGCATGACTCATGACACTACTTTAGTTCCAGATAGGGACTATCACCACCTCCGGGCGCGATTCGCCTCCGGGCGACCCCGAACGAGGCCGCCGGCGATCACGCTCCCACGGGGGCGAGGCGATCACGCTCCCACGGGGGCGAGGATGGACAAGAGGGACGAGGCTCGGCCTCGCGCTCGGCTTTGCATCCAGCTTGGCCGACGGCGGGCCCCGGCGCATCGGCCGGAAGGACACACCGCCACTACAACTTTAGAAGTATGCCGGAGTCTTTCGGGCACGAAATCGAGCCGCGAGTGCACGCAAATGGTCTGCCCGGTCCCTTATAGATCTGATAAGCCGAGTCTTTCTTGTCTCTACACGGGAACGATGACATCGTCGTGGCTGGAGCGATGCCTCCGCGCCGATCTTCCCATTCGACTATGCGAGGAGCGGAATTCGATGGGTCCGGAATACTCCGCCGTCTTGGATTCACTGATCAAAGAGAAAGTAGTCGCCCAAGCGCCGGAGGTCGATCGCACCGGGGCATTTCCGCGCTCCAACATCGAAGGGCTGGCCGATATCGGCCTGGTCGGTCTGATCAGTGCGAAGGACGTCGGCGGACACGGAGCCGGGCTCGCGGAGGCCGCCGACGTGATCGAACGGCTCAGCGCGGCATGTGGCTCGACCGCCATGGTGATGCTCATGCACTACGCGGCCACGGCCGTGATCGAGGCGCACGGCGGCGAGGAGATCCGCCGGGCGATCGCCCGCAACGAACACCTCACCACCCTCGCCTTTTCTGAGGCCGGCTCACGCAGTCATTTCTGGGCGCCGCTCGGCACGGCCACCGCGGACGCGGATGGCGGGGTGCACCTGGACGCCCGCAAGAGCTGGGTCACCTCCGCCGCCGAGGCGGACAGCTACCTATGGTCCAGCCGGGCGCTCGACGGGAACGGGCCGATGACCCTCTGGCTGGTGCCCAGCGATACGCCCGGCCTGTCCGTTCGCGGCTCCTTCGACGGCCTCGGGCTGCGCGGCAACGCCTCCACTCCGATAACCGGCGAGCACGTCCGGGTGCCACCGGAGGCGATGCTCGGTGCGGACGGCGCCGGTCTTGACATCGCGCTGCAGACCGCTTTGCCCTACTTCTTGGTGCTGAACGCGGCCTTCTCGATGGGGCTGATGGAGGCCTTGGTGGCCAAGGCGGCCGCCCACTTGACCGGAACGCGGCTCGAGCATCTCGATGAGACATTGGCCGAGCAGCCGATGCATCGGATGCGCTGGGCCCAGCTGCGCACCCGGACCGACGAGGTTCGCGCCTTTCTGCGTGACACCCTGAGCGCGCTCGAGTTGGGCCAGGAGAACGCGACGCTGCGGGTGCTCCAGGTCAAGGCGGTGGCCGGCGAGGCGGCGTCCGAGGTGGCGGACGGCGTGATGCGGCTGTGCGGCGGATCCGCTTTCCGCAAGGACCTCGGGGTAGAACGCTTGTTCCGGGACGCGCTCGCCGCGCGCGTCATGGCTCCGACGACGGAGGCGCTGCACGACTTCGTCGGACGGGCCGGCCTCGGTCAGCCCTTGTTCTAGGAACCGGCCTTGGTCTAGTGATCCGCAGCGTTCCAGGAGACAACAGATTTCAGGAGTCAGGAGGAGACGATGGCTCTGCTCATGGGAGCGGTCGCCTATGACCCCAAGGTCGTCACCATTTGGGCGGGATTCCGGTCGTGGTTCGCTGACCAAGGGCTCGACTTCGACTTTGTGCTGTACTCCCACTACGAACGGCAGGTCGAGGACTTGGCGGCGGGCCGTATCGACGCCGCCTGGAACTCGCCGCTGGCCTGGATCAGAACAGAACGCCTGGCGGCGGCCCACAACTGGCGGGCGACCCCTTTGGTGATGCGCGACACCGACCGGGATCTCACGTCGGTCATCGTCGTCCGCAGCGATTCGCCGTTCCATGATGTGGCCGATTTGAAGGGCGAGACGATCGCCGTCGGCGCGGTCGACTCTCCTCAGGCCACCATGATCCCCGTTTCGTTCCTGCGTGCCGCCGGACTGCGCCCGGAGGTGGACACCATGATCCGCCGCCACGACGTAGGGGTGGGTCTGCACGGCGACCACATCGGCGGGGAACGGGACGCCGCGAGGGCCTTGGCCGCCGGCACCGTCTCGGCCGCCTGCATGACCGATACGAACCACTTGTTGTTCGGTCGCGAGGGGACACTGTCGGCCGGCAGCACCCGGGTGATCGCCCGCACCGAGTCATTCGACCACTGCAACCTGAGCGTCGGCGCGTCGATGCCGGAAGATGATATGCGCCGGTTCGGCGATCTCCTGCTTTCCATGTCCTATACGGATCCGCGGGTGCGTCCGCTGTTCGATCTGGAGGGCCTCACCACATGGCTGCCCGGCCGCACCAGCGGGTACGCCGCGCTGGCGACCGCCGTTGACGAAACCGATTTCTACGATTCCGCGGGCGGAGTCACGGCCGGGGAGGAGTACGCGCCATGAGCACGCCCTCGGCACCGGTCATCGATCTCGAAGATCTCGGATTCGAGCAGGGCGCCCACCTGCTCATCCAGCGTGCCCTCCGCGATCTGCCGCCCGGCGACGAGCTTGCGGTGACCGGCAGCGATCCCGCGCTCGTCGTCCACCTGGAGGCGTGGTGCCGGCAGTTTGGACACCGGGTCCACGATCCGGGCGGCGGGGCCGAAGGCGTGCGAGCTCGGGTCGTCCGGGGCCACACCGATCTGAACCGATGGTCGGCCGCGGAACGCGCGGGCGGGCCTGGCTCGAACGGCGTTGTGGAAAATCCGGCCCCGCATTGGGGGCTGGCCGCGCGCGGCGCACTCATCGAGCAGGGCGGTCCTGAGCTGCCTTTCGACCTCACCGAACGCAAGCTCGTCTGGGCGGACATCGCGCCGAACCTGTACGCGACCGCGGTATCAGCGCAGTGGAATCCCGACGAAGCGGTGCAGTGGGAGGCAGAGGTCGCGCTGCCGGACGAGGTCGAGCGGGCGGTCGTCCAGATCATGACCTACCTTGTGGAAAACGAGCAGGCCGCGCTCGTCATCCCGGCGCGCCTGCTGAGCCGGATCCATCCGCATTTCCGGGAGGTTGTGCAGCTACTCGCCGTGCAGGCGGCGGACGAGGCCCGGCATGTCGAAGTCTTCACCCGCCGCGCGCTGCTGAAGGGCGGGGAGATGGGCACCTCGGCGGTGAGCGGACGCGAGTCACTGGCCACCTTGCTCACCGAGCCGGACTTCTCTTTGGCCTCCTTCCTGCTGTCCGTCCTCGGCGAGGGCAGCTTCCTGAACCTCCTGAGCTTCCTCGATCGGTACGCGCCGGACCCGGTAACCCGCCAGGTCACCCGGCTGGCCCGCCAAGACGAAGCACGGCACGTCGCTTTCGGCGTCGGCCATCTGCAATATCAGTCCGCGGTCGATCCGTCGCTGCGCACTCGGCTGCGCGCCGCCGTGGAACGGCGGCACGATGCGCTGGTCGACACCGCCGGGCTGAACCAGGACGTCTTTGACGCCCTGGTCACGCTGGTCGCGGGTGAATGGACGCCGCAGGCCGTCAAACGGGGCTATGCCGAGGTGCAACGGCTGCGCACCGAGATGGACGAGGGACGACAGCATCGCCTTATCCGCCTCGGCTTTCCGCCCGACGAGGCCGCGGATCTGTCCGCCCTGCACACCCGCAACTTCATGTAGCGATCTTTAACCGCGACCGACCAGGTGGCCGACCGAGGAAACGCCATGAGACCGAACGCTCCGACCCCCGAGAAGCTGGCCGACTGGGTCATCGACGGATGTGAACGAGCGCTGCAACTGGTCGCCGACCTCGACGACGATCAGATGGTCGGGCCCTTGCTGCCGACGTTGAATCCGTTGATCTGGGAGATCGGCCATCTCGTTTGGTTTCAGGAGAAATTCGTGTTACGGGACGCGTGCGGCCACGAGCCGATCCTCCCGTACGCCGACGCCTTGTACGACTCCGGCGCGATCCCGCACGACACCCGCTGGCACCTGGACCTGCCAACGCGGGACAGGACCGTCGCGTACATGCGGACCGTGGCCGAACGGGTGACCGACGCGGTCGTGCGACCCACGGCGACCGAGGTCGTCCGGCACTTCGCCCGTTACACGGTGCATCACTATGACACTCATGCCGAGGCGCTCACCTATACGCGGCAAACCCTCGGATACCCCCCGCCCGAGTTGCCGGGCCTCGCCGACGCCGAGCAACCGGAAGGCGCGGACGCCGGTGCACTGCCGGGTGATGTTGAGGTGGCCGGCGGCCGGTTCGTGCTCGGCGCGGACCTTTCCGACCCGTTCGTCTACGACAACGAGAAATGGGCTCACACGGTCCAGGTCGAGCCGTTCGCCATCGCCAGAGCACCGGTCACCCAGGCGGAGTTCGCGGCCTTCACCGAAGACGGCGGTTACGCCGATCCGCGGTTGTGGTCGGACCAGGGCGCCTGGCTCGCCGCCACCGGGGCGACCCACCCCGTGTATTGGCGAAGGGGCGACGGAGGCCGTTGGCAGCGTCGTCGTTTCGACACGTGGGTCGACCTGGAGCCGGACCACGCGATGTGTCACCTGAGCTGGTGGGAGGCGGACGCCTACTGCAGATGGGCAGGTCGCCGGCTGCCCACGGAACCCGAGTGGGAATTCGCGGCGACCGGCGGGTCGTGGCCGAAGTCGTGTTACCCGTGGGGCGACGAGGAGGCCGGCCCGAAGAACGCCGTCACCGACTGGCGCGCCATCGGGCCCGTGGATGTCGCCGCGTGCCGGGCCGGGGAGAGTCCGGTCGGCTGCCGGCAGCTGATCGGCAACGTCTGGGAGTGGACGGCGAGTGACTTCGCCGCCTACCCCAACTTCGAACGAGACTCCTACCACGAGAACTCGGAACAGTTTTTCGGCAGCCGGAAGGTGCTCCGCGGCGGATCTTGGGCCACTCGAGGCCGCTATGTCCGATCCACCATGCGCAACTATTTCACTCCAGAGCGGAGGGACGTCCTGGGAGGGTTCCGCACTTGCGCGGTGAAGAGTTGACGCTGCTGATCAACACCGGCCTCGGCTGACGGTCTCCACGGGAACGGGCCCACGGCTGAGTCCATAAAGATCAACATTGCCCTTGACTCGTCGACACGCGCCGACCGCCGAATCCTGGCCGACGAGCCGCATGCCGTGGCCCCGTCGCGACGGGATTGGGCTCGCCACGTACCGGGGCCGGCGGTGGGCCTGCGGCGACGGGACCCGGCCGACATGGGAACGGCGGCAGCGCCGCTCATCGAGTGCGGGGCCTATGCGCGGGGGTGGGCCTGGCGATAGGCCTGCTTGAGTCGTTCGGCGGACACATGGGTGTACAGCTGGGTGGTCCGCAAAGAGGCGTGGCCGAGCAACTCCTGCACACTGCGCAGGTCGGCCCCGCCTTCGAGCAGGTGCGTCGCGGCGCTGTGCCGTACTCCGTGCGGGCCGATGTCGGGCGCGTTCGCCGCCGCGACCCGGGTGTGCACGATCCGCCGGGCCGTCGTGGGATGCAGCCGACCACCTCGGGTGCCCAAAAACAGCGCGGGCCCACTGCGTTCGGCCGCCAGATGCGGTCTGCCCCTTCGCAGCCAGTCCTCGATGGCGCGTGCGGCGGGGACGCCCATGGGCACGACACGCTCCTTGGCGCCTTTACCGAACACGCGGACGGTGCGGCGCTCCTGGTCGACGTCATCGACGTCAAGGCCGCACAGCTCACTGACCCGGACGCCCGTGGCGTACAGCAGTTCGAGGACGGCTCGATCGCGCAAGGCGGCGCCCGCCGACCGGAGCTCCGCCGGCTCGGCCCGCTTCGGCCGGATCCCGTCGAGGACCGCCGCCGCCTCCTCCTGGCGCAACACCTTGGGCAGCGCCCGGTCCTGCCTCGGTGTGCCGAGCAGCGGCCCGGGGTCCCGTTCGAGCAGGCCGGTGCGCTGGGCGTGCCGCGTGTACGTCCGTACCGCCGCGGTGCGCCGGGCGAGCGTGGCCCGGGAAAGGCCGCGGGCGTGCTGCCCAGCGAGCCATTCGCGAACGACGTGGACGTCGAGATCGGAAACGTCCGCGGCTCCCACGCGAACCGCGTACTCGAACAGATCGGCGATGTCGCCGAGGTAGGCCCGGAGCGTATGCGCCGACAGGCCGCGTTCCGCGCGCAGATGCCGCTCGTAGTCTCGCAACGCCGCAGCGAACGCGGGCGGTAGCGGACTCGCACCGGACATGGGCCTACCGTGCCGTGAGATGCCACGACTGGCAAGGCGCCGACCCGGTAAGCCCCAGCCTCCTAGTGCGGCCCTACGGCACAGGAAGCGCCTTGGAGGGACGACGAGACACGGGAAAGCAGCCGGTTGCGTGGCTGTCCATGCCCACACGATCCCCCCCTCATAGGGCTGGATCATGCGCTAAAGGGTTCCATCGCCTCGAAGATCGATATGGGCAATTAGCTGGGCAAACGCCACGGATCCGGAAGCAACGACACCGGGTCGCAAGCACACATGCGTTTTCCACAGAATCGCGTTCGCCTACCGGCCGCGACAACCGTACGGGACGGTCGTGGCGGAGGTGAGCGGGATGCATATCCGGCGAGATCATCGAGGCGGTCTCGGGCGTCGCGGCGAAGCGGCCGCGGTCGACTATCTGCGGCGGCTGGGCTGGACGATCATCGAACGCAATTGGCGATGCCGCGGCGGCGAGATCGACATCGTCGCCTACGACGGCCATCGGCATGTCGTCTGCGAGGTGAAGACCCGCACCAGCGCGACGTACGGCGACCCGCTCGAGGCCATCACCGCGGCCAAGGCCGCGCGATTGAGACGCCTGGCCGGACGCTGGGCGGCCCAGCACGGTGTCAGCGCCGCACAGATACGCATCGACGTCCTCGGGTTGGTCTGCGACGGCCCTGGCACCTTCGCCGTCGATCACTGCAGAGAGGTGTGCTGAGATGGCACTCGCCAAGACTCGCTCGGTGGCATTGGTGGGCGTCGAGGGGTTCGTGGTCGACGTAGAGGCCACGATCACGAGCGGCGTGCCCGGGCTGCATCTGGTGGGGCTGCCCGACACCGCGCTCAGCGAGGCGCGGGACCGAGTTCGGGCGGCGATCTTCAATAGTGGCGAGAGCTGGCCCCATCGACACGTCACGGTCTCGCTCTTCCCCGCCAGCCTGCCGAAGAAGGGGTCCGGCTATGACGTCGCCATCGCTGTGGCGCTCCTGTCCGCGGCCGAGGCGGTGTCGCCGGCGGCCTGTGCCGGTCTGGTGATGCTCGGGGAGCTTGGGCTCGACGGGCGGATTCGCGCGGTGCCCGGGGTGCTGCCCGCCGTGCTCGCCGCCGCGCACAGCGGTTGCCACACGGTGGTGGTGCCCGCGGCCAACGCCGGTGAGGCCGAGCTCGTGCCCGACACCAAGGTGATCCCGGTGAGCACGCTGCGGGCCCTGATGTGCCATTTGCGCGACGAGCCTCCGCCGGCGCTCGACGAAGACGACGCGGCGCTTCCCGTGGGCCCGCACCCCGATGCCCTCACCCTGCGGGGCAGGGCCAGGCGCAGCGATCTGGATCTCGCCGACGTACGCGGCCAGGCCGACGCGCGGCACGCCCTGGAGGTCAGCGCCGCCGGCGGGCATCATCTGTGCTTTTCCGGTCCGCCCGGCTGCGGCAAGACCATGCTGGCCGAGCGGCTGCCGACCCTGCTGCCGCCGCTGGAGTCCAGCGCCGCCTTGGAGGTGACCGCCATTCATTCGGTGGCCGGCACGCTGCCGCCGGGCCGCCCGTTGATCACCGAGGCGCCGTTCTACGCGCCACATCACACCGCGACCATCCCGGCGATGGTGGGCGGCGGCTCCGGGCGGGGCATCCAGCCCGGAGCCGCTTCGTTGGCCCACCACGGCGTGCTGTTCCTCGATGAGGCGCCCGAGTTCCAAAGCGGGGTGCTCGACGCGCTCCGCCAGCCGTTGGAAGACGGTGAGGTAATGATCTCCCGGTCGGGGGCCATCACCCGATTCCCGGCGCGATTCACGCTGGTGATGGCCGCCAATCCGTGTCCGTGCGCGGCTGCCAAGGATGTCGACTGTCGCTGCCCGCCCGCGGTGCGGCACCGCTACCTGTCCCGGATCTCCGGACCGTTGCTCGATCGCATCGACCTCAAGCTCGAGCTACAGCCGGCCACGCCGGCCGAGTTACGCTATGACCTCGAATTCGCCGAGTCGAGCCAGACCGTGGCCGAGCGAGTGTTGCTCGCCCGGGAACGCACGGCCAAACGACTGGCGGCCACGCCGTGGCGGACGAACGCCGAGATCCCCGGCCCGGAGCTGCGGCGCAGGTTCACGCCGCCGCCCGAGTCGATGGCCCCCGTCGATCGGGCGCTGCGCCTCGGCTCGCTGAGCGCCCGTGGCCTCGATCGCGTGCTGCGCGTGGCCTGGACCTGCGCCGATCTCGGCGGCCGCGATCACCCCGCCGCCGAAGACGTCGGTCTGGCTCTCGACTTGTGGACGGGGAAGCGCGCATGACCGTGACAGATGACGAACGGGTGGCTCGGGCGACCCTGTGCGCCATCGCCGAGCCCGGCAACGCCCTGCTCGGCGCGCTGGTCGCCCGCCTCGGCGCGGGCGGCGCCGTGGCCGCCATTCGGGCCGGCACCCCGCCCGGCGACCTGGTGGCCGGCGACAAGGCCGGCCACCGGCTGGCCGAGTACCTGGCAAGTTGGCGGATCCGGCTGCGGGACGCCGATCCGATCGCCGACCTGACCGTCTGCGACAAGCTCGGGGGTCGGCTGGTCTGCCCCGGAGATGCCGAATGGCCCACCCAGCTCGACGACCTCGGCGCCGCCCGGCCGCACGCGCTCTGGCTGCGCGGCCCCGGTGACCTGCGCTACGGCTGTTTGCGGTCGGTCGCCCTCGTGGGTGCCCGCGCCGCCTCCTCCTACGGCCTGCGCGTGGCGGCCGACCTCGCCGCCGAGCTTTGCGAACGCGGCTGGGCCGTGATCAGCGGCGGCGCCATGGGCATCGACGCCGCCGCCCACCGCGGCGCGCTCGCCGCCGACGGCGATACCGTCGCGGTCTTCGCCAACGGGGTCGACGCCCCCTACCCGCCCAGTAACGACGGCCTGTTCGCCGAAATGGCCAGACGGGCCCTGCTGCTGAGCGAATCCCCGCCCGGCACGCATCCCACGCGGCTGCGCTTCCTGGTCCGCAACCGGGTCATCGCCGCCCTGACCAGGGGCACGGTCGTCATCGAGGCCGCCGCCCGCAGCGGAGCACTCAACACGGCCACCCACGCCCGCAAACTCAACCGCGCAGTCATGGCGATCCCTGGACCGGTCACCTCCCGGACCTCCATCGGCTGCCACAAGCTCCTCCGCGACACGCCACCCGCCCGATGCGTCACCAATGCCGCCGAGATCATCGAGGAGGTCGGCCAGCTCGGCGACGATCTCGCACCGGAGCCGCGCGGCCCGATACATCCCCGCGACATGCTGGACCCAACGACCCGCCAGGTGCTCGAGGCCATCCCGGCCCGCGGGGGCGCCGGGCCCGCCCAGCTCGCCGTCAAGGCCGGCGTCGACCTCAACACCGCCCGCAGCCGCCTTGGCATCCTGGCCGCCGCCGGCTTCATCGAACGCTGTGACCAAGGCTGGCGCCTACCACGGCCAAAAAGGGGCCGCGCCACCGCCCCCACACAAACCGCACGACCCCCACCCATCACCGCAACCCCCACCGCACGCGCCAAGATCGCCGTCCTCCGCCGCCCGATTAGTCTGCCTGCCACAAGCACGCGATCCAGGCCGGACTCGACGGCTGTGGCGGTCAGCGCCCTTAGGTCTGGCTAGCTTTCGATATAACTCGATCTTGTGATTTGGTTACTTGCGGCCTGCCCTTCCAGGGGCAGGCGGGGATGTGGTGCGGCCGGCTTGTCCGGCCGGGGATGCTTCACGGCCCCAGTCGGTCGATCTCTTGCTTGTCGGGTGCGCGGGCGGGCCCCGCGACGAGGCTTGCCTGATCTTTAGCTTGCGGAGCCACTGATAACGACCCGCAGGTCAGGACTGAGGGAGTTCAAAGTCGCTCTTGGCCAGCTCTTCGACGTTGACATCCTTGAAGGTGACGACTCGGACGTTCTTAACAAACCGTGCCGGGCGGTACATGTCCCATACCCAAGCGTCCTGCATCGTGACCTCGAAGAAGACCTCCCCGTTGTCCGCGCTGCGCACCTGTAGGTCCACGGAATTGGTCAGGTAGAACCGCCGCTCGGTCTCGACGACATAGGTGAACAGCCCCACAACGTCTCGATACTCGCGATAGAGCTGTAGCTCCATCTCGGTCTCGTACTTTTCGAGGTCCTCAGCGCTCATGCTCGTGGTCCTCCCCGCTCACCGCGTCATGCAATGCCGACCTGCTCGGCGGCGCCTTCCAGGTCAGCGTCGATCTGCGCGAACGCGCCTTGTTCATTGTCCAGCATCTCCCCGTTCGCTGTCCCTGCCGGGACCTCGACGATCTCCCCTGTCGCCGTGCCCAATCTGGCCACGTTGACGAACGAGAATCTGTGCTCAGGGCATGGGCCGTGCAGGGCGAGGGCCGCCGAGTGCTCTCGTGTCACATACCCCTTATGCATATCGAACCCATACGTCGGGTAACGCTCATGCAACTGGATCATGAGCCGGTCTCTGGTCACCTTGGCGACAACGGACGCCGCCGCGACGCATGCCGCGACGCGATCTCCCTTCGGCACCGCCAGGCTCGGCACGTCCAGACCGGGCACGGGGAAGCCATCGCTCAACACGAAGGCGGGCCGGGTCTCCAGTCGCGCGATCGCGCGGCGCATCCCCGCGATGTTGCACCGGTGCAGGCCGATCCGATCCACGTCGGTGCAGGCGATGACCACGGCGCTCCAGGCCACGGCGCGTTCCACCACCTCAGCGTAGATCTCCTCGCGCCGACGAGGGGTCAGCAGCTTGGAATCGGTCAGGCCATCGATCCAGTGCCGCCGTCTGGTCGGCAAGATCACGGCACCGACCACGAGTGGCCCCGCACAGGCCCCCCGTCCGGCTTCGTCTACGCCCGCGACCGACGAGAATCCACCGTGTTCGAGTGCCCGCTCGAAGCCGTACAACCCCGTGTCTCGCCGCGGCGTGTATCGAAGCGGCCGCCGCAGTCCTGGCACGCCGATCACGGAACTCACACTCTGCAGACTAGTGGCCGCTCGGCTGGGGTCGTCGCCCAACGGGAGAGGAACCAGCGGCCGCGAACTGAGCGAAATTCCCAGGCGGATCGCCGAACCGAACCCCCGGCCGCCACGGGCGCGACAACCACGCGATCGAAGTCACGACCCGCAAACCCCAACGCCCACCCAAGACCTAACGACTCACCGAGCGAACCGGCGGCGACCACGGCGGAACAGCCACGCGATCGGAAACGCCCCGGCGAACCCCAACGCCAGCGGCGCGGCGGGCAGGACCGCCGCGGCCAGGCCCGGCTGCTCGAAGGTGTTGGGAATGGGCAACGTCTTGATCCGGGAAAGCGGCCACACCACCACGAACGCCCGCCCGATCACGCGATCTTCCGGGATCGTGCCCGACCCGGGATCGCCGAGATGACCGCGCGAGTCGTAGGAGACGTCGCGGTGGTCGCCCATGACCCACAAGCGGCCCGGCGGCACTTCGACGCTGAACGGCTGACCGGATGGCTTGTTGCCCGGAAACAGGTAGGAGGTCTCGCGGATGGGGGTGTCGTTGACCGTGATGCGGCCTTGCGCATCGCAGCACCGCACCCGGTCGCCCGGGACGCCGATGACGCGCTTAATGTAGTCCTTTTCGCCCGGCACCAGACCGAAGGCGCCGCCGATGGCGTGCAGTGCCTTGGAGATGGGGTTGGACGGTTCGGAATAGTTGACCTCGGGGTCCCACGAGTCAAGGCCGCTGAAGACCACGGTGTCGCCGCGCTCGATGTCGCGCGTGTGGTAGACGATCTTGTTGACGAGCACCCTGTCGCCGATCTTGAGAGTGTTCTCCATCGAGGCGGAGGGGATGTAAAACGCCTGGACGGCGAACGCCTTGATGATCAACGCGAGCACAAGCGCGATTCCGACCAACACGGGCAGCTCACGCCAGAACGAACCGTCCTTTTTCTCCGAGCCGGGCTCCCCTTCTTTGGAGTCGGGCTTGGCCGTGCCGGGGCCGGAGGCTTTGTCGGCGCGATCGGCCGATCCTGCGGCGGCGTCATCCAACGGGGTGCTGACCAGCGGCTTGTCATCCGGCAACGTGCCGTCGGCATCGGAACGCACGTCTCTCCGATCGTCCTGGGGTACGTCGCGGTCCGCCTCGTCGTGCGCGGTTGCCGGCTCCCGCACGCCCTGCTCGTCGTCAGTCATCAAAGTGAGCTTATAGGTGCCCGGCATCCACGGCTCGCCGTGAAAGCGTGTCGGCCAGGTCAGCTTACCCTGGGAGCTGACCCGCTCACTCACCGCCATGAAGCGTTAGGTCTGTCCCGAGGTCAGATTGGTTGTCAACCTGCAAAATCAGACCAAAAAGCGCACCATGCCAGCATGGTGAAAACGCGCCGTAACGGATCCGCGTTCCCGCCCGGAAAGGGAAAATCATCTCCTCGCCGGAGCCGAACCGGGACCCCGTAGAACGAGGCCGCGAGCGGTCAGGAGTCGCGCTTTTCCTTGATCCGCGCGGCCTTCCCGCGCAGTTTGCGCAGGTAGTAGAGCTTGGCCCGCCGGACATCGCCGCGCGTGACGATCTCGATCTTGTCGATCGATGGGCTGTTCAGCGGGAACGTCCGCTCGACGCCAACGCTGTAGCTCACCTTGCGGACGGTGAAGGTCTCCCGGGCGCCGGCGCCCTGGCGGCGGATCACCACGCCCTGAAAGACCTGGATCCGGCTTCGGCTGCCCTCGGTGACACGTACGTGCACCCGCAGCGTGTCACCCGGACGGAAGTCCGGGATGTCGGCACGCATCGCGGCCTTCTCGATCTCCTGGATCAGGGTGTGCATGACGGCGTTCCTCGTGATGAAACGCACGGAACGGCGGACAAGCGCCAACCGCGCGGCGGTGTGTTCGGGAAAGTCGTGGTGCGCCAACGTGCAGCACGAGCGACGCCTTAGCCTACCGTAGGTTCGTCATCCACCGGAAAACCAGCATCTCGGAGCACTCGCCGATCGTGCTCGTCGAGCGTCGCCGGCCGCAGCAGCGCGGCCAACTCGGGCCGATTTGTCACCGTACGTCGGAGCGCCTCATCGCGCCGCCACCGCGCGATCGCGCCGTGGTTGCCCGACATGAGGATCTCCGGTACGGCACGGTCGCGCCAAGTCGGCGGCTTGGTATAGACGGGCCCTTCGAGCAGCGTCTCCATCGGCCCGGACGCGAACGAATCGTCGCTCACCGAGTCGGCGTTGCCGAGCACTCCCGGCACCAGGCGCGCCACCGCCTCGACCACGACGAGCACTGCCACCTCGCCCCCCGCGAGTACGTAGTCGCCGATGCTGATCTCCTCGACCGGCATGCGGGTACGTGCGTCTTCGACGACCCGCGCGTCGATGCCCTCGTACCGTCCGCAGGCGAACACCAGCCATGGCTCCCCGGCGTACCGCTGGGCCACCGCCTGGGTGAAGGGACGGCCGCTCGGCGTCGGAACGACCAGCCGGGGCGCGCCGGCCCCGGCCGCGCCGGCCGGCGCGATAGCGTCCAGGGCCTCCCCCCAGGGCTCTGGCTTCATCACCATGCCGGGGCCGCCGCCGTAGGGGGTGTCGTCGACGGTGCGGTGCCGGTCATGTGTCCAGTCGCGCAGGTCGTGCAGTCGTACGTCGAGGAGCCCGCGGCGCCGGGCCTTGCCGAGCAGCGACGCGTCCAGCGGCGCGAAATACTCCGGAAATATCGTGACAATGTCGATGCGCACGGTTTGCTCGTTCACTCTGCGGGCCGTTCCGGCCACCCCGGCGGCTCGCTCGCCCCGACGGGAACGGGCGGGCGAAACCTGTGACGTAAGTAGTAAGGCTAGTGAAGGCTAGAGCAGCCCTGGTGGCGGGTCGATGACGATGCGGCCGGCGCCGACATCGACTTCGGGCACGAGAGCGGCGACGAATGGCACCATCACCTCGTCGTCCTCGGCTGCCCCCGGTGCGCCCGCCTCCTGGGCGATGTCGCCCGCCGCCCGGCTGATGACGAGCAGGTCCTGGCCTGGATGCCGGACTTCGGTCACGACCCCGATCTTCATACCGTCCACCGTCACCGCGGCGAGCCCGATCAATTCATGATCATAGAACTCGTCGGCGTTTCCGGACGGCGGCAGGTCGGCGGAGTCGATCACCAGCAGCAGGCCGCGAAGGTCCTCCGCCGCGGCACGATCGCCGACGCCGGCGAAGCCCACGAGCAATCGGCCGGAATGCCGGCGGACCCGTTCGACGGTCAGCGGCCCGGACTCCGCCGGATCGGTGGCGAGCACCCGGCCGACGGCGAACCGGTCGTCGGGGTCGTCGGTACGGATCTCGACCGTGACCTCGCCACGTACTCCATGCGGACGGCCGATCCGCCCGACGACGAGCTCCACGTCCTCAGTGCGCCCGAAGGCGACCAGAGCCCCGTGGGTGAGGCCGCGCCCCGCGCGTCGCGAGTGGCATCCGAGCGGTGCCGCGCAAGGCGGCGGAGGAGAAGGACGGCGGCCGCGTGGTATGGCCGCCCGCCGACGGAAACGCCGCCAGGCGCCCTCTTGGTTCCGCGCAACGCGACAGCGCCCCTGTCCGTGTGCGCCAGATCCCAGGGCTCCCCGGCATGGCCGGACGGCGGGCGTACGCCGCTGGGACGGCCGTTGGAACGGCCGACGGCACCGTCGCGGTGCGCACTTAGCGGACCTCGTTGACGTCGAGCAGATCCACCCGTACGTACCGGCCTCCCGCCAGCGCGCCGATCACCGTACGGAGTGCCTTCGCGGTGCGGCCGCTGCGGCCGATGACCTTGCCGAGGTCCTCGGGGTGCACACGCACCTCGAGGACCCGGCCACCGCGAATCCGACGGGCACCGACCCGGACTTCGTCGGGATGCTCGACGATGCCACGGACCAGATGCTCGAGCGCTTCTTCGAGCACGTTAGGCCTCGCTCTTGGCTTCGGGGGTCTCCGCAGCCTTGGGCTCGGCCTCGGTGTCGGCCGCTGACGTTTCGGCCTTGGCCTGAGGGCTCTTCTTGGCCTTCGGTTTGTCGGTCTTGGCGTCGGCAGTGGCCTCGCCCTTGACCTCGGCCTTGGCGTCGGCAGTGGCCTCGTCCTTGACCTCGGCCTTGGCGTCGTCCTTGGCCTTCTTCGCTTCGGTCTTCTTCTTGGGCTCGGCCTTCTTGGGCTCGGCGCGCTTCTTGGACTTCGATGCCGTCGCCGCGCCCTCGTCCTCCTTCATGGCCTCCTTGGCGGCGGCCTGGAAGACGGCCTTCTTGTCCGGCTTGGGCGGCGCCACCTTCAGCCTGCCCTCGGCACCCGGCAAGCCCTTGAACTTCTGCCAGTCACCGGTGATCTTCAGCAGGTTGAGCACGGGATCGGTCGGCTGCGCGCCGACGCCCAGCCAGTACTGCACCCGCTCGGAGTTCACCTCGATGTACGAGGGGTCCTCCTTGGGCCGGTACTTGCCGATCTCTTCGATGGCTCTGCCATCCCGCTTGGTGCGCGCATCGGCGACGACGATCCGGTATTGCGGGTTCCGGATCTTACCCAGACGCATAAGTTTGATCTTGACTGCCACGGGTGTGGTGTACTCCAGATTCGACAGGATGTGAGTGCCCCGGACCAGGTGGGGACACCGGTCCCAGATCCACTCGATGAACGCCGGCTCACACGGGTAGCGAGAGGGTCCCGGCGAGCAGGATTCCAGCCTGCATTCTGCCAGACATTCAACGCCGAGTAGTAACTCCGCACCACGCGGCCCGAGAGCTCTTGGTTACTTTTTCTACTTCTTCTTGTCTCGCTGCAGCTTCGACAGGTCGGGCATCTGGAAACCGGGGGGCAGCCCGCCACCGGGAAGCCCACCGAGCCCGGGCGGCAGGCCCTGCGGCTTGCCGTCGGCGGGCGCCGCGGCGTCGGAGTCGGAGTCGGAGGGCCGGCCGGCCGCGGCACGCTTGCGCGGGTCGCCGCTGCGCTGTTGCTTCTTCTTGCCCTTCTTGCCCTTGGGCGGCGCCTTGGTCGCCTTGCGGCGCGCGCCCGGCATGCCGGGAACGCCCATGCCCGCCATCTGGCGCATCATCTTCTGTGCCTCGAAGAACCGGGTGACCAGGCTGCTGACCTCTCCCACAGTGACGCCGGAGCCGCGGGCGATGCGCGCCCGCCGCGAACCGTTGAGGATCTTCGGGTTGGCGCGCTCCGCCGGCGTCATGGAGCCGATGATCGCCGCCACCCGGTCGACATCCTTGTCGTCGATCTGGTCGATCTGGTCGCGCATCTGGCCCATGCCGGGGAGCATCCCGAGCAGGTTGCCGATCGGGCCCAGTTTGCGGATCATCCGCATCTGCTCGAGCAGATCCTCCAGCGAGAAGTCCTCACCGGACGCGAGCTTGGTCGTCATCTTGGCGGTCTGCTCGGCGTCGAACGTCTTCTCCGCCTGCTCGATCAGGGTGAGGATGTCGCCCATGTCGAGGATGCGGCCGGCCATCCGGTCCGGGTGGAAGACGTCGAAGTCCTCGAGCTTCTCACCGGTCGACGCGAACATGATCGGCCGTCCGGTGATATGGCGTACGGACAGCGCCGCGCCACCGCGCGCGTCGCCGTCGAGCTTGGTGAGCACCACCCCGTCGAAGCCCACGCCGTCGAGGAAGGACTGCGCCGTGGTGACGGCGTCCTGCCCGATCATGGCGTCGACCACGAACAGGATCTCGTCGGGTTCCACCGCGTCGCGGATGTCGGCCGCCTGCCGCATCATCTCGGCGTCGATGCCGAGCCGGCCGGCGGTGTCGATGATGACGGTGTCGTGCTGGGCATGGCGCGCTTGGTCGATGGACCGTTTCGCGACCGCGACCGGATCGCCCACGCCGTTGCCCGGCTCGGGGGCGAACACCGCGACCCCGGCGCGTTCGCCGAGCACCTGCAGCTGCTGTACGGCGTTCGGACGCTGCAGGTCGGCGGCCACAAGCAGGGGCGTGTGGCCCTCGTCCCTGAGCCAGCGGGCCAGCTTGCCGGCCAGCGTGGTCTTACCCGAGCCCTGGAGGCCGGCCAGCATGATGACGGACGGCGGTGTCTTGGCGAACCTGATCCGCCGGGTCTCGCCACCGAGGATCTCGATGAGCTCCTCGTTGACGATCTTTACGACTTGCTGGGCGGGGTTCAGCGCCTGCGATACCTCTGCGCCCCTGGCCCGTTCTTTGACGCGCGCGATGAAGTCCTTGACGACCGGCAGGGCCACGTCGGCCTCAAGCAGCGCGACGCGGATCTCGCGTGCGGTCGCGTTGATGTCGGCCTCGGACAGCCTGCCCTTGGTCCGCAGCGACGAGAAGACCGATGTCAGCCGGTCGGAAAGTGTCTCAAACACGTGTTTTGACCAGTCCTAGGGAACTCCGGGGATCGACCATCCAGCGTAGCCGGTCCGGCGTGGCCCACCCGCCCTGCCGTACGGCGGTTCCCGGCCGGTCCTGGTGTGACATTTCTGATTCTGCCGACGCTGAACGCTCCAGGGACTTATGTAGCCCCCGAGCATAGTCCCTCCCCAATCATCTGCCTTATCCCGCACACCCCCATCAGGAACTCCCTTGTCGAACATCGTTTGGCGCACGACCGCCCTGCTGGGCGCGACAGCGGTGGCATGGACGGCCTTCG
>OBLR010000051.1_pt1 | contig 18445 bp, 18 predicted proteins | sample 1519891 | NCBI WGS metagenome assembly OBLR01 (sample SAMEA3113583, study PRJEB22503) | soil metagenome | reverse complement strand
CGTATTGTAGGTACTGGCGAGTCCGTCCAGGTTCGCCGCAAAACCCGACACTAGCGCGCGGGAGATCCAGGCTCCTTCCCGATCTATGAGCGCCGCGTGTAGATTGCCCTCGTCAGGGACGACGAGACCGTTCTCAGAGCGAACCAGGGTGTCTTTGCGCTCGGTGATCACAGCTGACCTCAGGTGTATGACCGGCACCTCAGCTTCAGAGAGCTTTTGCGGATAGAGTGCGGGGTCACCGAGGTCCAGGTCAGGTTCGAAACGCGGCCTGCTCCCGTACGCGTCCCACTCTATGTCCGGGAGTGGGACTCGAAGCTCTCCTCTATCGGCAACAACGTGCCCCCGCGTAATAACTGTCAGCGGGCGAAAAGACAGGAGGTCGGGCAGTAGCAAGAGGTCCGCCCGACGGCCGATGCCTATACCTCCGACCTGGCCGTCGATACCAAACAGGGTCGCAGGGTTAATGGTGACCATCTGCAGCGCCTGCATCGGCGAAACACCGTTGTCGACTGCGACACGGAGCATGCCGTCAACGAGCCCGTGCTCTGCGATGAACTCGGGGGAGGGGCCGTCGGTGGTCATGATCAGGCGGTGCGTGCTCACCCCGTTCTCGGTGACGGAGCGAAGGAGCTCAGGCAGATCGGGACGCAGGGAGCTGTTGCGGAGCATCGTCCAGATCCCGAGCCGCAGCCGGTTGAGGACCTCCTCTCTCGTTATGGCCTCGTGGTCGGCGTCTATGCCGGCAGCGGCGACAGGTTGCAGGCGCGACTCTGAGGCACCGCCGGTGTGGCCGTCTACGATCTTGCCGAGGGACTTCGCCATGCGGATGCCGGAGATCAGGGCGGGATCTCCCGCCGCCAGCGCGGTCCAGCGCGTGACCTCTGCCGTACCGAGCACGTCGTCACGCCGCAGGAGGAACTCGACCTTTTCCAGCCCGAACATCTCCTCCTCTCCGGGAAACGCCGCCTGGGAGGTGAGACGCGCCATCCACAGGTACAGGAGCGGGAGATCCCGCAAAACGCCGGCCATCTTCGCGAACCCTTCATGGCCCATCTGCATGAAGAAGAAGAGATTATCGGCGACGATGGCGGTGGTTCCGAGCGGCAAGACGCCCTCGACGAGGCTAACGGGGTTGTAGAGGACCCAGGGATGGAAGTGCGCCTCTATGTATCCTGGGGCGACGATCATCCCCTTCGCCTCGACGATCTCGGTCTCTTGACCGACGGTCCGCTCCCCCTCGCCGACGAATGCTATGCGGCCAGCGGTGACGGCGACATTGCCTTCATAGAATTCTCCAGAGTAGACGTTGGCTATCGTGCCGCCACGCACGAAGAGGTCCGCAGGACGATCACCCCGCGCCGTCTCCACGAGCCTCGCGTGTTCCTCTGCGCTCGCCAGCATTGAGGCTAGAGGGCCTGGTAGCTGACCACGCCGTCTGCCACCCGTTGGACGTAGTCCTCCCCCTCCAGGTGTTCGAGGTGGGCCAGCGTCTCGGCGAGCGCGAAGCGTAGCTGGTGATCGGTGAGGTCTTCGGGGAAGACACGGCGCGCGACCTCGAATGGCGTCGCCGGCCTCCCGTCGAGGGCTGCGAGCATTACCGAGAGGCGCTCCTCGTGGTGCGCGAGGAGCTCGTCCACGCGCCCATCCAGGTCGTGGAAGAGCGGACCGTGCCCCGGGAAGACGAGGTCCACATCCAGTCCCCGCAGGCTTGCAAGGGAGTCGAGGTAGCGTCGAAGCGGCCGCGGGGCCGTGTATGTCCACAGTCCGATGTTCGGCGTGATCTCGAGCAGCAGGTGGTCTCCGGCGAACAGGAGCCTCTGTCGCTCGTCGTGCAGGATGAAGTGAAAATCTGAGTGACCAGGCGTGTGCACCACCCTGGCCTTGCTACCTCCGAGCTCGATCGAGTCTCCCGGCCGCAGCGGCAGCAGGCGCTCCGGCAGTCGTACGCCGAGCCGCGTGGATCCTGCTGTCGGTTCAGCCGTCTGCGCGTCCATGCCGTTGCGGATCAAGTACCGTACAAAGTCTTCTGTGCCCCTGTCCGGGTCCCAGACGCGGCGGGCGTTCTCGATCTCACCTTCGAGCATCCAGACCGGCGCCCCGCTACGCTCTTCCAGCCAGCGGGCGAGCCCTATGTGATCCGGGTGCAGATGCGTCACGATGATCCGTGCCAGGTCACGCTCCAGGTCCAGGCCAACCTTTGCTGCGCCTCTCTCCCACGTCTCGCGGGCTGGCGGATAGTCGAAGCCGGGGTCTATGACCGTCCACCCGTCGCAGTCCTCGACGAGGTACGACGCGACGAACTTCAGGGGGAAAGGCACAGGCAACTTGACCTGAAAAATGTCGTCCGAGACACGCGACGTCTCGCCGATGGGCTGCGTGCCAAGAGAAGAAGGAGCGACGCTCACGAGCACGCCTCTAAGCGCCGGCGGTCAGATATGTCAGCACGGAGCGTTTGCATATCTCACGGTACTCCGCGTGGGTCTTCTCCCAGTCCTTCTCCTGGATCCACTGCGTGAACAGCCCGTCCACGAGGGCCCGCACCACCGTCGCGCCTTCTCGAGAGTCGCCTCCGAGGAAGACACCCTCCTCTTGACCGAGCTCGATGACCTCGGCGTAGAGGCCGTTGCAGATCTCATGAAACGTGGCTCCCACGTCAGCGAAGCGGTCGTTGCGGGCCGCGTAGCCAAGGAAGTCGAAGAAGACGAGGTAGAACCTGCGGTTTGACTCAGGGCTCACGAAGATGGCGTCGATCATAGCCGAGACCTTCTCCTCCGCGGAGGGCGCCTCGGCGGTCGCCTCGCGGATGCGTCCGGCGACGCGGGCGAGCACCCAGCGCATTGTGAGGAGGATCAGGTTCTCCTTGGACTCGAAGTAGTAGGGTAGGATGGCCTTGCTCACCCTGGCCTCGTCCGCCACGTCCTGCAGTGAGAGGTGGCGCAACCCCTTCTCGCCCATGACCTTGTAGGCGCTGCGTATCAGGCGTGCCTGCTTCGGCGCCAGCGCCTCGCCTTCGCGGTCTGACGAGCGGATCAGGGTGTCGGATGTGGCCACGATGCACTCACCTCCATGTGCCGGATTGTACCTTAGGGGAGCAAAGTGTTACAGCCTACTTACTAAACTCCGGCTTTCGCTTCTCCATGAATGCGGAGATGCCTTCCCTGGCGTCCTCGCTTTCGAAAAGCGGCTCGACGAGCGTACGCTCGGTCTCGAGGCCTTCGTCCAGCGGCCTTTCGATACCGCCGTATACCGCGAGCTTGATGGACCCGATGGCCTCGGTCGCGCCGCCCGCCAGCTTCTCTGCGTACTTGCGGGTCTCCTCTTCCAGAGCGTCGGCAGGGAACAGCCGATCGAGGATACCGACCTCGTGGGCCTCAGAAGGTGAGATCGTCCGTCCCGTCACCATGAGATCGAGGGCTTTGCTCACCCCGATAAGGCGCGGCAGGCGCTGGGTACCGCCGTTGCCGGGGAGCAGACCGAGGGTCGCCTCAGGCAGCCCGAGCACGTACTCGCCCTCAGCACCGAAGCGAAGGTCGCAGGCCAGGGCCATCTCCAGTCCACCTCCGAGGGCGGTCGCCCCGATCTGGGCGATGAACACTTTCGGGGTGCGTGCTATCTCGGAGAGGCCTTCGTGGGCCTGACTGATCATGCGCATATTATCCTCGACGCTGTTGGCGTCAAACGCCTTGATGTCCGCCCCTGCGGAGAAGAACCTCTCGCTGCCGCTGCGCAGGATCACGGCTGTGGTCCCTTCGTCCTCTGCCGCGGAGCGCACGCACTCGCTTAGCTCCTCCATAAACGAGAGGTCGTAGCTGTTCGCCGGCGGGTTGTCCAGGGTGATGTACCCTACGCTGCCTTCTCTCGTATACTCGACGGCCATTTATCCTCCTCTAACGTCTCTAACGGATAGCCGTAGGCATGGGGCCGCGGACACTACAGAGGTCCGCGACCCGATACCCCACTCAGTCAAGTCCTCCGACGACTACTGACTTCTGCTCCAGGTAGTGTTCGATGGCCTCCTTGCCGTGCTCGCGGCCTATGCCCGAGTCTTTAACCCCTCCGAACGGAAGCTCGTCGTAGCCGAAGTGGAGCTGGTTCACCCAGGTCATGCCTGCCTCTATCTCCTGGGCGGCACGGTGGATCCACTTCACGTTGTACGTGTAGACGGAGGAGCCCAGGCCATAGGCAGAGTCGTTGGCTAGTCTTATCGCCTCGTCCACATCATTTACCTTGAAGACCGGCAGCAGTGGCCCGAAGGTCTCCTCGCGCACCACTCGGCTGTCGTGCGGGGCGTCCTCGATCACGGTCGGCTCGAAGAAGTAGCCTTTGCCGTCGTGCCCATTACCCCCGACGGCGACCTTCGCGCCCCTGTCCACCGCGTCCTGGAGTTGATCTGCCAGCACGTCACGGTGCCTGGCGGCGTTGAGGGGACCCATCCTTATCTTGGGCTTCTCCGCTTTCTCCATCCCGTCGCCGACCTCGTAGCGGGAGACCCTCTTGGTGAGGCCCTCCATTAACTCGTCGTAGATTTCGTCGAAGACGTAGACCCGCTTGGCGGCGAGGCACGCCTGGCCTGCGTTGAAAAAGCGGCCTATGTTGATGCCACGCACGGCCGCGTCCACGTCCGCGTCGGGGAAGACGATCACGGGGTCGGATCCACCAAGTTCCGCCGAAACGCGCTTGAACTTGGGGGCCGCTATCTCCATCATCCTCCGCCCCGTCTGCGTGCTGCCCGTGAGGGCGACCCTTCTGACGTCAGGGTGGGTGGCCAGCGCCTCGCCAACCTCTTTGCCAGGGCCCGTTACGACGTTCAGAACCCCAGGAGGAAGCTCTGCCTCCTGCATCAGCTCGGCGACGCGCAGCGTGGCGAGCGGGGTAGTATTGGCCGGCTTCACCACGATCGTGTTGCCAGCGGCGAGCGCCGGTCCGACCTTGGTTCCCATCAGCGTGAGCGGGAAGTTGTAGGGCACGATCGCGGCACTTACGCCGATCGGCTTCTTGATTACCATGCCGTAGGCGCGTCCGAGCGCCGAAGGCAGGTTCGCGTACACACCTTCGATCTTGCTGGCGAGGTCAGCATAGTAGTTCATCCCGTGCAGGAAGTGGTGAAGTTCTCCCATCGCCTCGGAGAACGGCTTGCCCTGCTCGCGTACCAGGAGCTGCGCGATCTCCTTGGCGTTCTCCTGTACCTTCGCTATCCCGGCCCGCATCAACTGGGCGCGATCGTCAGGATCCTTCTTCGACCACTCGGAGAACGCTTCCTTCGCCGCGGCGACCGCCGCGCCCACGTCATCCGGGCCACCCTTTGGAACCGTGTCGAACGCCTCCTCCGTCGCAGGGTTTACGACCGGCGTCTCCTCGCCGGACCTGGCTCCTACCTGCTCTCCGCCTATCAAGGCCTGCGTCATGCTAGGTATCTCCTTTCGCTATTTCGCTTACCGAATACTCCGGTCGTCCCATGTACTTGAGCCTGAGCGCCTGGTACTCGCGGGCGGCCATCTCCACCCATTCCGAGGAGGAACCGCCCAGATTCTTCTTCACCTGGGCAGGCACACCTGCCGCCAGAACTTCCGGCGGTATCTCCTGGTCCTCACGCACCACGCTCCCCGCCGCAAGCATCGCCCGCCGGCCAACACGGCCCCGGTTCAAGACGATGCTCCCCATCCCGAGCAGCGCTCCGTCCTCGATCTCACACCCCTCCAGTAGCGAGAGGTGGCCGATCGTGACGTTGGAACCAATTATGGTCGGCAGGTCCTCGTTCGTATGTATGACCGAGTTATCCTGCACGCTCGTCCCCGACCCAACGACGATCCGGTTGAAGTCTCCCCTCAGCACCGCACCGAACCAGATGCTCGCCCCCTCCTCCACAACCACGTCCCCGATGAGGACCGCGGTCGGCGCGATAAAGGCGTCGTCGGCCACCAGAGGCCTCTTGTCCTCGAACGGGAGTAGGTAACCCATCCAGCTACCTCCCGGTGAACGAGGGCGCGCGCCGCTCACGGGCTGCCCGCACGCCCTCTGTGTGGTCTTCCGTGCCGACGAGCAAGCTCTGCGCCATGCTCTCCGCGAACAGACCGCTCTCTATGTCGACGCTGGTCGAGAAATGAAGCAACCGCTTGCTGAGTCCATAAGCCTGTGGCGCACGCTTGAGGATGAACCGTAGACGCTCCTTCGCCTCGTCCAACAGCTTCTCGTGTGGCACTATCTCTGTGACGAGCCCGTGCCTGTAGGCTTCCTCCGCGTCCAGATCCTGGCCGCCGAGCACTATGTCCCGCGCCCGCGCGAGACCCACCAGCTTGACCAGGCGCACGCATCCGCCATGGCTCGGGATCAAGCCGATCATGCCCTCCCTGAACACGAAGCGGGCATTTTCAGAGGCGATGCGCAGGTCGCACGAGAGGGCTAGCTGGGTCCCTGCGCCGGTTGCAAGGCCCCCTATGGCCACGATGACCGGCTTCTCGAGCCGTTCGATGGACGAGATGAGGTGGGTCAACTCGTGGCTGTGGGCGCGAAACTCGGCCTGTTCCCAATCGCGCTCGAAGCGAGAGAGGTCACCGCCCGCGGAGAACGCCTCGCCGGCGGCGGTCAGGATTACTCCTCGCACCTTGCGGTCGTGCGCTGCGTCCGTGAATACTTGCAGCAACTCGCCCTGCAGCGTCTCGTCGAGGGCGTTCCTCTTCTCGGGACGGTTCAACTCCACGAGCAGCGCGCTGTCATCTAGCGTGGTTCGCAAGCTCGAACTCTCGGTCATCGTTTGATGACCTCGAACGGGCTGTTGCAGCTGCGGCAGATGTATGAGTACACCATCAAGTGAGGACCGTACTCGGAGACCTTCTCGACCTCGCCAGAGTCGCACCAGGGGCAGATCAAACGCCGCTCCTCTGCGCTGATCTCGCCAGGCGTCTCTGCAGCTGGTTCCATTCGCTCCATGACAGCTCTCCGTACTCCCATCGCCTTTCGCTCTCACTCCACTCGATCGGGACTTCTACTTCGCACTCCTGCAGCAGCGGAACGACCTTGCCCAGATACCTCTGGCGCATCTCCTCGTTGCCCATGTCGATCAGGCCCTCGGCCCTGAGGGCTTCTATGCCCTCCTCTCCGTCGGGGCCGAACCAGCAGAGCATCTCGGGCAGGAGCTCGTCGACGCGAACCTGGAAGAGGTTGCGGCCCCGCTCCTCGTAGGCGATCTGGCGTACCAGGCTCTCGGCGTATGCAGAGGTGAGCCTCTCCTCGTCGAGGATGCGGTGCGCCCTCCTTGCGAGCGCCTCGTAGCGGGAGTGCTCCACGGCCTCCAGCACAGTGTTCACCGCGGGACCGACGAGCGCGAGCGCTGCGACGACGTTCGTCCAGCTTGGAAGCGGGTCGTCGAGGAAACTGACAGAGTAACGGCGTGCCCTGTCGACCTCACCCTGCAGCCCCGTTGGTGGGTTAGGCCAGGGCAGGTCTTCGAGCAGAGGGTAGATCGCCCGCGATTGCCCTAGCTTGTCCTGGGTTATGGCCGCGCAAGCGGCGGTCGATTCCAGGAGCGGCCCGGCATCGGCCCACTCGGAGACGCGTCGACCCAGGAAGTACACGTTGTCGCCTATGACCGCGATCAAGTTGACCAGCGCGGCCAGGGCATCGTCGTTCTCGACGAGGAACTCGCTCTGCGCCCCACGTCCCGGCGCTACTTGCTCCGTGCCTTCGGGACGCTTGCTCACACCTGTACCTCCGTTTCGCCCACTTCGGTCTCCCTCTCGGCCCAATAAGCCTTGCTCACAGGCACGAGCGACATCTCGAGCCAGTCTTGCCCGTAGCGCTCCTTGGCGAGCTTCGCCGCATCATCGTTACCGGCGGCCTCGACGTCGCCCCTGTGCTCCAGCGGCTCGTCGTACTCGTTGCGCGCGAAGACCATGTATCTCTCCACCACTCCTCCCTACTCCGGCCTGATAACCCTGACGATGGCCTGGCTCGGCACGACGAACATCTCGCGCCAGCGCCACTCGTCGTACATGAGGTGCGCATAGACGGCCGCGTCTCTGGGCTCCGCCGCCCTGACGTTGCCGTTGTGCCTCAGCGGGGCTTCGCCCACGCGGGCCGTAAATACCTCGTAGTTCTCGACCGGCCGCATCAGACTACCCCCACGTCCTTGAGTTGCTTCCTCCCAAGCGGCGTAATATCTTTCCTCGACCAGGTCTCCCACACTACCTCGATGGCCACCTCGTCTATGCCGTCCATCTCGAGGAGCCTGTCGCGGACGTCGTCCTGGATCATGTCCATCGCCGGACAACCCATGCAGGTGTACGTCAGCTTTATCTTCGCCTTCGACCCTTCCACCTCGACGCCCCGGATGAGACCGAGGTCGACGAGGCTGATCGGGTACTCCGGGTCGAACACCTCTCTGAGCGCCTCCCGCGCCTCCTCCGCTGTGACGCCCGCAGCGATGATCTTCTCCTGCATCGCTAGACGGCCTCCCTGGCATAGAGCTCCTTGTAGCCGCGCTGAAGATGCTCGACGTACTCCTCGTTCTTGGGACCGCGTTCCCTCCAGCGGACGAGTACGTCGTCCCAGGAGATCTCACCCTCCTCGAACTCCCACCGCTTCTCTTCAGCGTCGAACTGGGCCGGGAAGGGGGAATCTATGAAGTACGTGTCCTCTTCCTCGTCGTAGTGGGCCGGCACGTCGAGCCCAAGGGATTCGCACAGGGGCACCGTGTGGCTCATCCAGGTCTGCCTGAGCTGGTCGTTGGTCGAGCCCTTGTAACCGTACTCGATCTGCTCGTTGTGCCGCTTCTGTCCGTCAGGCAGGCCGAACCACTCGAGCGTCAGCGGGAACATCCAGTCGACCGCCCGCTGGAGCTCCTCCTTCTTCTCCGGGTCCCTGGAGAACGCCTTCATCCACTTCTCACCGTGCCTGAGGTGGAAGTTCTCCTCGCGGTCCACCTTGACGAGAGCCCTCTTCCACGGCCCGTATGAACAGTTGTGGTGGATGTCACTCAGCAGTACGAAGCCGGCCCTGTCGTAAAACCCGTTCGCGACGATGAGCTCCGTGAAGCTCTCAAGCGGCACATCGAAGGCATAAGGGTACTTGAACTGCCTCGGCTTGCGCTCGTAGACGAGCTCCTCCGTGTCCACCCCGAGATCTCTCAGCATGCGGTAGGCGATGTGCGCGTGCCCGAGCTCGTCCTGCACTATCCCCATGACGGTGATGTAGTTGTTGACGCTTGGGAGCGTCGAGAAGTCTTTCGTCGCGTTCATGTATGCCGGAGCACTTATAAGCTCGGTGTCGGCGGAGACGATAAGAGTCCGCTTCAAACCCTCGACGTACCTCTCCGTCGCCTGCGAAGAGTCCTCGATGAGCCTCCCGCTCTTGATGCGATCCAGGAGTATCTCTTCAGTTACCGCCTTCATGCCTTCCTCCTCTGTCTAACCGGCTGCAGCATCATAACTGTCCGGTCAGTCAATATCAATTATTGTGAGGTTACCCGCTCCGATTCTTTCGTAAACGCGGAGGGCGTTTTTGTAGAAGATCCTCTCCAGTGTTTCGCGTTCGAGGTCGAGATCAGCGATAATCTGGGCGTTGGAGCCTGGGCCTGGCACGCCGGGCCAGTCGGTGCCGAAGATCATCTTCCGGGCGAGGCGCTCGAAGTCGAAGTTCCTGTAGTAATCGGGGAGCTTATGTGGGGGGAGTCCGGAGACCTCGATCCAGACGTTGGGGCGCATGAGCGTGATAAAGGCTGCGGCGTCGTACCACCAGCCGCGCCCGCCGTGGGCGAGGACCATGGTGAGGTCGGGGAAGTCGCGGGCGACGTCCTCGATCAGGGCAGGGTCGGCGTAGCGGTTCGACGAACCGGGGAAGACACTTGTGCCGCAGTGGAAAACGACGGGGAAGCCTTCCCTTTCGCAGTAGGCGTAGGCCGGGTAGAGCATACGGTCGTTGGGGGCGAAGGACCCATGTACGGGATGGACCTTGAGCCCGACCGCGCCGAGCTCGATCTGGCGCTCCAGCTCGTCTACCACCGGGAAGTGCAAGTGTGGGTTGAGGTTCGCCATGAGCCTGAAGCGTTCGGGGTTATGGGAGAGGAGTGGGATCAGGTCTTCCACGGGCTGTATACCTGTGGACTTCGGACTGTACTCGCAGAAGAGGACTGCGACGTCCACGCCCTCGCGTTCCATGTAGTCGTCGAAACGCTGCGGGACGAGGGTGCCTTCCTCGTCGTACAGCTCGAGAAGGGAAGGCGAGCCGTGCTGGGCCGCCCACTCCCTCCATGACTCTTTCAGGGTCGGGAGACGCGCGGCGTGGACATGGGCGTCTATCAGCGGGGTCCCGTTCAGCAAGCCGGTACCCTATCCGCGTCGTGCGCCGACACGACTACCGGCCCCTCTCGACGACCATCGCGATGCCCTGCCCCACCCCTATGCACATCGTTGCAAGGCCGTACCTCACGTCGGGACGCCGCGCCATCTCGTGCACCAGCGTCGTCAGGATACGAGCGCCCGAAGCCCCCAGAGGGTGCCCAAGAGCTATCGCTCCGCCGTTAGGGTTCAACCTCTTGTCGTCGGGGTCCATCCCCCACTCGTAGAGGACGGCCAGAGACTGTGCCGCAAACGCCTCGTTCAGCTCGATCAGGCCGATGCCCTCCAGAGAGATCCCGGCCCTGTCGAGAGCTTTCCGGGTGGCGGGAACGGGCCCTATGCCCATGACTCTCGGCGGCACCCCTGCCACCCCAACGCTCCTTATCTTCGCCATCGGTTCGAGCCCGTGCGCCTCCGCGTAGTCCCTGGAGACAACCATCACCGCTGCGGCCCCGTCGTTCAGGGAGCTGGAGTTACCAGCTGTGACGGATCCACCCTCCTTGAAGGCTGGCCTGAGCTTGGCGAGCTTCTCCAGCGTGGTGTCGCGCCTCGGTCCCTCGTCGGCCTCGACCACCGTATCGCCTTTGCGCCCTTTGACCGTGACCGGCACGATCTCCTCCCGAAATCTCTTCTCGTCCATGGCGGCCACGGCCTTATTGTGGCTCCCTAACGCGAAACGGTCCTGCTTCTCGCGAGAGATATCGTAGGTGTGGGCCAACTCCTCGGGCTTCTGTTCCTCGGCACTCACCTTGAAGCGCTCCTGGGCGAGGTTCTCGGCGGTCATCCCGAGGGAGTCGGTGTGGTCCATTTGTTCCATCCTCGGGTTGACGAAGCGCCATCCCAGGGTGGTGTCGTACATCGTGGTGTTGCCTGTGGGGAACGCCCGCTCCGGCTTGGGCACGGCCCAGGGGGCGCGGCTCATGGACTCCACCCCGCCCCCTATGTAGACGTCGGCTTCTCCTAGCATCACGGACCTCGCCGCGCTGGCAACGGCTTCGAGCCCGGATCCGCAGAGCCTGTTGACGGTGGCGCCCGAGACGGTCTCGGGCAGGCCGGCCAGAAGGAGCGACATGCGCGCGACGTTGCGGTTGTCCTCTCCCGCCTGATTGGCGCAACCGAAGTAGACGTCCTCGACCTCCTCAGGGGGAAGACCGGTACGTTCCAGCAGGGCTTCCAGGGCGAGGGCCCCCAGGTCGTCGGGACGCACGGCGCCCAGGGCTCCGCCGTGTCTACCTATAGGCGTCCTCACTGCGCCGACGATCCAGGCTTCCTTGATCCGTGTCACGATCCTCCTCTAGACCAGCTCGTCCTCTTGACGAGGCATCTGGACTCCTGTCTCGGGCTCGCGCAGCTTGAAGCGCTGGATCTTGCCCGTCACCGTCTTAGGGAGCTCTTCGACGAACTCGACCAGGTGCGGGTACTGGTAGCGCTTGAGACGTTCCTTGCACCAGTTCTGCAGTTCGGCGACCAGCTCTTCGGATGGCTCGTACTCCTGACGAAGGACGATATGAGCCCTCACCCGCGTCAACCCGTCTACCGGGACACCGACTGCGGCGGCCTCTATTACCGCAGGATGATCCCCGAGCGTGCTCTCGACCTCGACGGGGGAAACCCAGAGGCCACTGACCTTGATCATGTCGTCCGCGCGGCCCTCGTACCAGTAGAAGCCGTCCTCGTCCACCCTGTACCAGTCACCGGCGAAGAGCCACTCGCCCTGCATGGTCTGCTTGGTCTTCTCGTGGTTGCGCCAGTAGTACGCTGCGGCGGAATCACCCTTGACCGAGAGATATCCCGCCTCGCCTGGCTCCACGGGATATCCAGCCTCGTCCAGTATCTTGGCCTCATAACCCGGCACCGGCTTGCCGCTGGAGCCGGGTTTGATCTCTTCGGGCGTGTTGGAGACGAAGATGTGCAGCATCTCCGTCGAGCCGATGCCGTCGAGAATGACCGAGCCGAACATCTCTTTCCAGCGCCGCCATATGCCTGCTGGCAACGCCTCCGCCGCCGAGACGCACAGGCGGATCGAGGATAGGTCGTAGTCGCCGGCTCCCTCGCGGTTGAGCATCGCGTTGTAGAGCGTCGGCACCGAGAAGAACAGGGTCGGATTGAACCTCTGGGTGGTGCCAAGGATAGCGTCTGGCATGGGCTTGCCGGGGAAGAGCACCGTCGAAGCTCCGGCCCAGTACGGGAAGGAGATGTTGTTCCCTAAGCCATAGGCATGAAAGAGCTTCGAGGCCGAGAAGCAAATATCGTCTTCAGAGACCTCCAGGACGTGCCTGGCGTAGGTCTCGCAGGTGTAGATGATGTCGTGGTGAAGATGGACCGCGCCCTTCGGTTTGCCGGTCGAGCCCGAGCTGTAGAGCCAGAACGCCGGATCGTCCCTGTGCGTCGCTACGGGAGCGAGCTCATCCTCCCCCGCTGCCAGCAGGTCCTCCAGAATGCGCGCCCCTTCGGCCCGACCGTTCGTGACGATGACCTCCACCGGCTCCTCGTCGTAGCCTTCGAGCGCTTTCCGGATAGTCTCGTGGTGCATCTGGTCGCAGACAACGACGCGTGCGCGGCTGTTCTCCACGAAGAAGCGGTAGTCCGCGGGCTGGAGCAGGGTGTTGACCGGGATCGGGACAGCCCCAATGCGCATCACGGCGAAGAACGCCGTTGGGAAGGATGGGGTGTCGTTCAGCATCAACAGTACCCTGTCCTCCCTGTCTACGCCCAGCGCCCGCAGGGCGTGACCGAACCTGCTGATGCGGCGGGCGAGTTCCCCGTAGGTGACCTCGTCGTCGCCGCAGTAAATGGCGACCTTATCCACGCGACCGGCCTCCAGGTTCCGGTCGACCAGAACGCTCGCGTTGTACCACTCGGGGATCTCGATCATTACGAATCACCTCTGGGATACGGACTCGGGACCGCCGAGACCTCTCGTGGCGGCCTCTTTGTTCGTTGCCACAGCCCTCTTGACCACGACAGACTTCGTCTCTGTGTAGTAGTCGAGGGCCTCGATACCGTGCTCCTTGCCATAGCCCGACTGCTTCAGACCGCCGAAGGGCAGCTCGTCGTAGACCAGCTGGGGGGAGTTGATCCAGGTGTAGCCTGCCTCCAGCCGCTCCGCGGCATCCGAGGCCCGGTTGAGATCCGCCGTCCATATGGATGATCCCAGCCCGTAGATCGAACCGTTCGCGAGCTCCAGGGCCTCCTCCATGCCGGAGACGCGCCAGACGGGAAGCGCGGGTCCGAAGACCTCCTCCTTGGCAACTCTCGAGTCGCGCGTGGGCTCGAGCAGGAGCGTCGGCTCGTAGAAGTAGCCCTTCTCGAAGTCGTCCCCCTCGGGTCTTTTGGCCCCGTGCAGCACCTCGGCTCCGGTGTCTACGGCGTCCGCGACCTGCTCCTCCAGGAGATCTCGCTGCTGCGCGGAATGCAGGGGCCCGAGCATCACGCCTTCTGCTGTCCCTGGACCAACCCTGAGCTTCTGGACCTTGCCCGCGAGCTTCTCGATGAACTCGTCGGCCACGCTGTCGAAGACGTAGAGGCGCTTTATAGCCAGGCACGCCTGGCCACAGTTGAAGAACCTCCCCACGCTCGCAGCACTCGCGGCCTTATCAAGATTTGCGTCGTCGCAAACGATCATGGGATCCGAGCCCCCGAGCTCGAGCGTGGTGCGCTTGAGGTCGCCCGCCGCTATGGCCATGAGCTTCTTACCCGTTGGTGTAGAGCCCGTGAAGGCTATCTTGCGTACCAGCGGATGCTCCGCGAGCGCCTGACCAGCCCCCTCTCCCGTGCCCGTGATGACGTTGAACACACCCGCAGGCAGGCCGGCTTCGTGCATGATCTCCGCTATCCGCAACGTCGTGAGCGGGGTGGTGTCGGCGGGCTTCGCAACCACGACGTTGCCCGTGATCAAAGCCGGACCGAGCTTGTTGCCCAGCAGCGTCGTAGGGAAGTTCCAGGGCACTATGGCCCCTATTACTCCCAACGGACGCCTGATTATGAGGCCGTAGGTGTCCTCGTCGAGGTCGGGCACGTACCCGCCCCTGATGTTCCTGGCGAGCCCCACATAGTGCTCTAGCGTGTGCACGAAGCGCCGGATCTCCAGTCGCGCCTCGCGTAGAGGCTTCCCCTGCTCGGAGGTGAGCAGCGGTGCCAACTCCACCCTTGCGGCGAAGACGGCCTCCGCCGCCTTACCGAGAATCTCGCCACGCTTCGCCGCCGGGATGTCTCGCCAGGCCTGGAACGCATCATACGCACTACCGACAGCCCGATCCACCTCGACCGTATCAGAGGCTGGTACCGTATCCACCTCCTCTCCGTTGGACGGATCGATGATGGACATCAGGTCGACCCCCGAAGGGTCGGTGTAGCCGCCGTGGATGAACGCCTGAGCCATGAAGGCCTCCTCTTACGTACCTGGTGGCCTACGCCAGGATACCGGTCAGCGAAAATCTCACACTAGCTTGCGAAGACGGCGGACACCATCTCAGCCCTTTCCACCCCGCCTCCACGTTGATTCCCCGGTACCCGTGACTGAAACCACAACTCCCTTTGGTCCACCCTTATCTAACCAACCAGTAAGACTCCTGTCAACCGAACGGTCAGTCAAGATTCTATCGAGATGTGGTCCACGGGTCGGCCCGAGCGCGCGAAACGCCACGATGTCGCTGCATCTCTATTGCTAGTTTGCTGGCGCGGCGTTAGCCTTGGCACTGGTAGGTGGACGGTTCCATGACGTCAGCCCAGGATTTTGGCCGAAAGGGGCATCACATTGAAAGACGAGAACCTCGAGGCGTCGAGTGAGTTCGTGCGGGTGGCCGGCCTGAGATTCGACGAGATCAGTGGCAAGAGGGTTCGGGGCAAGATCGAACTCGACGAGCGCCACCACACGCCGTGGGGTGTTGTGCACGGTGGTGTCTACACCTCGGCCGTCGCAAGCGCGGCAAGCGTCGGGGCTTCAACCGCGGTCGAAGGAAGGGGACAGTTCGCCGTGGGGGTGAGCAGCAGCACCGATTTCCTGAGGCCCGTCATGGAAGGAGGCGTAGAAGTGGTCGCCGATCCCATCATGCAGGACGAGATCCAGCAGCTCTGGCAGGTGACGATCACCCGCAGCGATGATGGCAAAGAGGTCGTCCGCGGCCGGGTGAGGCTCCAGAATGTTCCGCTGCCTTCCTGAGGCATCCTCAGACCAAGCGCGCCGCGAACGATCAGATGAGCTGTGGACTACGAAGGTCGGGTTCCAGTGGCGCGCTCCCTAAGGGCGGGCGCGGCGAGGTAAGCGTCGCCGTTTGCGGCCCTCAAGGAGTCGAGCGTTTCGACGATGCTGCGGGCCCCAATCTCCTCTACCCACTCGAATGGACCTTTGGGGTAGTTCGCTCCAAGCTTCATCGCCCGGTCTATGTCTTCGGCGGTGGCAACGCCTTCTGAGAGGGCCAGGAAGGCTTCGTTCACGATGCAGGATATGACGCGCAGGGACACGTCTTCTGAGGGCTCAATTTCGTTGTCCTCCGCTGTCTTCTCAGCACTGTAGTCGTAGAAACCACGACCGCTCTTCCTGCCGAGCAACCCGCCTTCGACCATTGAGCGTTGGAGGTACGAGGGGCGGAACCTCGGATGGTAATAGTACCGTTCGAAGAGCGATTCGGAGACGGTGAGGTTGACATCGTTACCGATGAGGTCGGCGAGTTGCAAAGGTCCCATCCGAAAACCCGCCCCTCGTATTGCCGCATCGATCTGTCCCGGTTTACCACCGGCCTCCACGAGCCTCAGGGCCTCAAGGTAGAAAGGCCTGGCGACGCGGTTCACGACGAATCCAGGCGTGTCTGAGACCCGGATCGGGGTCTTGCCCAGCCGCTCGGCCATTTCCTCGACCTGACTCACGGCCGAGGGGTCGGTGGACGGCCCGGTGACGACCTCGACGAGGCGCATTGCCGGCACCGGGTTGAAGAAGTGCATGCCGACCACGCGCCCTGGATGCTCCGTGGCCGCCGCGGTGCCTGCCACGGAGAGCGAAGAAGTGTTGGTGGCGAGCACTGCCTCACTCGCGACAACGCCCTCAAGGTCGCCGAACACCCTGGTCTTGACCGCCATATCCTCGACCACGGCCTCGATGACCACCGGCGAGTCGGCGCAGGACTCCAGGGAAGTGGTCGCCGAGACACGTCCGATCGAAGCCCGACGCTCCTCCTCCGAGAGCCGACCCTTCCTCACCCGGCGGTCCAGGTCCTTCTTGATGGTATGGCGGCCAAGATCCAAAGCTTCCTCGCGTACATCGACCATCACAACCGAGAGGCCCGCAAGGGCCGAGCTCTCTGCTATTCCCGCTCCCATGGTTCCGGCTCCCACCACGGCAATATCGACCATCCGGATCTCCTGACGACGCAGCTGCCTTCTGCTCGGCATAACTGATAGTATGGACGGTCAAGATTGTAGACAATGACCGTCCTTGCGTGCACTTACGGCCAGAGAGAGGTGGACGGCGTGGAAGGCAAACGCTTCGAGCAGATCATTGTAACCGTGGAGGCGGGCATAGCGGAGGTGACCCTCAACCGTCCTGACCGCTACAACGCCCTTGGCAGCCGCATCGTCGGCGAGTTGGGCGAGGCGGTCGAAGAGATCGAGGGTTCCGGGGAGGTCAGGGCCATGATACTCACCGGCGCGGGAGACAAGGCCTTCTGCTCGGGGGTAGATCTGAAGGAGCGTGCCGAGATGGACGCCGACGGCAGATGGTCCCACAACAGGACCCTTGGCGCCTTCGCCGGGCGCCTCGCCCGTTTGCAGGTGCCCACGTTCGCCGCCCTCAACGGCCTGGCCTTCGGCGGCGGACTGGAGATCGCCCTAGCGTGCGACTTCCGCCTCACTGCCGAGGGCGCGAGCTTCGCGCTCCCCGAAGTGGGCATCGGCATAGTGCCCGGCGCGGGTGGAACGCAACGGCTGCCGCGCCTGATCGGGGTGACGAGGGCGAAGGAGCTGATCCTGACTGGTAGGAGGATTAGCACTGAGGATGCGCTCGACATGGGTCTCGTGAGCAAGGTCGTGCCGCGGAGTTCCCTCATGGAAGAGGCGCGGTCACTGGCCCGAGAAATCGCCGCCAACAGCCCGCTCGCACTAGCGTACGCCAAAGCGGCTGTGGATCTCGCCTCGGAAACGACGATCGAGCAGGGACTTCGATACGAGACTGCGGCCATACGTGCTACCCTTTCTTCCGAGGACTACAAGATTGGCCTCGCCGCTTTCGCAGAGAAGCGGCCGCCAGAGTTTCCGCCGCTAACCTCTCGCCGCATGACCTGAACCGGGCTTCGCCCACTCGGCGCACGTCCCATAGTGCGACGGCGACGAGTACCAGTGTTACGGCGAGGAGGAGCACCAGCGCCGAAGAGACGACGGCCAGCGGCACGAGCGCGAACAGCGCGCAGATGGCGACCAGCCGGGATCGCGGCAGATGCTCCCACAGCGCCCACTTGAACAGCGCGTTGCCGACCAGGTAAAGAGCCGGAAGTTCCGCACAGCTCCGGCTCTATTCGGCAGGTCTTCTTATGTAGAGTATCGGAAGTGCGTAGCTCTCGGTACATAAGACTTAGAAAGTAGCTTTGGCACGTATTATGGTTCTCCTAGGGTAGGCCTTATCGGAACGGGGCTGAGTGGGATTGAGAAATGGCCACCTGGTATAGCTGATTATGGTCACCTGGCAGAGGCGGAGCTCTCTTGGCAGTCGTAGGATTATAAGTGTCACAGCATTGGGGCGGTCCTCTCCTCTTTTCCCCATTTACCTTTTACTGGGCCGCCCCCTCTTCTTGCTTCCTGGCCGGCGGTCCTGGTCCATCTTGATCGGGGCCATACCGAACTTCGCCTTCACGGATTTCTGAGAAGTTCGCTCGTGGAAAGGCCCAGGCTACAGCCACCGACCAGACACCACGAACGCCACACCTACCGCCACCGCTGTGACGACTGTCGCCAGCAACGTGGCCACCAACACAAAAGGCATCCTAGCTAGCCTCGGCCAACTCTTTGAGGGCGTCTATGTCCTTGACGATGATGCGCCGATCCTTGAGCTCGACCGCCCCGCCTTCTTCGAGCTTGCGGAAGGCCCGTGTTACCGCAACCCGCTTGCAACCTATCATCGTGCCTAG
>OBLR010000050.1_pt1 | contig 18485 bp, 16 predicted proteins | sample 1519891 | NCBI WGS metagenome assembly OBLR01 (sample SAMEA3113583, study PRJEB22503) | soil metagenome | reverse complement strand
ACCTGCTCGAGCGCGCCCGCCGGCGGGACATCCCCCGCTTCCTGTTCGCCTCGACCAACGCGGTGACCGGCGACGTCGGCGCCACGCCGATCAGCGAACGGACCCCGCTGCGCCCGCTCACCCCGTACGGGGCGACGAAGGCGGCCGCGGAGATGCTGCTCAGCGCCTACCACGGCGCCTATGGAATGCTGACGTGCGCGCTCCGCTTTGCCAACGTGTATGGTCCCGGAATGCACCACAAGGACAGTTTCGTACCACGACTGATGCGGGCCGCCGCGGCCGGCACCGGCGTCCGGGTGTACGGCGACGGCACCCAGCTGCGCGACTACGTTCACGTCGACGACGTCGTGCAGGCCGTGACGCTGGCCTGGCAAACCGATCATCTCGGTCCTCTCGTCGTCGGGTCGGGCCGGTCCACGAGCGTCAACGACCTTATCGAGGCGGCCCGTGCCGTCACCGGCGCGGCGATCCCCGCGGAATGTACGTCGGCGAAGCAGGGAGAGATGCCGGCCGTGGTGCTCGACATCTCCGCTGCCCGAGCGCTCGGCTACCGGCCGCGCCACGATCTCACCTCTGGACTGGCCACCGTCTGGCCGGACTTCGCGCCGGTCACCAGCGGTGTGGGCGCCGCATGACCGCCTGTGCGGCGCGCGGCGCAGGCGCGGTCGATGTCGACTCGGCGGCGATGGCGCAGTTCACCGCCGAGTACGGCGTGCGGCTGCCGCCGGTGGCCGTGGTGATCGCCGCCTACAACGAAGAACGCGGCATCGGTGATGTCGTCGACGCGGTCCCGCGCCAGGTGACCGATCTCGACGCCGCGACGATCGTGGTCGTGGACGGCTCCGCCGACGACACCGCCGCGATCGCCCGCAAACAGGGCGCGCTGGTGTGCGAGGTGCCGGTCAACCGCGGGCAGGGCGCGGCGCTGCGCCTCGGCTATCGCATCGCCCGGGAGGGCGGCGCCGACTACATCGTCACCACCGACGCCGACGGCCAATACGACGCGGCCGACATCGAAAAGGTGCTGGCCCCGATCCTGGCCGATCGGGCCGACTTCGTCACCGGCTCGCGCATCCTCGGCCGCCAGGAGACCTACGACAAGGTGCGCCGCCTCGGCGTCCACGTGTTCGCCCGACTGGTCAGCGTGCTGACCGGGCACCGCGTCACCGACACGTCCTTCGGACTGCGGGCGATGCGGGCCGCGCTCACCGCCCACGTCACGCTCCGCCAGCCGCAATATCAGGCCTCCGAGCTGCTGATCAGCGTGATCATGAACGGGTACCGGGTGAGCGAGGTGCCGGCCACCATGCGCCTGCGCACCGCCGGCACCACCAAAAAGGGCGGCAACCTGACCTACGGCTACCGCTACGCCAAGGTCGTCATCGGCACCTGGCGCCGCGAACGCCGCCGGCTGCGGCGGGAGCGGCGGGGGCTGCCGGGGCGGCGCCGGCGGCCGGTCGGCCGGGACTGATCATGCGATGGTTCCCGCCGCCGGCGGGAACCATCGCATGATCGGGGTCACCGGACGTGCTCTGTACGGCTATCCGGCCGCTCCGGACGTACGGGCGACGCACAGGACGGACTGGCCGAAGGGAACGCGCAGCCGATCGAGCGCCCTGGTGGCCGGCACGAGGACGCGGTCGTACAGACCGACGGCTCCGCCTTGCGGCGACATCGCCCGCCCCATCCGCACCGCCCCCCACCACGCGAGCCCGCCGAGCAGGTTGACCGGCCGGACCAACTCGACGGCGAGCCCGGCGCGCAGCGCGGCCGCCCGCAGCGTCGCCGGGGTGTACCGGCGGACGTGCCCGACGCTGCGGTCGAACTCGCCGTAGAGGCTCTGGTAGGCCGGCACCCACACCACGATGGTGCCGCCCGGCACAACGGATCTGGCCAGCCGGGCGAGCAGCCCCGCGTCGTCCTCGAAGTGCTCCAGGACGTTGATGGCCACCGCCGTCTCGACCGGGCGGTCGAGCCACTCGCCGGCGGTGAGGTCGAGCCCGCGCACCTCAACCTCGGCCCGGTCGGCGAACCGTTCCTTGAGCACGTTCACCGCCTCGGGGTCGACGTCGGTGATCACCAGCCGGTCCAGGCCGGTGAACTGGGCGGCGAACTCGCCGAGCCCCGCGCCGACCTCAAGCATGCTGCGGCCGCAGTGCGGCGCGATCAGGTCGAACTGATAACGCCGGTAGCGGGGCTTGTCCGCGCCGCCCTCCGCGATCCGCCCCGTGGCGCGCGCGAACGCGCCCTGCTCACCGTGCTCACCGTGCTCACCGTGCTCACCCTTTTCGCCGTGCTCACCGTGCTCGCCCTTTTCGCCGTGCTCGCCGTGCACGCCATGCGCGCCGGTCACCGCGGGCTCACGCCCCGCCCTCGGTACCGGGCGCGGCCTCGTTGGTGGGGCTGGCGGCGGCGCGCCAGTTGACGGTCGGCCGCATGGACTCGGCCCTGACCCGGTGCGCGTAACGCTTGGCCACCTCGAACAGGGAGGTGATCAGCGTGTCCGACAAAAGGTGCGGCGTCAGGCCCAGATCCAGCAGCCGGGTGTGCGTCACGTTGTAGTAGTGCTCCTCGCGCTCGACGCGCGGGTTGGCGAGGTGATCGATCCGCACGTCGCCGGGGAAGCACTCGGCCACCGTCTCGGCGATCTGCTTGACCGACATCGACTCGGTCATCTGGTTGAACACCCGGAACTCGCCGCGGTCGGCCGGGTTCTCGCACGCCAGCTGGATACAGCGGACCGTGTCACGGATGTCGATGATGCCGCGGGTCTGGCCGCCGTCGCCGTAGACCGTGAGCGGGTGGCCGAGCACCGCCTGGATCACGAACCGGTTGAGCACGGTGCCGAAGACCGCGTCATAGTCGAACCGCGTCGCGAGCCGGTCGTCCAGCGTCGTCTCTGGGGTCTGCTGCCCGTAGACGACCCCCTGGTTGAGGTCGGTGGCGCGCAGCCCCCAGATCCGGCAGGCGAACTCGATGTTGTGGCTGTCGTGCACCTTGGACAGGTGGTAGAAGGACCCGGGCCGCTTCGGGTAGAGCACCCGGTCGCGACGGCCCTTGTACTCGATGTCGAGCCAGCCCTCTTCGATGTCGATGTTCGGGGTGCCGTACTCGCCCATCGTGCCGAGCTTGACCAGGTGGATGTCACGCCCAAGATCGGCGATCGCATACAGCAGATTCAACGTGCCGACCACGTTGTTGACCTGCGTGTAGACGGCATGCTTTCGGTCGATCATCGAGTAGGGCGCGGCGCGCTGCTCGGCGAAGTGCACCACGGCGTCCGGGCGGAAGTCCGCGATGATGTGGTGGGTGAAGTCCGCTTCGGTCAGATCGCCCACGTACGTCCCCAGCGATCTGCCGGTCAGGCTCTGCCACGCCGCCACCCGGGTCTGCAATGGCTCGATCGGGACCAGGCTCTCCACTCCAAGTTCGAAGTCGTACTGGCGGCGGGCGAAGTTGTCCACCACCGCCACGTCGTGGCCGCACTGTGACAGGTGCAGAGCCGTCGGCCAGCCGAGGTACCCGTCACCGCCCAGGACAAGAATCCGCATTCACGTCTCCTGACTGCACTGCGTGCGCTTGCCGATCTCTTCGGTCATCGCACCTACTGAGCCGTATTCATCGGACATCGCACCGTATCGTGCAGAGCCGGAGCCGCGCCGATCGGAGGGCGGGTGTCGCATGAGCCAGTCACCGATCCGCCTGATCAGATCGGGGGTGGCCGCCGCCTCGGCGTGCCCGAAGCCCCGCTCGACCCACAGTTCGCGTGGCTCGCCCGCCGCCGCGTACAACTGCTCGGCGTGTTCGAGCGGGAAGAAATGATCGGCGTCGCCGTGCACGATCAGCACCGGAGTCGGCGCGATCGCCCCGATCACCTCGTGCGGCGCGGCGGGCACCGGGTCCCAGCCGCCGCCCGCGATCCGCGTGCGCTTGACCAGCCGGGCCGCCAGCCGCCCGGAGCGCTGCTCGATCGCCCAGTGCACCTGGCGCATCGGCGTCGTGCCGCGGTAGTACCACCGGGCCGGCGCGCTGACCGCCACGACCGCGTCGACCCCGCCGAGCAGCCCGGCGTGCCGGATGGCGATGGAGCCTCCCATGGAAAAACCCACGAGGGCGACCCGCCGGTAGCCGAGGTCGCGCGCGTGCACGACCGCCGCCTCGAGGTCGAGCACCTCCAGGTCGCCGACGGTGGACCGGCCACGCGAGCGCCCGTGCCCGCGAAAATCGATGGCCAGCACGCCGCCGCTTCGGTTCAGCACCCCGGCGATCCGCCGCATCACCGGCCGCCGCCACGCGCCCGTGAACCCATGCGCGAGCACCACGCACCATTCGCGGTCGCCCGCGAAGTGGCCCGCGTCGATGCGCACGCCATCGGCGGCGAACAGCACCTGCGGCCGTACGGTCATCGTCCCCTCCCTAGATCCATGATGATCCGCGCCGGGCGATTTCACTTTAGGCGGGGTAGCAATGGGTCTCCGACGCCTTGACGGCCGCCCAGACAGTCTGACCCTCGGTGAGCGCGAGTTCGGCCACGGCGGCCGGGGTGACGTCGGCGGCCACGGCGATCGGGCCGTCCAGGTGTACCCGCACCTGATCGCCGTGCCGTTCGACCCCGTCGACCCTGGCCTCCCACAGGTTGCGCGGGCTGCCGTCGGGGCGGGCGCGAAACAGCGCGACGGCCCGCGGCGGGAACGCGATGAACACCTCGCCGCCGCCCTGTTCGGCGGTCTCGACCCGCAGCCCCGATTCGAGGGTCACCACGTGCCCGGCGGCGACGCCTCGGTAGAGGTTGAGGCCCACGAGCCTGGCCACATAGTCGGTACGGGGGTGGCGGGCCACCTCGGCCGGGCCGCCTTGCTGGACGACGCGGCCGCCTTCGACCACGATCAGCCGGTCGGCGAGCACCATGGCGTCCAGCGGGTCGTGCGTGACGAGCACGGTGACGCCGGCGAAGTCGGCGAGGTGGCGGCGCAGCCCCGCCCTGATGTCCAGCCGCGTGTGCGCGTCGAGCGCGGCCAGCGGCTCGTCAAGCAGCAGCAGCCGCGGCCGGATGGCCAGCGCCCGGGCGAGGGCGACGCGCTGCGCCTGCCCGCCGGACAGCGCGCGCGGCTTCTTGGCGGCGTGCTCGGCGAGGCCGACCCGCGCCAGCCACTCGCCGGCCAGCCGGCGCGCCTCGCTCTTGCCCGCGCCCCGGCAGCGCGGCCCGAACGCGACGTTGTCCAGGGCGGACAGGTGCGGGAAGAGCAGGTAGTCCTGGAAGACCATGCCGACGGGCCGGCGTTCGGCCGGCACCGCGTGCAGCGGCTCGCCGCCAAGGTCGATGCCGCCGCCGGTGAGCGCGACGAGGCCGGCCAGCGCGCGCAGCGCCGTGGTCTTGCCGGCGCCGTTCGGTCCGAGCAGCGCCACCACCTCTCCCCGGCCACCGGTGATCTCGAGGTCGAGGGTGAACCCGCCGCGCCGGACGACCAGGTGCGCGAGCAGTTCGGGGGACGGCCCGCGCGCGCGCCCGCGCTCGCCCGCGCTCATGGCGTGCTGACCCATCGGTCGCGCAGGCCCACCAGGACGAGGATGGAGACGGCGAGCAGCACGAGGCTGAGCACGATCGCCGCCTGCGGGTCGGTCTCCAGCGCCAGATACACGCCGAGCGGCATGGTCTGGGTGCGGCCGGGGAAGTTGCCGGCGAACGTGATCGTCGCGCCGAACTCCCCCAGCGCCCGAGCCCAGCTCAAGATCGCCCCGGCGGCGACGCCCGGGGCCACCAGCGGCAGCGTGACCCGCCGGAAGGAGGTCCAGCGGGTGGCGCCGAGGGTGGCGGCGGCCTCCTCGAAGCGCTGGTCCGCGGCCCGCAGCGCGCCCTCGACGCTGATCACCAAGAACGGCATCGCCACGAACGTCTCGGCGACCACCACGCCGGCTGTGGTGAACGGCAGCGTGAGGCCGAACGCGCGGTCCAGCCACTGGCCGACGATGCCCCTGCGGCCGAGCACGAGCAAGAGCGCGACGCCGCCCACCACCGGAGGGAGCACCAGGGGCACGGTCACCAGGGCCCGCACGACACGCCGCCCGCGGAAGTCGACCCTGGCCAGCAGCCAGGCCAGCGGCACGCCGAGGAGCAGGCAGATCGCGGTGGCCGTCGTCGCGGTCACCAGCGACAGCCGCAGCGCGTCGCGGACCTGGGGTTCGCCCAGCCTGGTGCCCAGCGTGGACCACGGCGTGCGCATCACCAGGCCGACGACGGGCAGCACAAGAAAGCCCAGCCCGACCAGGGCGGGCAGCATGAGCATCCAGGGAACCCGCCCCGACACCGGCCCGGCGCGCCGGCTCAGCGCGGACTCCGCAGCACGTCGGGGACCTCGACGACGACGTTCGTGGACTTGATCACCGCGTCCGCGACGACGCCTGGCTCCAGCCCGAGCTCGTCCGCGGCCTCCCGGCTCATCAGCGACACGACGCGAAAGGGCCCGGCGGCGATCTCGACCTGCGCCATCACGGCATCGCGGACCACGTCGGTGACGATGCCGCGAAACCGGTTGCGCGCCGACGACCCGGACCCGCTTGACTCGGCCTGGGCTCGGGCGAAGGCGGCGAGATCGGCGCCGGCCACCATGCGGTGCCCCTGCCCGTCTCGCCGCGCCTGGAGCCTCCCCTGATCCACCCAGCGGCGGACCGTGTCGGCGCTCACCCCCAGCAATCCGGCGACCTCGCTGATCCGGAACATCGCCATAGGCGCACCCTACGTGGCGCACACGCGACCTCAAAACCCGAGAACGCTCGTACCTGCCAGCGGCGACGCGGCCCTCGCCTCGTATCCGCCGCCGGGCGGCGCGGGAGTACGGCGAAACCTCCGGCATTCGGGTCGGCGGGGGCCGGTTTCCGAAATCCGCCAGTCAGGTCGCCGCCGAGTTGGCCGATAACGGCAGCGGATAGCCATGGAAAATGCGGCAACTCTGTGTTCGCCCGAAGTTGACAGACGACTCATACGGCGGCTGAACAGGGCTGAGTCACTCCATGATCTCCCATTGAGCGAGTTGCCATACTTTTCCGGCTAATTTGGCACATATTCGCCCTTGTTGGCACTGAAAGATTTCTCCACGATTTGCGTACCTCGGGACGTCATTGGGACGTCCGACCCCCCGCAGGAGGCTCCGTGAGAACGCGATCCGTTCGACGAGCAGCGGCCGTCGTCGCCGCCGCCGGGCTGGTGACGGGTACCCTCGTCGCCACTTCAGCGGCACATGCCGCAGCACCGGCACCCAGCCCCTCGACGCTTGCGACCACCCTGACGCAGCAGTTGGGCACGAAGACGGCCGGAACCTACCTGGACCAAACCGGCAAGCTCGTCGTCACCGTGACCGACGCCGCCGCGGCGCAAAGCGTGCGCGCGGCCGGCGCCACCCCCCGCATCGTCGCCCGCAGCGCCGCCACGCTGCAGCAGGCGACCGCCGAGCTAGGCCGGACGGCGAAGGTCCCCGGCACGGCGTGGGGCGTCGACCCGGTGACGAACCAGGTCGTCGTGTCCGTGGACGAAACCGTAACGGGCGCGAAGCTCACCAAGGTGCGGGCGGCCGCCACGCGCCTCGGCGACGCGGTCCGCGTCGAGCACGTGGCCGGCACGTTCAGCGCCACGATCGCCGGCGGCGACGCCATCTTCGGCGGCGGCTCCCGCTGCTCGCTGGGCTTCAACGTGCGCAACAGCGCCGGGCAGTTCTTCTTCCTGACCGCCGGACACTGCGGCAACATCGCCTCGCAGTGGTTCTCCAACTCCGCCCGCACCACGTTGATCGGCACCCGGCGCTCGAGCAGCTTCCCGGGCAACGACTACGCCATCATGACCTACGCCGCAGGCATCGCCCACCCCGGCACGGTCAACCTGTACAACGGCACCTCCCAGGACATCACCTCCGCGCGCAACGCCGTCGTCGGGGAGTCCGTACGGCGCAGCGGCAGCACCACGCGGGTGCGCAGCGGGAGTGTCACTGGCACCAACCAGACGGTGAACTTCCCCCAGGGCACCGTCACCGGCATGATCCGTACGACCGTCTGCGCCGAGCCCGGCGACAGCGGCGGCCCCCTGTTCGCCGGCACCGCCGCGCTCGGCATCACCTCCGGCGGCAGCGGCAACTGCACCACCGGCGGCACGACCTTCTACCAGCCGGTCACCGAGCCGCTCAGCGTATTCGGCGTGAGCGTCTTCTAGAAATTCGAGAAGTACGAGACCCGCAGTACAAGTAGCACAAGAGGTCCCGGGCGGCCCCCGCGCCCGGGACCTCGCCTTTGGGTGGACCGCGACAGCATGGAGCCGATTCGTTGCGGAGATCTGCCAACCAACATTGACCCCTTTAGTCAAGATCCCCCACTAAACGGGTTTCTTTGAGTATTTCTCATGATCCCTGGGTAAGCAGGTTCACCGGTCGTTGACGAATCCGTCCCGTCAAGTCCCGAACCTCGCGGAGGCTCATGTGACGACCCACCCCGCTCGACGCGTCGCGCTCGTCGGCGCGGCCACCGCACTGCTCGGCGGCACGATGCTCGCCGTCGCCGCGGCGCCGGCGCAGGCGGTAACCCCCACGCCCACCCCAGCCCCCGACACCATCGCCACCACCATGGCCGACAAACTCGGCGCGCGCAGCGCCGGGTCCTACCTCGACCGCGCCACCGGCCGCCTGGTGGTCACCGTCACCGACGCCGCCGACGCCGACGCCGTCCGGGCGGCCGGGGCCGTGCCCAAGTCGGTCTCGCGCAGCGGCGCCGACCTGAGCCAGGTCACCGCCACCTTGGACCGCACCGCCAAGGTGCCCGGCACCGCATGGGCCGTGGACCCGGTCACCAACACCGTCGTCGTCTCCGTGGACGCGTCCGTGACGGGCGCGAAGCTCGCCAAGGTACGGGCCGCGGCGGCCGAACTCGGCGACGCCGTCCGGATCCAGCGCGTCGCCGGCACGTTCAGCATGCGGATCGGCGGCGGCGACGCGATACTCGGCTCGCAGGTCCGCTGCTCGCTCGGCTTCAATGTGCAAGGCGGCGATGGCACCTTCTTCATCACCGCCGGACACTGCGGCAATGTCGAGCCGACCTGGTCCACGTCGGGCGGCGAGGTCATCGGCGACACCGTCGACAGCCGGTTCCCCGGCGACGACTTCGCCCTCGTGCGGTACACCGGCGGCGTCCCCGCCGATGGCACGGCCGGCGGGCAGGACATCACGACGGCCGCCGACGCCGTCGTCGGCGAGCCGGTCCAGCGCACCGGCAGCACCACCGGGACCCACGGTGGGACCGTGACCGCGACGAACCAGACGGTGAACTTCCCCGAGGGCACCGTCACCGGCATGATCCAAACGGACGTCTGCGCCGAGCCTGGCGACAGCGGCGGCCCCCTGTACGACGGCGGCACCGCGCTCGGCATCACCTCCGGCGGCAGCGGCAACTGCACCATCGGCGGCGTCACGTTCTACCAGCCGATCACCGAGGCGCTCAGCGCGTACGGAGTGAGCGTTCTTTGATCGGCCACCCGTACAACAACCTTTCCTAGACCCCGCCCCGTCGGCCCCCTGTCCACCGGCAGGGGGCCGGTGGTGTCCGCCCTCGGTCTGGCTCGGGTCCCGATCGGGCAAAGCCCTCCCCCACTGCCTCCCATAACCTGCCTTTTCGCAGGCTATCGGGCTATGTGCTGACTAGGATCGCCCAGATAGCCCGTACGCGGGGAGGAGTCAGGACAGGGAGGCCCGCGGTGGGAGACATCGACGTACCGGCCCCGGGCATGGACATCACGAAACCCAACATCGCCCGGGTCTATGACTATCTCCTCGGCGGCAGGGACAACTTCGCCGTCGACCGGGAGGTGGCCGAGCTGATCCTGCGGGTCATGCCGGACGCCAGGCAGGCGCCCCGGTCCAACCGCGGGTTCCTGCGCCGGGCGGTGCGCCATCTGGCCGGGGAGGCGGGCATTCGCCAGTTCATCGACATCGGCTCCGGCCTGCCCACCCGAGGAAACGTGCACGAGATCGCCCAAGCGATCGACCCGAAGGCTCGGGTGGTCTACGTCGACTACGATCCGGTCGTCGTGGCGCACACCCGCGCGCTGCTGCCGGATGACGACTTCACCAGCGTCATCCTGGGGGACCTCCGCGCGCCCGAGTCGATCCTGGACGATCCCACGGTGCGCGGCATGATCGACTTCGATCAACCCGTCGCGCTGTTGCTGTTGCTGCTCCTGCATCACATCAACGACGACGACGATCCGCCGGGCATCGTGGCCACGCTGCGCGCGGCGGTGCCGGCGGGCAGCCACCTCGCGATCTCCCATCTGCACAACCCGGGCAGCCGGCGGCCGGAGGACGCCGAGCTGGCCCGGATCGGCGAAGAGATCTTCCAGAGGTCCTACGGCGTCGGCCGCTGGCGCGACGTCGATGAGATCGTCTCCTTCTTCGGCGACTGGGACCTGATCCCGCCGGGCCTTGTGCCGACGACGGAGTGGCGTCCCGATCCGGGCGACGACCAGATCAAGTACCTCACCCACTACACCGTTCTCGGCGGCGTGGCCAAGAAGACCTGAGCGCATACCGCTCCGGCGACGAGTACGGCCAGGCCGGCCGCGACGTCGAGCACCGCGTCAGGTCAGACCGTATCGCCGCCGCCGCTCCAGTATGGCTCGCGGAGCAGTCGCTTGTAGAGCTTGCCGGTGGGGCTGCGCGGCAGATCGGCGACGTAATCGATGGTCTTGGGCGCCTTGTACCCGGCGAGGGCGACGCGGCAGTACGCGATCAGCTCGGCGGTCAGCCCGGCCGACGGGGTCCGGCCGTCCACGAGTTGTACGGCGGCCTTGACCTGCTCGCCGTACTCCTCATCTGGGACGCCGAAGACGGCGACGTCCTGTACCGCCGGGTGGGTGATCAGCACGCCTTCGATCTCGGCCGGGTAGATGTTCACGCCACCCGAGATGATCATGTCGATGGCTCGGTCGGCGAGAAACAGATATCCGTCGTCGTCGAAGTAGCCGATATCGCCGGTGGTGAAGAGTCCGTCCGGGCGGTGGATGGAAGCGGTTTTGTCCGGATCGCCGTGGTATTCGACGGCGTCGCCCGTCGTGTACCGGAACCACAGCCGGCCTGGCTCGCCGGGCGCCGCCGCGGTGCCGTCCTCGCGCAGCACGTGCACCTCGCAGACGGGCAGCGGGCGGCCCACCGTGCCCGGGCGCCGCAGCCATTCGCCGGCGGTGACGATCGTGTTGATCGCCGACTCGGTGGAGCCGTAGTACTCGTGGATGACCGGCCCCCACCACTCGATCATCCGGCGTTTGATCTCGGGCGAGCACGGCGCCGCGCCGTGCCACACGGCACGCAGGCTGGAGCCGTCGAAGGCCGCCTTGGTCTCCGCCGGCAGCCGGAGCAACCGGACGAACTGGGTCGGCACCAGATGGACGTTGGTGATGGCATGGTCGTCGATGAGCCGCAGTGTCTCGGCCGGGTCGAACCGCCGCCGCATCAGAACCGAGCGGCCGGCGCACAGCAGGACGTACGACCAGGCGTATTGGGCCGAGTGGTACACCGGCCCGACGAGCAACGAGCGGCCGCCCTCGGGGATGAGCAGGGTCTCGCCGAGCGCCTGGCTGATCGCCTTCATCGTGGTGAGCGGCGCGCCGGGCGCCACGATTTTGCGCTTGACCCCCTTGGGCCGGCCCGTGGTCCCGGAGGTGTAGATCATTGGCGCGCCCATGACCTGGCCCGCTGGCTCGTCGGCGCCCGCGGCCGCCGGGGCGCCGGCGAGGAACTCCTCATACGGCGTGCACCCCGGAATCGGCCCGCCGATGGAGACGCGCGTGACGGCGGTGGCCGCGGCCGTCGCCGGGCCCGCGAACGCGTCCTCGGCGAACAACGCGCGAGCCCCCGAGTCCGTGAGCACGTAGCGCAGCTCGTCGGCGGTCCAGTGCCAGTTCACCAGGACGTACCTGATCCCGGCGTGCCCGGCCGCCGCCATCAGCTCGAAGTACTCCCTGCGGTTGCCGGACAGGATCGCGATGGTGTCCCCGACGTCGAGCCCCAGGCCGCGCAGCGCCCCGATCAGTCGGTTGACCCGCGTGTTGAGCTCCCGCCAGCTGGTCATGCCCCGCTCGTCGGTGAGCGCGGCGTCATCTGGGCGCTCCGCCACGTAGGGGATCAAAAGTTCTGCCATGTCACCCGAGCTTGCTCATCGCGAGGGCGGTGACGGCGCAGGTCCCGATGGGCCCGGCGGAGTCGTACAAGGTGCAGTTGCCGACAGCGACGCCCTCGTCGGACAGGTGCCCGTCGGACTCAAAGCCGATGGCCTCGCTCATCGGCAGCCGGCCGAGCATGAGGGTGTAGTCGGCGTTGATGTAGTGCAACCCGGCGGTGCTGAAGAGGGCGACCGGGCTGGTGAGGTCGGCGGCGAGCGCGACCCGCACGAAGGGCGAGACCGGCTCGCCTTCGACCAGCTCGTGCGCCTCGCGCACCCAGGCGCGGCGCCGCTTCGCCGACTCCCACGCGCCCACCACGCCGCCGTCTTCGGCCGACAGCAGCCACAGGTGGAACGGCACGCTGGTGAGCGGCGGCCCGAGCCGCTCGGGCGGTGGGGCGTCCCAGCCGGGTGTGACGTAGCCCTCGCCGGGCGGCCGCGCACCGCGGCGCAGCAGCACCGCCGACGCCCGCGCCACCTCGCCGTCGCCGGTGGTCACGGCGGCGTCCACGACGCGGACGCGGGCGCCGTCGCGTACTCGCCGGGTGGCGACCCGCAGCGGCACGACGCCGGCGCGGCGGAACAGGTCGACGGTGAGCCTGGCGACGTGGAGGCCCTCATCGGCGTGCTCGCGCTCGATGGCCCGCGCCATGAGGCCGCCAAGCAGCCGGCCGTGCATCATGTCGGCCGCCCAGGGTCCGCGGGCGTGCGGACCCGGGATCAGCTCGTCCCCCGCGACGGTGAAAAACGGCCGCCGGTCCGCTGCCTCCTCCACGAAGCACCCGCCCCTTTCGGCCGTGCCGCCGGCCACCACGTCCTCTCAGAGTCGGATTCTAAGGCGGGCGCCGGCGGCGCGGCGTGTGGGCCACCTATCTGATGGGTTACTTGCTGGGTTAGGGGCGATGCGCTTTCAGAACGTCGCGTACGGCCGGTTGTGGCCGCGATAAGTGACGTCCATTTGGGCGAGAACTCATCAGATGAGCTATTGATCCCGTCCCGACGGTCATGCACGCTTTACGCGGGCACCCATCCCCCGCCTCCGATGGAGACCGCGTGCGAATCACGAAGCTGACCACTCACGTCGCCGGCACGCCGTGGCGCAACCTCACCTACGTTCAAGTGCATACGGACGAGGGCCTGACCGGCGTCGGCGAGGCACGCATGATCAACCACACCGACGCCCTGCTCGGCTATCTGGCCGAAGCCGAGGCAAACCACGTCGCCGGCTCCGATCCGTTCGACGTCGAAGACCTCGTCCGGCGCATGAAGTACCGCGACTATGGACGGGCCGGCGAGGTCGTGATGTCGGGCATCGCCTGCGTCGAGATGGCCTGCCGGGACATCGTCGGCAAGGCACTGGGGCAGCCGGTGTGGCGGCTGCTCGGGGGCAAGGTCCGGGATCGGATCAAGGCCTACGCCAACGGCTGGTACACCGTCGAACGCACCCCGGACGCCTTCCACAAGGCGGCCCGCGTGGTCGTCGACCGCGGCTACCAGGCGCTCAAGGTCGACCCGTTCGGGGCCGGGCAGTACGAGCTCGACCACGGCGAGACGATCCGCTCGATCGCCCTCATCGAGGCGGTGCGCGACGCCATCGGCCCGGAGCGGGAGCTGCTGGTGGAGATGCACGGCCGCTTCTCCCCCGCCACCGCGATCAAGCTGGCCAAGCTGCTCGAACCGTACGCCCCCGGCTGGATCGAGGAGCCCTGCCCGCCGGAGAACCACAAGGCGCTGGCCAAGGTCGCCGCGCACACCTCCCTTCCGATCGCGACCGGCGAGCGCATCCACGACCGCATCGAGTTCAGGGAGCTGTTCGAGCTGCAGGCGGCCGACGTCATCCAGCCGGACACCGGCAACATCGGCGGCATCGGCGAGGCGCGCAAGCTCGCGGCCACGGCCGAGACCCATTACGTGCTTGTCGCCATGCACAACGTCGGCGGTCCCGTGCTGACCGCGGCCAACCTCCACGTCGCCGCCTGCACGCCCAACTTCAAGATCCAGGAGCACTTCAACGACTTCGCCGACTCGGCGATCAAGAAGGTGGCTCCCGGGCTGCCCGAGGTGGTCGACGGATACTTCCCGCTGCCGACGGCGCCCGGCCTCGGCGTCGAACTCGATCTCGACGCCCTCGCCGAGTTTCCCAGCCACCGCGCGAAGTTCGACCTGTTCGCCGAGAACTGGCACCTGCGCGCCGGGCATGGCGGGCCGGGCGGACCCCGGGAGCCGGTGTGACCCGTTTGCCCGGTGACCTCCCGCGCTCCGCTCCTCGCTCCCACCTCATGACCCGGGCGGTCGTGCTGGACAAGCCCGGCACGTGGCGCGTCGCGGCGGCCGAGCCGCCCGAGCCGGGCCCGGGCGAGGCGCTCGTCGAGATCGCCGCCGCCGGGATCTGCGGGAGCGACCGTGAGCTGTTCGCCGACACCCGGCCCGAAGGGTTCGCCGCCTACCCGGTGACCCCGGGGCACGAGTGGTCGGGCACGGTGGTGGCGGTGGGCCCGGGCGCCGACGCGGGCCTACTTGCGTCGCGGGTCGTGGGTGAGGGCTATCGGTCCTGTCTGACCTGCGACAACTGCCGTAACGGCGAGACGAACCTGTGCGCGGCCGGCTACGACGAGACCGGCTTCACCAGCCCGGGTGCGTTCGCCGACCACCTGCTGCTGCCCGCCAGGCTGCTGCACGTCCTCGCCCCCGACGCCGACCTGCGCGCCGCCGCGCTGCTCGAACCGGCCGCCATCGCCGCCGCCGGCGTACGGAAGCTGCGGCCCCGGCCCGGTGAGTCGGTGGCCGTGATCGGGGCGGGCACGTTGGGCGTCCTCACCGTGCAGCTGCTCGCCGCCTGCTCCCCGGCCCGCCTGGTCGTGATCGATCCGCGTCCGGCCCGCGCCGAGCCCGCGTTGCGCGCCGGTGCGACGGCGTTCCACGGCCCGGACCGGATCGGCCCCCTGTACGGGCGGTTCGACGCGGTCCTGGAGTCGGCCGGCGCGCCCGGCACGGCGTACGCGGCGGTCGCGCTGGTCCGGCGGGGCGGCCGGGTGACGATCACCGGCATCCCCGGCGACGCGGCCGACGCGGTCCCCACGACACTGATCGTCACCCGCAACCTGTCGCTGCACAGCGTCTTCGGGTCAACCTCTGCCGACTGGGCCTTCGCGGTACGGGCGTTCAACGCGGGCATCCTCGCCCCGGCGCCGTTCATCACCGCCGAACTGCCGCTCGAGGACTACGAGCGCGGCCTTGAGCTGAGCAGCGCGCCGACGGCCGGCAAGATACTCCTGCGCCCTTGACTCAAGTAACTTGAGTAACTTGGCCAGGACGTACTGTCGGAGGAGTCCCGCGATGGGCCACGAGTTCGAGATCGACAAGCAGATCGAGTTGCCCGCCTCGCCCGACGAGGTGTGGGAGGCGATCGCCTACGGCCCGGGCATCGACTCGTGGTTCATGGGCCGCAGCGAGATCGAGCCGCACGAGGGCGGGCGGACTCGGATGACCATCGGCGGCTTCACCGAAGAGGGCACCGTCACCGCCTGGGAGCCGGGCCGCCGGTTGGCCTACCGGGGCGAGGAGAACCCCGACGGCACGTTCATGGCCTTCGAGTACCTCATCGAGGGCCGCGCGGGCGGCACCAGCGTGCTGCGGCTGGTGCACAACGGCATCCTCGGCGACGACTGGGAGGACCAATACGACGCGCTCGGCGTCGGCGACTTCATGTACCTGCGCAAGCTGGCCTCCTATCTCCGGCACTTCCCCGGCCGGATCTCGACCTACAACATGCTCCTCCCCGGGCCGCAGGTGCCCGACAACGAGCGCGTGTGGTCGGCGTTCACCAACGGCTTCGGGGTGGCCCAGACGGTACGTGCCGGCGACCGCGGCCGGCTGGCGGTGCCCGGCCTGGAGCCCATGGCGATCATCGTGGAGTTCGCCGAGCGCCCGGTCTACCTGGGCGCGCGAACGGCCGACGGGCTGTACGCGCTCATCCACGGCTACCGGGACGTCGTGGTCGCCGAGTACCACAACTTCTCCGCGGCCGTCGACGAAAAGGAGATCGAGCGGGCCTGGCAGGCCTGGCTCACCCACACGTTCGCCTAAGTCACCCGCGTGCGGGTCTCCTCGGGGAGCCAGACGCGCATGGTGGCCGGACCGCGGTTACCCCACAGATGGTAGGGGACCAGCGTGGCCGGCCGCCCGGCGCCGGCCGCGGGCGGCGCCGGCGGCGGTTCGCCGTACGGCCAGGGCCGGGTTTGCGCGCCGTCGCCCCACGCGGCGACCGAGACCAAGATCTGGTCGGCCTCGCCGTCGGCGGGCGGCGTCGAGGTGTCGACCCGGAGGCCGGCGAGCGGCGGATCGTCGTCGAGCGATTCAGCGCAGTACACCAGTGGGCCGCGTTCGACGGCCACGCAGCCACGGACGGCGTCGATGCGCGGGTCCGGCCGGGTCCAACGCGGCCGCATCGGCAGCTCGAGCCTGATCTCCTCGCCTGGCCGCCAGTCCCGTTCCGCGACCTCGTACGGCCGGCCCGCCTCGCCGTCGCGGGCCCAGGGCGGGACCCGCACCGCCAGCCGCCACGGCCCGCCGTCGGTGTGCTCGACGCGCACCGTCACCGCGCCCGACCAGGGATAGCCGGTCTCCACCCGCAGCCCCACCCGGCGGCCGTCCGGCAGCGTCGTGTCGACGGTGCACGGGACGATCTGGTGCAGTTGGACGCCGTCGTCGTCGCGGGTGGCGACGTACCCGCCGAAGCCGGCCAGCGTGCGCACCAGGTTGCTTGGGCAGCACGAAACGCTGAACCACGGCGCCCGCAGCGGCGATTCGACCCGGGGGTTCTCCGCGTCGGGGTCCGGCGCCCTGCCGGGCACCCGCACCTGGAGCGGGTTGGCGTAGAAGAACGCCCGGCCGTCGATCGCCGCGGATGCGGCCACCACGTTGTAGAGCGTGCGCTCGGCGAGGTCGGCGTAGCGCGCGTCGCCGGTGGCCAGCAGCAGCCGCCAGCCGAGCATGACCGAGGCGATGCCCGCGCACGTCTCGGCGTAGGCCCGGTCGGGCGGCAGCTCCCAGTCTTCGCCGAAGGCCTCGCCGCTGTGGCGCGACCCCATCCCGCCGGTCAGATAGGTGCGCGCGGCGACCGTACGCTCCCACTGGGCGATCACGGCCCCCAGCAGCTCGTCGTCGCCGGTCTCCACGGCGACATCGACCGCGCCGGCGGCGAGGTAGAGGGCCCGTACGGCGTGGCCACGGAACACTCGGGCCCCGCGCACCGGCTGATCGTCCTGGAAGTAGGCGCGGCCGAGGTGGATGTCGGCCAGGGCGGGCCGGCCGCGACGTTCCACGAACAGCCTGGCCTGCTCCAGGTAACGCTCCTCGCCGGTGGCCCGGAACAGCTCGACGAGGGCCATCTCGATCTCCGGATGCCCGCAGACGCCGTCGCGGCCCCCCTGGCCGAACTCCCGGCAGACGTGGTCGGCGGCCCGGCGCGCGACCCGTACGAGCTGGTCGCCGGCGTCGCCGCCGGTCGCGCGCAGCCGCGCGACGCCGGCCTGGATGAGATGGCCATAGCAATACAGCTCGTGGCCCCACTCCAGATCGGCGTAGCGGTTCGCGTGCCAGCGCGTGTTGAGGTAGCCGTCGGCATCTTGCGCCCCCGCGATCGTTTCGGCGAGCCGGGTGACGCGGCCGTCGAGCTCGGCGTCGCCGGTCCGCCCGACCTCCCAGGACAGTCCCTCGAGCAGCTTGTAGATCTCCGAGTCGCTGAACTCCCTGCCGCGGTGCGGGGCCGCCGGGTCGCGGAAGTTGCCGATCCAGCCGAGGCGCTCCATCCACGACTGGCAGTGGTCGAGGATGACCTCGCCGTTCAGCCGCTGCCGGTCCCCCCAAAAGCCGCCGGTCAGCCGTACCTCGTCGATGCCGAGCGGGCGCAGCCGCCCGCCGGTCCAGTCGACCGGGCCCATCGTCGTCACAGTGTCAGCCACGAAGCGCTCCCGACATGAATCCGCGCACGTAGTAGCGCTGCAGGAGAAGGAAAAGGATCAGGCACGGCAGGGCCATGATCACGACCCCGGACTCGAGCATGCCGTAGTCGATCGCGCCGAACGTACGGTTCGTCACGCTGAACACGGCGACCGGCAGGGTGAACTTCGCCCCGTCGTTGAGCAGGATCAGCGGCGCGAAGAAGTCGTTCCAGGAGGCGAGGAAGGCGAACAGGCCGACGGTGATGAGCCCGGGGCGCACGGCGTGCAGCAGCACGCGGACCAGCGCCTGGAACGTGCCGCAGCCGTCGACGAGCGCCGCCTCCTCCAGCTCGC
>OBLR010000049.1_pt1 | contig 18532 bp, 17 predicted proteins | sample 1519891 | NCBI WGS metagenome assembly OBLR01 (sample SAMEA3113583, study PRJEB22503) | soil metagenome | reverse complement strand
TGATGCACGACGTAGCTGTAGACCGTGCCGCGCCCGCCCGCCGTGATGTGGTCGCGGGCGACGGCATGGCAGCGCGGGCACATCGGGCCGGGCGGATGGCGCAGCGCGCCGCACTCGCCGCAGCGCTGGATGCGCAGCTCCCCGGCGCGCGCACCCTCCCAAAAGAACCGCGTGTCCGGGCCGATGGCGGGCCGCACGGGACCGGCGCCGACCCCGGCCGCGCCGGGCCGGCCCGCGTCCCGGCGCGGCGCGAACTTGAGGACGCGGAACAGCATCTCGCCGACCCGCTCGGCGCCCACGTACCACGCCTCGTGCCAGGTGACGAAGTAACCAACGCCGAGCGCGGTCCGCTTCGGCCCGGTGATACCGCCGAACCGCAGGGTGCGGCGCGGCCGCTCGCCGTGCCGCAAGTACCGGTCGTACGTCTGCTCGCAGTTGGTGGCGACCACGCCGGTGTAGCCCGCGGCGTCGAGCAGTCGGAACGGCTCGTCGACCACCGATCCGGACCTGGGCCCGAGCCCGGGCATCGACCAGACTTGGAGCATCGCCGGCGGCGCCGAGCTCGCCCAGGCCGGGTCGGTGTCGCCGATCGCCTGCGTCCAGTTGCGGATCATGGCCGCGTTGACCGGGTCGGGACACGGCGGGGCCGGACGTTCGCCCTCGTTGGCGAGCCTGACGGCGAGCCTCATCAGCTTGTCGTGCCCGGCGGCGACCTCGGCGGCGGCGGCCGCGGCGGCCTCGTCCGCCCTGGCGTCCGCCGTCATCGCGGCGCTCTCGGCAGGCCGAGGCCGATCATCGCGATGATCTCCCGTTGGACCTCATTCACACCGCCCCCGAAGGTCAGCACAAGTCCGCCCTTGACTCCCCGGTCCAGCCGGTCGATGAAGTCAGCCGTCGCAGGGTCGCCCGGATCGCCGAACCTGGCGAGGGTGTCGCCGACGATCCGGCCGACCTCTTGCAGCCGTTCCGATCCATAGATTTTGGTCGCCGACGCGTCCGGCGCGCCCAGCCAGCCGAGGTGCTGACCCGCCGCGACCTGCCAGTTGAGCAGCTCGTTGACGCGCAGGTAGGCGTACACCTGGGCCACGGCGCGGCGCACGGCGGGCTCCTCGATCAGCGGACGGCCGCCGGGGCCGCGCGCCGTACACGCCCACGCGGCGAACCGGTCGTAGGTGTGCCCGATGTTGCCCGCCGGGCCGAGCGTCACGCGCTCGTGGTTGAGCTGGTTGACGATCAGATCCCAGCCCTTGTGCTCGGTGCCGACCAGCATGTCCGCCGGGACGCGGACGTCTTGGTAGTACGTCGCGTTGGTGTGGTGCCGGCCGTCCATGGTGACGATCGGCGTCCAGGAAAAGCCCGGATCGGCGCAGTCGACGATGAGGATCGAGATGCCCTTGTGTTTGGCGGCGGCCGGATCTGTGCGGGCGGCCAGCCAGATGTGGTCGGCGTCGTGCGCACCGCTGGTGAAGATCTTCTGCCCGTTGACGATGTAGTGATCGCCATCGCGGACCGCGGTCGTCCGCAGCGACGCCAGGTCGGTACCCGCCGCCGGCTCGCTGTATCCGATCGCGAAGTGACACTCGCCGGCGAGGATGGCGGGCAGGAACCGCCGCTTTTGCTTATCCGTGCCATATCGCACCAGCGTGGGGGCCACCGTGTTCAACGTGATGAGCGGGTACGGCACCTCGGCGCGGGCGATCTCGTTGGCGAAGATCTGCTGTTCCATCGGGCCATAACCGCGGCCGCCGTACTCCGTGGGCAGCGCGATGCCCAGCATGCCGTCGGCGCCGAGCCGCCGGCAGTGCTCCCGGTAGGCGGTGCCGAACGGAGCGGCGGCGATCGCGGCGCGTTGCCCGTCGGTCAAACAGGCGGCGAAATAGTCTCGCAGCTCGGCGCGGAGCCGTTTTTGATCGTCGGTCAAGTCGATGAACACCTGGCCCCCTCAATCGGTCAGCAGGTCGCCGAGCGCGTCGAGCTGGGCCGCCGCGCCGCCGAGCAGATGGCCGTAGTGCTTGCCCCACGCGAAGTAGCGGTGCAGCGGATAGGTCACGTCCACCCCGATGCCGCCGTGCAGATGCTGACAGGCGTACAGCGCTTCGACGGCCGGGCCGCAGGCGTTGTACGCGGCGACCGCCAGCGCCTCGTCCACGTCGTCCAGTTCGTCGAGGTCGTCGAGGTCGTCGAGGTCGTCGAGGTCGTCGTCCACGTTCGGCGCGCCTGGCGCGCCTGGCGCGTTGGGTGCGTTGGGTGCGCCGTCCATGCGCGGCGTGCTTCGCGTCGAGCGGTCCAGCCGCCACACCGCCGCCCACATGGCCACGTCGAGGGCGCGTTTGGCGATGTAGACGTCGCCGACCAGCATCGTCACGGCCTGGAACTCGGCGAGGACCCGGCCGAACTGCTCGCGGGTCTTGACGTGCTCGGTGGTGAGGGCGAGCGCGCGCTCCACCACGCCGGACACGATGGCGACGGCCCCGGCGCTCGCGTAGCGGCGCAGCGTCGTCCACGCGCCCGCGCCGAGGAGCGCGTCGGCGCCGACCCGTACGCCGCCTAGCGCGAGGCGGGCCATCGGCTCACCGGTCGCCGCCGGATGGGGGCTCGTCCGCACCGCCGCCGGCTCCACCAAGAAGACGCCGACGCCCTGGTCGCCGGTGCGGCCGTCCAGCCGGGCGGGCACGAGAACGCGGGTGGCCTCGGCCGCGTACGGCACGAAGATCTTCACGCCGTCGAGCACGTAGCCGCCGCCGGCCGCCTGGCGCGCGATCGTGCGGACGCCGGAGCCGGTCATGCCCGGTTCCCTGACGGCGCCGGTGAGGACCGCATCGCCCTCGGCCAGCGGGGTGAGCAGCTCGCTTTGCTGAGCGAGTGTGCCGTGCGCGGCGATCGTCATGGCGCCGAGCGCCAGGGACGCGTACGCGGGCACCGGCGCGACGTGCGCGCCGATCTCGCGGAGCACGACGGCCAGTTCGACCGCGCAGCGTCCGGCGCCACCGGCTGCCGCGGGCAGGCAGGCGCCGAGCACCCCGGACTGGGCAAGCGCCTTCCAGATGCCGGCGTCGTACGCCCCGGTGGACTGCGCCAGTCGCTCGCGGGTCGCCTCCCTGTCCAGCACTTGGGCGGCGAGGCCCCGCAGCTCGCGCTGTTCCTCGTCCAACTCGAAATCCACCCGGCCGTCCCCTTTCCGGAGCGCGCTCTAGCCAGGAAATTAGAACGAATTCTACTTTATGTCCACCCCGCCGATCGCGTACGTTTCCGCCGGCATTGGGCACTTACACTGGGATCTCGCCGGGCCGCTTCCGGCGATTGGTTGCTGAGCGAACGGGCCGAGATAACGTGTTCTCACCAGAAGGTAGGCTGGGTGCGGACAACTTCGGGACAGCACCAAGGCGCGGCCAACGGCGCCGCGCCCACCGCGAGAGGGCGGGGGCCATGACCGCAGAGCCGACAGCCGCGAGCCATCCGGGCGCGCGCTCCCGCGGCCAGCACCAACGCCGTAAGCGGATCATTCAGGCCGCCGCGGCGCTCGCATCGCGCGGCGGCGTCGAGGCGATGCAGATGCGCACCGTGGCCGAGCGGGCCGGCGTGGCGCTCGGCACGCTCTACCGCTACTTTCCCTCCAAGATGGATCTCGTCGTCGCCGTCGTCGGCGAAGAGCTCGATCTGCTCGAGGGCAGCCTCGAGCGGCGCCCGCCGCGATCGTCGGCGGCCCCACGGCGAGCGGTCGAGGTGCTCATGCGCGCGACCCGCGGCCTCATGCGCGAGCCCGAGTTGGCCGACGCGCTGATCCGCTCGCTGCTGCTGTCCGACGTCACGACCGACTTCGGCGACCGCATGGTGGGGCTGCTGTCGCGGGCCGCCGCCGGACCCGCCGCCGACCCCGATAGCGGCGGCCCCGATAGACACGGCCCCGATGGCGGCGGTGCGGCAGGGGCGGCCGACCGCGAGCGCCGCCTCCTGCTCAGGGCGCTGTCCAGCATGTGGGTCATGGAGATGATCGAGATGCTGCGCGGCCACACCACCAACGAGGAAATCCAGGCCCGGCTCGAGGTCGCCGCCGACCGCCTGCTCGCCGGCTTCTGAGCGCCCGCCGCGCCCCGCCGTAGGTCACGAGTTGGCCCGGCCGCGCCGAGGATCGCTCCTCGGGGGCGGCCGCGGCGTTACCCTGGGCCACGTGACCGAGCAGCAAAGCGACGATGGCGTCATCATCGAGTTCATCGACGCCAAGGACGCCCCCATCAAGCACAAAGAGCTCTCCGAGCGCGTGATCGTCATGCGGGACGCGAAGAACCCCGACGGCCCCACTCTCTACTTCACCGAGGCCGAGTGGGACGCCTTCGTGCTTGGCGTCAAGGACGGCGAGTTCGACGACCTCCTCGACGAAGAGACACCGGAAGACCGCTGACCGCCACGACACCCGCCCGCGCAGCAGCGCACCGGTCTCCCGCCGCTCCCGGCCGCCGCCCACATCCCCGGACTTCTTGCGAAGATCTAGAACGCGTTACAGTTAAGGTCGAATAACGTTCTAGAGGAGCGCGCATGGCGAGCCCCGTCATCGTCGAAGCCATCCGCACGCCCATCGGCAAGCGCGGCGGATGGCTGGCCGGACTCAAACCGCAGGCCCTGCTGGCACATGCGCTGCGCGCCGTGCTCGAGGGACCGGGAGCGGACCCGGCCGCGATCGGGCAGGTCTTCGCCGGGTGCGTCACGCAGGCCGGCGAGCAGGGCGGTCACGTGGGCAGGCACGCATGGCTGTACGCGGGCCTGCCGGAGCCGACCGGGGTCACCACCATCGACGCCCAGTGCGGGTCCGGCCAGCAGGCGGTGCACCTCGCCGCCGCACTGATCCACGCCGGGGTGGTGGACGCCGCGATCGGCTGCGGAGTCGAGGTCATGAGCCGGGCGCCGCTCGGCAGCAACGTCCTCCCCGCCCGGCCGCGCCCCGACGACTGGTCGATCGACCTGCCCGACCAGTTCACCGCCGCCGAGCGAATCGCCGCGCGACGCGGGCTCACCCGCGAGGACCTCGACGCCTTCGGCCTGCGGTCGCAGCAACTGGCCGCCAAGGCGTGGGCGGACGGCAGGTTCGACGGCGAGGTCGCGCCGATCGAGGCACCGGTACTGGACGCCGATGGCCGGCCCACCGGCCAGACCCGCACGGTGACCCGCGACCAGGGGCTGCGCGAGACCACCCGCGAAGGCCTTGCCGGACTCCGGCCCGCCGCCGGCGATGGCCTGCATACCGCAGGCACGTCGTCGCAGATCTCCGACGGGGCCGCGGCCGTCCTCGTCATGTCCGAGGAGGCCGCCCTGGCCCAGGGCCTGCGGCCGCGGGTCCGCATCCGCGCGCAGGCCCTCGTCGGAGCCGAGCCGTACTACCACCTCGACGGCCCGATCCGGGCCACGGCCAAGGTGCTCGAGACCGCCGGGATGACGCTTCGCGACATCGACGTCGTCGAGATCAACGAGGCCTTCGCGTCGATCGTGCTGTCCTGGGCCTCCGTGCACCGGCCCGACATGGACAAGGTCAACGTCAACGGCGGCGCGATCGCGCTCGGGCACCCCGTCGGCGCCACCGGATCGCGGCTGATCGCCACCGCGCTGCACGAACTGGAACGACGAGACGCCGCCACCGCGCTGATCACGATGTGCGCCGGCGGAGCGCTGGCGACCGCGACCATCATCGAGCGGGTCTGAATGGCGCGCGTGCGACCCGAACCCGAGGCCCTCGGCGGCGGGCTGTGGAGCGTGCCGGTCCCGATCCCCGGCAACCCGCTCGGCTACACGCTGGTGTACGCACTGGAAAGCGAGCGCGGCTTGGTCCTGATCGACGCGGGGTGGGAGCACGAGGAGTCGTGGACCGCCCTCACCGGCGGCCTGGCCGCGCTCGGGCTCGACGTGGCCGACGTCTACGGGGTCGTCGTCACCCATCACCATCCCGATCACGCCGGCCTCGCCGGGCGGGTCCGGGCCGCTTCGGGCGCCTGGATCGCGATGCACCATGCCGACGCGGCGGTCGTACGGGCCTTCCACGCGCTGGTCGATGGCGGCGGACGGCGCGCGTGGGACCTGGCCGCGCTGCGCGCCGCCGGGGCGGGCGAGGCGGAACTGGCCGAATACCAACAGGCCGACGCGCCCGGGGGACGGCGGATCGATCCGCCCGCCAAGCCCGATCGTGAGGTCTCCGACGGCGAGCTCATCGATCTGCCGGGCCGGAAGCTCCGCGTGATCTGGACGCCCGGCCACTCCCCCGGGCACATCTGCCTCCACCTGGAGGACGCCGGCCGCATGTTCACCGGAGATCACGTGTTGCCGCGCATCACACCGCACATCGGGCTGTATCCATACGACACGCCCGACGTCGATCCCTTGGGCGACTACCTCGAATCGCTCAGCCGGGTGGCCGACATCGGCGCCGCCGCGGCCGCCGCCGCGCTGCCGGCGCACGAGCACCGGTTCTCCGATATCGCGGCGCGCGCCGGCGAGATCGCCGAGCATCACGAAGAGCGCCTGAGCGAGGTGGCCGGCCTGCTCACCGACGAGCCGGCCACGCTGTGGGACATCGCCTCCCGCATGACCTGGAATGTCGATTGGTCGACGATGCATCCGGTGATGCGGCGGATGGCGACCGGCGAGGCCGCCGCGCACCTGCGGACGCTGGACCGCCGCGGCCTCCTGCACGCCCACGGCGGCAGCCCGCTGACGTACTCGCGCTAACGTACTCGCGCTGACGCGCCCGCGCGGCAAACGCGAAGGCGACTCACCATGCCCGGAGGATGCGAGAGGAGTCACGGCTCGGCACCTTGACTATGGCGACGCGCCTATTAGAACGTGTTCTAAACCAAGCAAGCGCTCGGCTTATGCGCATCCCCGGTGGTCCCCATCCCAGGAGCGATCAATGGACGCGTCCGCGATCGACATCATCGACCCCCTCATCTATGAACGCGGCGGCGTGCCGCATGAGGAGCTTCGCCTGGCTGCGCGCGCACGACCCCGTCCACTGGCACCACGACCCGGACCAAAGCGTCCCGGGCTTTTGGGCGGTGACGACGTACGACGAGGTCGTCCACGTCTCCCGGCACGCGGAGCTGTACTCCTCCCACCGGCGGCTGGCGATGTTCGTCGAGCCGGCCGACGACACCATCGACCTCTATCGGCTGATGATGCTGTTCATGGACCCGCCGCAGCACACGTACCAGCGCGGCTACGTCAACCGTGGCTTCACGCCGAGGATGATCAAAAAGCTCGAGGGGCACGTCAGGGACATCTGCCACCAGCTGATCGACGAAGTGTCGCCGCGCGGCGAGGCCGAGTTCGTTCGCGACATCGCGGCGCCGCTCCCGCTGTATGTGATCTGCGAGCTGCTGGGTGCCCCGATCGAAGACCGCGGCAAGATCTTCGACTGGTCCAACGAGCTCATCGGCTTCGACGATCCCGACTTCGAGACCTCGCTCGACAGCGCCGCCGCCGTGTCGGCTGAGATCATCAACTACGCGCACGAGCTGGCCGCACTGCGCCGCGAGCGCCCGGGGGACGACATCATCACCAGGCTGCTGCACCCCGACGACGATGGCAGAAAGCTGAGCGGGGACGAGTTCGCCATGTTCGTGCTGCTGTTGATCATCGCGGGCAACGAGACCACGCGAAACGCCACCGCCGGCGGGATGCTGGCGTTCTTCGACCATCCCGGCGAGTGGCGGCGGCTGCTCGCCGACCCGTCGCTGATCAATACCGCGGCGGACGAGATCGTACGGTGGGCCAGCCCGGTCAACATGTTCCGCCGCACCGCCACCCAGGACACCGATCTCGGCGGCAAGCGGATCAAAGAGGGCGACAAGGTCGTCGTCTTCTATCCATCGGCCAACCGCGACGGCAAGGTCTTCGCCGCGCCCGACACGTTCGACATCGGCCGCGACCCGAATCCGCACATCGGCTTCGGCGGCGGCGGCCCGCACTTTTGCCTCGGCACCCACCTGGCCCGCCTCGAGCTGACCGTCATCTTCGACGTGCTGCGCGAGCGCATGCCCGACATCGCGCGCGCGGGCGAGGTGCGCCGTCTGCGTTCGAACTTCATCATGGGCATCAAGGAGCTGCCCGTCCGGTTCACTCCCTCTCCCCGGCGCGGGTGATCGCTAATGGACGCCATGGACCCGTTGGACCCCGTCGCCCCGATGCACATCGATCTCGTCGATCAGGACACCTACGCGCGCGGCGGCGTTCCGTATGACCAGTTCCGCTGGCTGCGCGCGCATCAGCCGGTGTACTGGCACCACGGCGACCGAGTCCGCGGCTGGCCCGGCTTTTGGGCGGTGACCGGGCACGAGGACGTCGTGCATGTGTCGCGTCACCCGGAGCTGTACTCGTCGTACCTGCGGCTGTCCCTGTTCGACGAGCCGCCGGCCGAAGACCTGTCGGCGCAGCGGATGATGATGCTCAACCAGGACCCGCCCGAGCACACGCGCCGGCGGAGCCTGGTCAACAAGGGCTTCACGCCGCGGACGATCGGGGCGCTGAAGGAGCACATCGGCGAGATCTGCGAAGACCTTCTCGACCAGGTCATCGCCAAAGGTACGGGCCGGGCCGATTTCGTGACCGACATCGCGGCCCAGCTGCCGTTGTACGTCATCTGCGAGCTGATCGGCGCACCGCCGGAGGATCGAGACAAGATCTTCCGGTGGTCGAACCTGTTGATCGGCTACGACGATCCCGACCTGCGGCGCTCGCCGGAGGAGGGGATGGACGCGGCAGCGCAGCTGTACGCGTACGCCAATGAGCTGGCGGCCCGGCGCAGGGAGGACCCGCGCGACGACATCGTGACGAGGCTGCTCCAGCCTGATGAGAACGGCGAGGAGCTGAGCGTCCACGAGTTCGACGTGTTCGTGCTGATGCTCGCCGTCGCGGGGAACGAGACGACCCGCAACGCCGCCTCGGGCGGGATGCTCGCCTTCTTCGAGCATCCCGGTCAGTGGGCGCGGCTGGTGGCCGACCCCGCGCTGGCCGCGACCGCCGCGGACGAGATCGTACGGTGGGTCAGCCCCGTCAACATGTTCCGCCGGACCGCCACCCAGGACACCGTGCTGAACGGCCAGAAGATCGCCGAGGGCGACAAGGTCGTCGTGTTCTACGCCTCGGCCAACCGCGACGAGGCGGTGTTCGACCGGCCCGACGTCTTCGACATCGCACGCGAGCCGAACCCGCACATCGGGTTCGGCGGCGGCGGGCCACATTTCTGCCTTGGTGCCCATCTCGCCCGGCTTGAGCTGAGTGTTCTCTTCGAGACACTTTCTCGCCGCATGCCCAACATCGAACTCGCGGGTAACCTACGCAGGCTAAGGTCTAACTTCATCAACGGCATCAAGGAGATGCCCGTCAGGTTCTGACCATTCGTTACACAGCGTCGCGTAACGTCATGTAGGGGGTGGTACGTGAGCGGGGTCGATGACAGTCCGTTGCGCGTGGCCCTGCTCTCGTACCGGAGCAAGCCGCACTGCGGTGGGCAAGGGATCTATCTCAGGCACCTATCGAGAGAGCTGGCCGCACTCGGCCACGCGGTCGAGATCTTGTCCGGGCCGCCCTACCCGGATCTCGACCGCGACGACATCGTGCTGACGAAGCTGCCCAGCCTGGATCTCTACCGGGACGACGATCCGTTCCGTATGCCGGCACTGCGGGAGTTCCACGACTGGATCGACGTGCTGGAGTTCGCCCACATGAGGACCGGCGGCTTTCCCGAGCCGCTCACGTTCAGCATCCGGGCGCTGCGCGAACTGCGCCGCCGACGCCGCGACTTCGACATCGTGCACGACAACCAGGTGCTCGGACTCGGCAACCTGGGCATCCCGCGGCTGGGGCTGCCCCTGGTCACGAGCATCCACCATCCGATCAGTGTGGACAGGCGCATCGAGCTCGAGCAGGCCACGGGCATCAAGCAGCGGCTCGGCAAGCGCCGGTGGTACGGCTTCGTCCGGATGCAGTCGCAGGTGGCGCGCCGGATCGGCACCATCCTCACGGTCTCGGAATCGTCCAAGGCCGACATCGTCAAGGACTACCGGGCCGCGCCCGAGGACGTTCACATCCTGCCGCTGGGCGTCGACACACGCATCTTCCACCCGCGCGGCGAGCGGGTGCGCGGCCGCATCGTCGCCGTGGCCAGCGCCGACTCCCCGCTGAAGGGCGTTGACGTGCTGCTGCACGCGGTCGCGAAGGTGGCCACCGAGCGCGATGTGCACGTCGTGGTCGTCAGCAAGCCCACCAAGGACGGCCCGACCGAGAAGCTGGTCCGCGAGCTCGCGCTCGGCCAGCGGGTCAAGTTCGTCCACGGCATCGGCGACGAGGAGCTGGGCGAACTGCTGGCGAGCGCCGAGATCGCGGTCGTGCCCTCGCGGTACGAAGGGTTCTCGCTGCCGGCCGTCGAGCACATGGCCTCCGGCACCCCCCTCGTGGCCAGCCGTACCGGCGCGCTGCCCGAGGTGACGGGCGACGCGGGGGTGCTGGTCAAGCCCGGCGACATCGAAGAGCTTGCGGCCGCGCTGCGCAGGCTGCACGACTCGGCCGACCAACGGGCCCGGGTCGGCGCGTCCTGCCAACGGCGCGTCCAGGAGCGCTTCACCTGGCCGGCGGTCGCGATGGCCACCGTCCGGCACTATCGGCGGGCCATCGCGACCCTCGCGGACGGCGCGGCGCCCGAAACCCGCGAGGACCCCGAGGACCGCGAGGCCACCGACGCGCGCGAGGCCGGCCGGTGAGACCGCGGAGGAGGAAAGGAGCACTGCCCTGCTGACCGTGGACTTCCGGCGCTTCCCCATCTCCCCTGGAGACCACGTTCTCGATCTAGGTTGCGGCGCGGGACGGCACGCCTTCGCGGTCTACCGCCGGGGCGCGCACGTCGTTGCGTTCGACCAGGACGCGGGCGAGCTCGCTGAGGTGGCGAAGATGTTCGACGCGATGCGGCTCGCGGGCGAGGCCCCGGAGGGCACGGCGGCCACGGCCGTACGCGGCGACGCCCTGCGCCTGCCCTTCCCAGCCGGCTCCTTCGACAAGGTCATCGCCGCGGAGGTGCTCGAGCACATCCCGGACGACATGTCGGCGATGGCCGAACTGCTGCGCGTGCTCAAGCCCGGCGGACGGCTGGCCGTGACCGTGCCCTCCTGGCTGCCGGAACGGATCTGCTGGGCGCTGTCCGAGGACTACCACACCGCGCCGGGGGGCCACGTGCGCATCTATACGCGAGCCGAACTCGAGGCCAAGCTGAAGTCCCTGGGCCTCGCGGTGGACGGCCATCACCACGCGCACGGCCTGCACTCGCCGTACTGGTGGATCAAATGCGTGGTCGGGGTCGACAACGACACCCATCCGCTCGCCAGGGCCTACCACCGGGTGCTGGTCTGGGACATCATGAAGCGCCCCGTCGCGACCCGGATGGCCGAGCGGGTGCTGAGCCCGATGATCGGCAAGAGCGTCGTCGTCTACTTCACCAAGCCGGCCGCCGCCGGACGCCGCGGACAGGAGCCGGCGGATGCGGCGGCCTGACGCCGGGGCCGCGCCCGGGCTCCTGGGCGCCGCCGGCCTCCTCGCCACCGCGCACAGCATCGCGGCGCAGCAAGAGCCGTCCGGGGCGATCCCGTGGTTCGCGCCCACGGCCGGCGTACCGGGCCACGTCGACGCGTGGAACCACATCGAGGCCGCGATGGCCCTCACGGTGGCCGGGCTGACCGAGCCGGCGCGGCGGGCGTACGAGTGGCTGCGGACGGTGCAGCGGCCGGACGGCTCCTGGCCGGCCAAGTGGGTGCTCGGCGAGATCACCGAGGCGGGCGGCGAATCCAACCACGCGGCTTACGTCGCCGTCGGCGTCTGGCATGAGCTGCTGGTCACCGGCGACACCGAGTTCGCCGAACGGATGTGGCCGACCGTACGGCGGGCCATCGACTACGTGCTCGGCCTGCAGCGCGCGCGCGGCGAGATCATCTGGATCCGGCAGCCCGACGGCGGGCTCGGCGACCACGCACTGCTCACCGGCTGCTCGTCGATCTACCAGTCGCTGCGCTGTGCGGTGGCGCTCGGCGAATACCTGGGCGATCCCCAGCCCGACTGGGAGCTCGCCGCCGACCAACTCGGGCACGTCGTGGCCTGCCATCAAGAGGCGTTCGCCGACAAGACCCGGTTCTCGATGGACTGGTACTACCCGGTGCTGTGCGGTCCGGTGCGCGGCCCCGCGGCTTCGCTGCGGCTGGCCGGCGGCTGGGAGACCTTCATCGTCGACGGTCTCGGCTGCCGGTGCGTCTCCGACCAGCCGTGGGTGACGGGCGCGGAGACCTGCGAGCTCGTCATCGCGCTGCACGCGGTCGGCGACCCACGCGCGCCGGAGCTGTTCCGGGCGATGCAGCACCTTCGGCACGCCGATGGCTCTTACTGGACCGGCTACCAGTTCGCCACCGACCGCCACTTCCCCGGCGACCGCTCCACCTACACCGCCGCCGCGGTGATCCTCGCAGCCGACGTACTCACCGGCGCCACGCCGGGGGCGACCATCTTTCAGGAGATCGACGGCATCCCCCTCGGCCCGTGCGCCCCCGCCGACCCGGTCGCCTGCGGCTGCGAGCCGTCCCCCGTCCCCGGCACCGTCGGCTCCCTGGGTTAACACTTGGGTACGGATCCGCGCACGCCCCTATACTGACCGTAATGCCGCCCTTCGCTGAGGGGTTGGAAGTGGGCCCGGGTGGACCGCCGGACGACGGAAGCCCGGGCACCGCGCTGTTCGGGCTCAGTCGATGGCCCATCTCTCGACGGACAACCCCAATCCGAGTTCCTTCAAGTGAGCTTCATGGCCCGCCTCAGCGAGGGAGACCGCACCAGCGGCAATATCCGGCACATGTCAGACGGCTTTGGGGCGTCTGCTACGAGCTCGACCTCGGTCAGCCGAAGTCGGCGGATGGATCGCCGTCCGGGACGCGTTCGAGGACGCGCAGCGAACCGGCGACCCGCCGCTCCTCCCAGGCGCCGCTGGCCAGCGCGCGCCGGTAGACGCGATAGGGCGCCTGCCCGCCGTCGGCGGGATCGGGGAAGATGTCGTGGAAGACCAGGGCGCCCCCGGGCAAGACGTGCGGCGCCCAGCCGTCGTAGTCGGCCTGCGCCGAGTCCTCCGCATGACCGCCGTCGATGAACACCATGCCGAGCGGGGTGCCCCACAGCGCCGCGACCGTGGCGGACTCACCCACGATGGCGACGACGTGTTCCTCCAGGCCCGCCGCGGCGATGGTCTTGCGGAACGTCGGGAGCGTGTCCATCCGCCCCGTCGTCGGGTCGACAAGCGTCGGGTCATGATGCTCCCAGCCGGGCTGGAGCTCCTCCGAGCCGTGGTGATGGTCGACCGTGACCGCGACCGTGCCCGTCTCGCGCGCGGCGGCGCCGAGGTAGACGGTGGACTTGCCGCAGTACGTGCCGACCTCGAGGATCGGGCCGACCCGTCCGTACGCGACCGCCGTCTCGTACAGGGCCAGGCCCTCGTCGGGCGGCATGAAGCCCTTCGCCGACTCGGCCGCCCGGCGCAGCGCGGGCGTCATGGGCGGGACGACGGGCGGCTGCGCCGGCACGATCACCTCGGTCATCAATCTCCTCCGCTGGGGGGTCAGCCTCGCACTGTAACCGCTCGCCCGGGGAGCTCGGATCACCGGCCCGGCAACCCCTGGCGCCCTCCCATCGGCCTGCCCTTGCCGCCGCAGAATGAAACGTGTTCTACTTTTCGGATGAACCGGCGTGCCGATGTCGCGATGACCGCGGACGAGGTAACCGCCCTGGTCGACGCGCAGCGCAAGCTGCAGCTCGCCACGATCAATCCGGACGGCACCCCGCATCTTGTGACCATGTTCTATGGGATGGTCGACCTCCCCGACGAAGGAGGGGAGGATGGATGCGGCCGCAGGCTTTCGCTTTTCGGGGGGCATGCGGGGGGCGGAGCCCGCCGCAGGATCGCGTTCTGGACGTACCGGTCCTCGCAGAAGATCCGCAACATCGAACGGGACCCGCGGGTGACGTGCCTGATCGAGACGGGCGTGGAGTACTTCGAGCTGCGCGGCGCCGTCATCTACGGCACGGCCACGATGTTGACCGGCCAGGACGATGTTCGCCATGTCGGCGCCCAGGTCCTTCGGCGCATGATGGAAGATGTCGAGGACGACGCGGTCGCCGCGCTCGTCGAGGCGGCGGCCGCCAAACGTTATGCGGTTGTCGTCGAGCCGGTCCGCGTCGCGTCTTGGGACCATAGAAAGATGACCTAGCGGGCGCTCCTCGGCGCAACGACGAGGGCAGGACACGGCACGAGGACGGAGGACGCGATGGAGGTACGAGTCGACCCGCTGGTATGCGAGGCCAACGGCGTCTGCGAGAGTCTCGTGTCCGAAGTGTTCGAACTCGATGACGACGACAACCTGACGATTCTGCAGCCGAATCCGCCCGCCGGGCTGGCCGACAAGGTGCGCCACGCCGTCCGGTCGTGCCCCAAGGCGGCGCTGAGCCTGGACGAATAGCCAGCCCAACCCCAACCCCAGTCACCCCCCGACGCCTCGTGGCGTCTGTCCGCACACGGAGGTGGACCACGGTGCGAGCCGCGGTATTGCAGCAGGTCGGCGACAAGGAACTCGATCTGCGGGACGACGTCACGACGACCGATCCGGGTCCCGGCGAGGTCAAGGTCAAGATCAAGGCGACTGGAGTCTGCCACTCCGATCTGTCGACCATGACCGGCGTCCTCCCGACCACCCCGCCGGCCGTCATCGGCCACGAGGGCGCCGGCGAGATCGTCGAGGTGGGCGCGCACGTCACCGGCGTCCAGCCCGGCGATCACGTCGTCGTCAACTGGACTCCCGACTGCGGCACCTGCGCCGAGTGCCTGCGCGGCGAGCCCAACCTCTGCATGACCTTCCTCTTCCAGTCGTTCGGCAACCCCCGCTTCCGCATCGGCGATACGCCGGCGTACGGCATGGCGGGCTGCGGCACGTGGGCCGACGAGATGGTCGTGCCGGCGCGCGGCGTGGTCAAGGTCGCCGAGGACGTGCCCTACGAGTACGCCGCGCTGCTCGGCTGCGGCATCCCCACGGGCATCGGGGCGGTGATCAACACGGCCAAGGTACGGCCCGGCTCCAAGGTCGCCGTCGTCGGCGCGGGCGGGGTAGGCCTCGCGGTGATCCAAGGGGCCAAGATCGCGGGTGCCGCGACGATCCTGGCGATCGACCCCAACGAGTCCAAGCACCCCATCGCCGAGCAGTTCGGGGCGACCCACACCGCCACGCTCGACACCCTCGACGAAGCCAAGGGCGCGCTGACCGGCGGCGCCGGCTTCGACTACGCCTTCGAGGTCGTCGGCAAGGCGGCGGCGATCACGACGGCGTGGCAGAGCGCCCGGCGCGGCGGCGACGTGATCGTGGTCGGCGCCGGGGCGGCGGACGACAAGGTTGAGTTGAGCGCGTTCTCCCTGCTGTTCGAGGGCAAGAGCCTCAAGGCCTCCCTGTACGGCGGGTGCGACCTGAAGCGCGATGTGCCGATCTTCGTCGACCTGTGGCGTGCCGGGAAGCTGGACATCGAGGGCCTGATCACCCGGAGGATCCAATTCGAGGCCCTCAACGACGCCGTCCGGGCGCTCGCGGACGGCGAGGTGATCCGCCAGGTCGTCCTGTTCGACTGATCTGCGATCCGCGGCCACGGGCGATCCATGACCATCTGATGGCCGATCTTCCGGTCTGATCGTCGATCTTCCGATCGTCCGATCCCGCGCCGGTCTTCACAAACCCGTCACCGAGTCGTTCCCTCGCGCTCCCGGCATGCGTCCGCTCGCCGTGGTACGAAAACACCACAAGTCGGGACGGGGAGGATTCAGCGTGGGCAAAAGACGCGTACGTACGGGACATGCGGCGGTGACGGGGCTCGCCGTCGCGGGCCTCGGACTCGCCGGCCTCGCGGCGCTGCCCGCGGGCGCGGGCGCCGCCGACGCCGTACGCATTCACCACATCCAGGGAGCCGCGCACGCCTCGCCGCTCGCCGGGCAGACGGTCGCGGACGTACCGGGCGTCGTGACGGCGATGACGTCAAACGGCTTTTGGCTGCAGGACCCGCAGCCGGACGCCGATCCGGCCACATCGGACGGCCTCTTCGTCTTCACCAGGACCAGGCCCACCGTGGCCGTCGGCGACGCGGTCACCGTCAGCGGCCAGGTGATGGAGTTCCGGCCCGGCAACTCCGCCACCAACCTCACCACGACGGAGATCGGCTTCCCCACGGTCACCGTGGTGTCCAGCGGAAGCCCGCTGCCGGCGGCGACACGGATCGGCACGGATCGCACGCCGCCCCCGGCGACCATCGAGGACGACGCCACCGGCGACGTCGAGACATCGGGGACGTTCGACCCGGCCGCCGACGGCATCGACTTCTATGAGTCCCTCGAGGGGATGCGCCTCGACCTCGCCGACGCCGTGGCGGTCGGCCCGACCAACTCCTTTGGCGAGATCCCGGTGTTGGCACGCGACGGCGACGGCGCCGGCGTGCGGACCGCGCGCGGCGGCATCGTCGTCCGCCGACACGATTTCAACCCCGAGCGGATCATCCTGGACGACTCGCTCTCCAGAACGCCCACCGTGAGCGTCGGCGACCATTTCGCCGAGCCCGTGACCGGCGTGCTCGACTACAGCTTCGGCAACTACAAGCTGCAGGTCACCGCGCCGCCGGTCGCCGTCGACGACGGGCCGGGCCGGGAGACCACGCGCGCCGCGGGCCCGGGCGAGTTGTCCGTCGCCACCTTCAACGTGGAGAACCTGGCCGCGACCAACGCGCAGGCCAAGTACGACACGCTCGCCGACTTGATCGTCGGCAACCTCCGGTCGCCGGACCTGATCAACATCGAAGAGATCCAGGACAACAACGGCGCCGCCAACGACGGGACGGTCGCCGCCGACCAGACCGTCGCCAAGCTCGTCGCCGCCGTCACCGCCGCCGGTGGACCCGCCTACGAGTGGCGTTCGATCGATCCGGTCAACGGTGCCGACGGCGGCGAGCCGGGCGGGAACATCCGACAGGGCTTTTTGTTCCGCACCGACCGCGGGCTGCGCTTCGTCGACCGGCCCGGCGGCGACGCCACAACGCCGGTCGGCGTGGTCGACGCCGGCGGCCACCATGCCCGGCTGACACTGAGCCCCGGCCGGATCGACCCGGCCAACGCGGCGTTCACCAACAGCCGCAAACCGCTCGCCGGCGAGTTCACCTGGCACGGTCGGCGACTGATCGTGGTGGCCAACCACTGGAACTCCAAGGGCGGGGACCAGCCGCTGTTCGGCCGATTCCAGCCGCCCGCGCTGACCACCGAGGCGCAGCGGGTCGCCCAGGCGGCGGCGGTGAGCGAATTCGTGAAGCGAGTACAGGCGATCGACCGGAACGCCGACGTGATCGTGGCCGGCGACCTCAATGACTTCCCCTGGTCGCCCCCGCTGCGCACGCTCATCGGCGGCACCGGTCTCGTGGATCTGCCCGCGCTGCTGCCGGCGGTGGAGCGGTACACCTATGTGTTCGAGGGCAACTCGCAGGTCCTCGACCACATCTTGCTGAGCTCAGGGCTGGCCCGCCGCCCGCACGTCTATGACGTCGTCCACGTCAACTCCGAATACCCCGATCAAGCCAGCGACCATGAGCCTGGAGTCGTCCGGCTACGGCTGGGGTGAGGGCCGCGCCGCTGATGGTCGCGCCAGGCCTCCTGCGCGCAGGCCGCGCGCAGGCGGCCCGCGCGGCCTCGGCCGCGCCGACCACGAGACCGCACGAGGGCGCCCGAACGCACGCACTAAGGGGGAACGACCTCGAAGGGCCGCCGGAGCCCCACCGAAGGGCCGCCCGGGACGGCGATCGATACGCGAAAGGCGGTCCGAACGGCAAATGGCGGCCGGAGAGCGCTGCCCTGTCTCCGGCCGCCAATCTGAGGTCCGCCGCGGGATGTGCCGGCCGACGCGGAACTCACCGTGTGCGAGCGCCCTATCACCAGGGCTGCTCATCTATGTCATCGCTCAGGAGCGGAGCTTCGCTACACAGGTCCGAATACTTTAGGCCATTTTGGGGTGTCCGTTCCGGTGGCTTAGACCTCTGCGCAAATTGAGAAAAAGTTTCGCCTTTGCCGCCAAGGGCATCTGCCGGGCGACCGCTCGCTTTTCATAGGAGTCTCACCATGGCGACCAAGGTCACGGGAACCTTTAACCTGCTCGGCCTCATATATGTCCTCGTCGGCATCTTCATCGCGTGGACCCACGGTTACATCACTTTCGATCTGCTCCGCCGCATCGGTAGCGCCCTGCTCGCCATCTTCCTGTGGGTGCTCGTCTTGGTCGGCATTGACCTGCGTATCCCCGCCTGACGACAAGCCCCTCCGGCCAAGAAAGGAGTTCCACCGGCCCCGCTCCGCTGTCGTGAGCATGCGCCGCCCGCCCGGCGCATGCTCACGACAGCGCGCGAGCTGACGGCATCGTCCGAGCGACGATCATGCCCTTGTAGGCGAAGCCGCGGACGTGGATGA
>OBLR010000048.1_pt1 | contig 18595 bp, 14 predicted proteins | sample 1519891 | NCBI WGS metagenome assembly OBLR01 (sample SAMEA3113583, study PRJEB22503) | soil metagenome | reverse complement strand
GGCCACTATCTCCTGGTCGAGGACGACTGGACGGCTCGAATTCGTTGACAGCGCATCAAACGGAAGCCAAGTCAACGCCAAGCCGATGGCAAGCGGGATGAGCGACGATATTAGGGAGTATCTCCTGGCGACCCACAGAAGGTAGACTCTATATGCCAACGCTATGCAAGCCGTCGGTGATTGTGCCCGAACACATTATCACCATGGAAGATACGTTGAAGTTTGCCCAAAAAACGCATGCCGGAAAGCCGCAACTTCCATTGGCGCTTCGACTGATTCGGAACACAGGCGTGCAGAAGCGGCATATCATACAGCCTATCGAAAAGACGCTTCGCCATCCCGGCTTCGAGGTGCGCAACCGCATCTTTGAACACGAGTCCAAAAAATGGTGTCCCGAGGTTATCGAACAAGCTCTGGAGAATGCCTCATTAATAGCAACGGACATTGATGCAATCATATTTGTGTCATGCACTGGTTTTCTGATGCCCTCGCAGACTGCATGGCTGATCAACAATCTGGGATTCCGATCCGACACGCGGCAGATACCTATCGCACAGCTGGGCTGCGCGGCAGGTGGTGCGGCGATCAATCGTGCCCAGGATTTCTGCATGGCGTATCCGGAGAGCAACGTTTTGATCGTCTCCTGCGAGCTGTGCTCGCTGTGTTACCAACCCGACGACGACGGCATCAGTTCCTTGCTATCAGATGGGTTGTTCGGTGACGCGATCGCGGCCGCCGTGGTGCGGGGGAGCGGCGGCACCGGTATGGCATTGGAACGAAATGCCTCATATCTCATTCCGAACACCGAGGAATGGATTTCCTATGCGGTGCGCGCCACCGGCTTCCACTTCCAGCTGGATCGACGGGTGCCCGGGACGATGGAGCCACTGGCTCCAGTGCTGCGTGAGCTCGCTACGAGCCATGGTTGGGATATCGCCAATCTCGATTTTTATATCATTCACGCCGGCGGCCCACGGATATTGGGTGATCTGAGCAAGTTCCTGGATGTCGATCATAAAATGTTTCGCCACAGCTGGGCGACGTTGACAGAATATGGCAATATTGCAAGTGCCGTCGTACTCGACGCGCTGCGTAGGCTTTTCGAAGAAGGCGCGATGGCGCAAGATGCAACCGGTGTCATCGCGGGTTTCGGCCCTGGCATCACCGCAGAAATGGCGGTGGGCAGCTGGTGCATAGACGCGCCGCAGAGCACGAGCCGAGTCCAGTAGACGCCGTCGACGTCGGAACTTGGCAGCGTGCAGAAACAGCGCGCAGAAGCAAGGAAGCAAAACGCTTGGACGAATCGTATAAACGGATCGATCGTCCAACCATGCAATTTTGCGTATCGTGCTCCTGACTCACACACGGGCACATAGGACTCAGGAGGCATAGTGAATAACAACCAACCGAGGCCGGATCGGATTCTGGAGATCGCCAACGGCTACTGGGCCACCGGCATCCTCGGCGCGGCGGCGAGGCACTCGCTGTTCACCCACCTCGAAGCCGGCGCGGACACAGTCGACCAACTGGCCACCAAGGCCAGTATCTCCGAGCGGGGCGCGCAAACCTTGCTCGATGGGCTGGTCGCCTTGGGCTTGGTCGAGCTGCGCGACGCCAAATATCGCAACACCGCCGAAGCGGCGACCTTCCTGGTCGAAGGCCAACGCACCAGCTTGAGCAGCTTCGCGAAACTCAAGCTGGGCGAGATGGGCAAGTTGGCGAACCAGATCGACGTATTCCGCGCTGGGGGACCGATCGCGGACGCGATGGTAGAGGTGGCCGACAACCCCCACTGGGAGGAGGTTGTCCCCGCCATCGCCGCACAGTCGGTTCCGGTGGCGACGATCGCCGCTGACCTGCTTTGCCTGGCTGATGCCGGGGAGATCTCGATCCTTGACCTGGGCGGTGGCTCGGGCATCTACTCAGCCATCTGGCTCGAGCTCAACCCCGCTGCCCGCTCGACCCAGCTCGATTGGGGGCCGGTTAACGCGATCGCCCGTCGGCTTCTCAAGGAGCATGACGTGGCAGACCGATTCACCTGCATTGACGGTGATTTTCATACCATCGACCTCGGCACCGCCGCTTACGACATCGCGGTGTACTCCCACGTCGCGCACCAGGAGGGGCCGGAGGACAACGTAGCGATCTTCGCTAAGGTCCGGCAGGCCCTCAAGCCTGGAGGCACGTTGGTCGTCTGTGATTACGTCGTGGACGACGACCGGGGCGGCCCGTCCTTTCCGCTCATCTTCGCTTCGGAGATGCTGCTCAAGAGCAAGAAGGGCGGGACCTGGCGGCGGGCTGACTACCAGGGCTGGCTCGCTCAGGCCGGCTTCCACGACGTCTCGTTCCACCCCACACCGTCGCCCGCCACGTTGGTCTTTGCCCGGTAGCCCACGCGCGCCGCAGCTCTATTGCCGACCTATCTGGGTGCACTTATGGATTTTCTGGTGTTGGGTTCGCTGTCGGTCGAGGAAGACGGCCAAGAGTTGATACACATTACGGGGAAGCCGCGGCAACTGCTCGCGTTGTTGCTGCTCAATGCATCGTACCGCGTATCGACCAGATCGCTGATCGCCGAGCTATGGGACGACACGCCACGGCGGTGTGCCTTGACAACACTTCAATCCCACATTTTTTATCTGCGTACGGAGTTCGCGCGAAAGCTCGGCGCCACCCGCGGCGCGATCGCGCAAGATCTGTTGCAGACCCGCGATGACGGCTATCAAATCAACATCGGCCTGGCCTCCTTCGACCTGCCCGAGTTCCATCGGCTGCGGTCGTCGGCACAGACGCTAATGAATGCCGGTGACGTCCTCGGCGCTAGCCAGGTGCTTAGCGAGGCACTCGGCTTGTGGCGTGGCCCGGCCCTACGGGACGTCGACCACGGCAGGCTGCTCCGCGCCGCTGTTGCCGAACTCGATCAGTCTCGATTGGACACATTGGCCCTGTTCTTCGGTACGCAGCTGGATCTGAGCCGGCATCGCGCGATACTAAGCGAGTTGGCCAGGCTCGTCGTCCGGCATCCCCACCATGAAGAACTGCACGCCCAGTTCATGATCGCCTTGTACCGGTCGGGATACCGCATTCGGGCCCTCGAGGTGTTCGACGAGCTACGGCGGAACATGCACGATGATCTCGGCATAGCGCCGTCCACTCGGATCGCGAGGCTACGGCACGTCATCCGGGGCGCCGGCGCCGCGGCCATGGACACCGCAGGCGGCTACATCCGTTCTCGGAGGGCGTTTGGTTTGGGTGTTCCGTCCTAAGAGTGCCCGCTACGGCGTCCGCGCCGGTGGCTCTGCGGGCAGCGGCAGCACCGGCATCTCGTCCAGGACCGGGTTGGAGGTGAGCACCGCCTGGTAATACCGGTGCAGCCTGGGGGACGGTTCCAGGCCGAACTCGTCAAGCATGTCCTTGCGCAGCCGATGAAATGCCTCCAGCGCCCGGGCGCGGTAGCCAGAGCGGTACAGCGCGATGATGTACTGCGCATGCAGGTCCTCGTGAAATCTATCGCGCGCCACCAGGTTGGTGAGTTCACCGAGGACCTCCCGATGCCGCCCAAGCCGCAATTCCAGTTCGATGCGATGTTCCAGCATCGTCACCCTCGACTGCTCAAGCCCGGCCACCTCGGCACGGATGCTCGGCCCCGGTTCGAGGTCGGCCAACGCCGGACCACGCCACAACGACAGCGCATCATGAAAATCCTGAGCAGCCGTGACCAGGTCGCCATCGGCCATAGCCGCTGCCCCCGCTCGTTCCAGCTGACGAAAGGCCCGCAGGTCGAACTGGGTCAGTTCGGCGAGGAATTCATAGCCGTTTCGCGCCGTGCGCAACATCTGGCTGCCGACGGTATCCATACTCTGTCCGGTGACCTCGGCGAACTTCTTACGTAGCTGGGCGACATAGATCTGCACGGCCGCCCGCGCCGTTTTCGGCGCGCGCCCATCCCACAGTTCTTCTATCAATGTAGCCATGGGTACGAGCCGCGAGTGGTTGAGCAAGAACAGCGCGAGAATCTGACGTGGTTTCCGTGCGGTGGGCATCATCTTGATGTCTCCGCAGGAAATCCATAGCGGCCCAAGCACCTGAACCTGAATATCGATTCTCCTCTCCGGACACGCATCGGACCATGGGCGCTTCGTCGGGCGATCTGCCGGATAACAGATGAGCGTGCACGCCACACTTGCGGGCCGCCAATCCCAGGTAATTATACCATTAGCATAGTTACTTTTATCCTCCTGGCCGCCGATCCGGGCGGGCCATCCCATCTATAGCGCGTGCCGACCCCATGGTCGTCCACATCGAACGGTTGCGTGCTCACCCCAGGTATCCGCGACCGCCCCCACGGCGGCGATCATCAAGATTCCCGGCAGAGGCGTCCAATTGACGCACCAAGCCGGCGCCAACCCGTTGGACAGTCCCAGCCAAGTCCCGTGGCCGATGCTGAGAAGTAAGCCGCTGTGACGGCCCGAATTTCCATCGAGAGTGGAGGCGGCTGGTCTGGTTGAAAGGGCCCATGATCCACAATTCGAGGCCACGGCGCCGTCTCCAACACACATCGCGCCGGAACAGCCGCCGCCAGGACCAGGTCGACGCCGGCCACGTGAACCACGATCTGGACAGCGATGCGTAGCGGTGCCCCCAGTGCTCCTCAGCGACGTGGGGATCTGTTTCGGTTGATTCGAAGGGATTAGGTAATGACCGCAGAAGCCACACTCGCGCGATTCCGCGAATACATGGTAGGGCCTGCGCGGTTTATGAATCTGCTGTCCTGTTTTGAACTTGGCATCATTGATGCGCTCCGGGAGAACCCCGGCATGACCGCGGTCAAGCTCGGTGCCGCCGTTGGGGCCAAGCCCGATGCTGTGGAACAGCTCCTGTATTTGCTGATCAAGGAGGGCTTCGTCGCGTACGACGACGCTTCCGGCGAGTATTCCCTCGACTCGCTCGAGGACGTGGCCGACGCCGACCTCCAGCGGGTCCTCGGCATGATGAATCTGATCAAGGTCGTCACGCTCAGGCAGCTGTTCTATCTCACGGACAGCGTGCGGACCGGGACGCTCGTCGGCCTGAAAGAGCTTTATGGATTTGACGGGGACCTGTACGCCGCCGTGGCGGAGCACAAGGACCTGCGCGAGACCTGGGCGCGCGCCATGAACGGTGTCACCGCTCGCATTGACCCCTGGTTCTTCGACAACATCGATGTACCGTCCGGCTCGCGGGTGCTCGACCTGGCCGGAAATACCGGTCTCGGAGCGATTCACACGTATCGGCTGAAGGCCTCGCCGGGACTTCGAGTGACGACATTCGACCTGCCAGAAAAGGAAGAGGAAAGTCTACGGAACTTCCGCGATCACGGCGTGGACGAGTACTGCTCATTCATCGGCGGTGACGTCTTCAAGAGCGTTCCCAAGGGCTTCGACGTCGTTCTGATCAAACACTTCCTCGACATGTTTGACAAGAGTGAGGTGCGCAAGATCCTTGACGGCGTTTACGAGTCGCTGAATGTCGGTGGGCAGGTCCACATCCTCGTCCCGGTATATACGGAAAACATCAAGGATTCCTGCACTGTTGACTACTATCCCAGTTTCTTCCTCGGCTGCGCTACGGGTCAGGGCGGACCACAAAAGCTGTCGACGTTCCGGGATTGGCTAGAAGAATGTGGATTTACGGTCACCAAGGCGATTGCCCAGACTCCCGCCGAACTGCCACCGGACGCTCTCCCCATACACGGAATACTGTGCGCGACAAAGACGGCATGATGGGCCGAGTTCGGCGACCCGGCGCCGGTGCCGCGATCGAATAGCGAATCAACCTTGAATATTTCGTCACGAACAGCGATACGTAACGGTTACCCTCCTCATCGAGGTGGGGATCTGTTTCGCTCGACTCGAAGGGATTAGGTAATGACCGCAGAAACCACACTCGCGCGATTCCGCGAATACATGGTAGGGCCCGCGCGGTTTATGAATCTGCTGTCCTGTTTTGAACTTGGCATCATTGATGCGCTCCGGGAGAACCCCGGCATGACCGCGGTCAAGCTCGGTGCCGCCGTTGGGGCCAAGCCCGATGCTGTGGAACAGCTCCTGTATTTGCTGATCAAGGAGGGCTTCGTCGCGTACGACGACGCTTCCGGCGAGTATTCCCTCGACTCGCTCGAGGACGTGGCCGACGCCGACCTCCAGCGGGTCCTCGGCATGATGAATCTGATCAAGGTCGTCACGCTCAGGCAGCTGTTCTATCTCACGGACAGCGTGCGGACCGGGACGCTCGTCGGCCTGAAAGAGCTTTATGGATTTGACGGGGACCTGTACGCCGCCGTGGCGGAGCACAAGGACCTGCGCGAGACCTGGGCGCGCGCCATGAACGGTGTCACCGCTCGCATTGACCCCTGGTTCTTCGACAACATCGATGTACCGTCCGGCTCGCGGGTGCTCGACCTGGCCGGAAATACCGGTCTCGGAGCGATTCACACGTATCGGCTGAAGGCCTCGCCGGGACTTCGAGTGACGACATTCGACCTGCCAGAAAAGGAAGAGGAAAGTCTACGGAACTTCCGCGATCACGGCGTGGACGAGTACTGCTCATTCATCGGCGGTGACGTCTTCAAGAGCGTTCCCAAGGGCTTCGACGTCGTTCTGATCAAACACTTCCTCGACATGTTTGACAAGAGTGAGGTGCGCAAGATCCTTGACGGCGTTTACGAGTCGCTGAATGTCGGTGGGCAGGTCCACATCCTCGTCCCGGTATATCCAGAAAACATCAAGGACGCCGACAACTACACCGTTGACTTCTTCGCGAGCTTCTTCCTCGGCTGCACCATGGGTCAGGGTGGACCGCAAAAACTGTCGACGTACCAGAGTCTGCTGGAAGAATGTGGGTTCACGGTCACCAAGGCGATTTCCAAGGACCCCGCCGAGTTGCCACCGGACGCCCTCCCCGTACAGGGCATACTTTGCGCGACAAAAGCGCGGTGATGATCTTATTCAAGGTACTCGCGAAGACGCCGGTGCATCCGCGTCCGCCGTCAACTATTGGAACCAAACACCCGTTCATCGAACTGCTGAACTCGGTCGTGATGCCATTTTGGTGACCGGTGCTATGGAGACGAGCTCATGGCTTGTCGGTGGGTGAGGGTGGAACTGACGGTCCACACGTGGCCGCTGAAGCCCCACGTGGACCACCGCACGCGGTCGGCGCCAGCTCGCGCTGATGGGTGCTGGACGCCGTCCGCGGCAAGTGGTTTGAACGCCCGCCCCGCCACATCACGTGCTCGCTGGCAGAGTCGTCGATCGGACCGCACGATGAACCCGCTGGCCCTCGTATGGATCGGCCAGCCGTTCTCCCACGCTGAAGCCGGGACATGATGGAGCACCAATCGCTCCGTCGACCCTTACGTGAAGGAAAGATTTCCACCGGATCAATTGCCGGTTATTTGGAATGGAGAATGGTCAATGACGAGTTCGTCTATGACCGCACTGCGTCTGCAGAGTCAGGATTTGGCTGGTCTGCGGGCCTCTATTCGGGAGGGCAAAGACCAGTCGGCGACCGGGCGTCAGCGTGCCAGGGGGAAGTTGACCGCTTATGAGCGGATTGATCTGTTGTTGGATGAGGGTTCGTTCCATGAGATTGAGCCGTTTCGACGGCATCGGGCGAGTGGGTTCGGCATGGAGGATCGCCGTCCGCATTCCGATGGCGTGGTCACTGGATGGGGCAACATACATGGTCGGCAGGTCTTCGTCTATGCGCATGATTCCCGGGTTTTCGGTGGTGCGCTGGGTGAGGCGCATGCGGCCAAGATTCACAAGGTGATGGATCTCGCTGTGGCGGCTGGTTCGCCGTTGGTGAGCTTGAACGATGGGGCGGGGGCGCGGATCCAGGAAGGTGTGTCCGCGCTCGCCGGGTACGGTGGAATCTTCCTGCGTAACACCCAGTGTTCGGGAGTGATTCCGCAGATCAGTGTGGTGCTTGGGCCGTGTGCGGGGGGTGCGGCATATTCTCCGGCGCTGACCGATTTCGTGTTTATGGTGCGCGAGTCGGCGCAAATGTTCCTCACCGGGCCGGACGTGGTGCAAGCGGTCACCGGGGAGACGGTTACCCGCAATGGGTTGGGTGGCGCCGACGTACACGCAGGCACCTCGGGTGTCGCCACGCTCGCCTACGACGACGAGCAAGACTGCCTGGCTGATGTTCGTTATCTGGTGTCGCTATTGCCGTCGAACAATCGGGAGCCGGCACCGCGGGTGCCGACCTGGGATACACCGACCCGGCGTACCGACGTACTGGGCGATCTGGTGCCGACCGACCCTAAGCGATCCTACGATGTGCTTTCGGTGATTGAGGAAATCGTTGACGAGGGGGAGCATTTCGAGATCCAGCCGGGTTTCGCGGCCAATGTGGTGTGTGCGCTGGCCCGGATGGACGGTCACGTGGTCGGTATCGTGGCCAATCAGCCTGCGGTGCTGGCCGGGGTGTTGGACATCCATGCCAGTGAGAAAGCGGCGCGGTTCGTGCAGTGGTGCGACGCGTTCAACATCCCCCTGGTGACCCTGGTGGACGTTCCGGGGTTCTTGCCGGGTGTCGCGCAGGAGCACGGCGGTATCATCCGGCACGGTGCGAAGCTGCTCTACGCCTACTGCAACGCGACGGTGCCACGGATTCAGCTGATCATGCGGAAGGCCTACGGCGGGGCCTATATCGTGATGGATTCGCGATCGGTCGGCGCGGACTTGTCGTTCGCCTGGCCCGCCAATGAGGTCGCGGTGATGGGTGCGGAGGGCGCGGCGAACGTCATCTTCCGCAAGGAAATCGCCGCGGCAGACGATCCGGATGCGGTGCGCGAGCAAAAAATCAAGGAGTATCGAGCGGAGCTGATGCATCCGCTGCACGCGGCGGAGCGGGGCCTGGTGGACGACGTGATCGACCAGGGCGACACCCGGGCGGCGTTGATAAGCGCACTGGCCATGTTGCGCGCCAAACACGCCGACCTGCCCGACCGCAAACACGGGAACCCACCAGTCTGATGACCCCGGAATCCACATCCGGGTGGAGCGCACGACCTGAGCGGGCGGGGCGGGCGGCGCAGGCGGGGCGGGCGCGGGTCAGCCGGTGATGTTGGCCATATGGAAGTTGTCGAAATGGACCCGGCTGTCGCCGCCGCTGCCGCCGTTTTGCTGGGCGACGATCAGGCCGGCGTTGCCGGTGGGCAGCGGGCGGTCGGCGTCCGTCGCCGACGCGGCAAGGCGGCCGTTGAACCAAAACCGCAGCCGGACCTGGCCGCCGTCCTGCTCGCAGGCTGCCTGCAGGTGGTTCTGCCCGCCCTTTTCGAAACCCGGGGCGCTCGTCTCGTTCGCGAGTTCCTTCGACCCGCTCTGGCCGGCGCGCTTGCGGATCAACGTCCCCTTGCCGTCGGCGCGGACGAGGAACTCGTACATGGTCGCCTGCGAGCCGCTGCCCTCGCCGGCGCGGCAAAACAGCCCGAACTGCCCGTAGTCCGGTCCGCCGAGCGTCCGGGCGTCGGCGGTGACGAGGACGCGTTCCGGCACCTTCTGCTCGTACGGAGATGCCTCCCAGCGGCTCGGGGTGATGCCGCCTGCGTCGATGCGATAACCGCCCTGGTAGTAGCCGTTGCCCGAGATCCAGGTGGAGCCCGACCAGCCGGAGCTGGTGTTGGAGAAATCGTCGTCGAAGATCGACGAGGTCTGGTCCGGCGGCCCGCCGCGCCCCTTCGTCATGAAGACGACCAGCGCGCCGATCACGACGGCCGCGACGGTGACGCCGACGACGCCGAGCACGATCTGACGTAGCGGCGGCCTGCTGGTCTGGCGCGCGGCCCCGGGCGGTCCCGCGCCTCCCGCCGCCCCGGCCGCCCCGGCCGGAGCCGGTCCCCGCCCGGGCCCGTGGCCGGCGCCCGGCCCCATCGGCGGGGCGCCCACCTGGCCGCCGCCCGGGTAGGGCACGGTCGGCGGGATGTCCTGCCGCGTCCGGTACGCCGGCGGCCCCTGCGCCATGGCCGCGGTGGGCGCCGGCTCGTTCGGCCAGGTCCGGCGCACGGTCTCCGCGACCTGGGCGGTGTCGGCGTGATCGTGGCCGACGAGCCGGTCGAGCAACTCTTGGGCGGTCGGGCGCCGCGCCGGGTCCTTGGCCAGCGCCTGCTCGACCAACTCGCGCAGCGCCGGATCGATCCCGTCGAGCGCCGGCTCGGCGTGCAAGATCTGATACATGACGGCCGGCACGGTGGGCGCGGCGAAGGGAGCCTGGCCGGTGCCCGCGTAGGCGACCACGCAACCCCAGGCGAACACGTCGGACGCCGCCGCCGCCGGCTTGCCCTCGATCACTTCGGGCGCCATGTAGGCGGGGGTGCCGACGAACTGTCCCGTCCGGGTCGCCTCGGCGACCGAGTCCAGAGCGCGGGCGATGCCGAAGTCGATCACACGCGGCCCGACCGACGAGAGCAGCACGTTCGCCGGCTTGAGGTCGCGGTGGATGACGCCGGCACCGTGGATGGCGGTCAGCGCGGTCGCCACGCCGACGGCCAGATGCTCCAGGCTGGAGCCGCGCATGGGCCCGCTCGTGCGGATGAACTGGTCGAGGTTGGGGCCGTCGACGTACTCGGTGACGATGTAGAGCGGCTCGCCCTCGAGCTGCGCGTCGAGGACCGGCGCCGTGCAAAAGCGGCGCACCCGGCGGGCGGACTCCACTTCACGGCGAAAGCGCAGCCGGAAGGCGTCATCGTGGGCGAGGTCCAGATTGATCACTTTCACCGCGGCGCGTTCGCCGTGGCCGCTTTCGGCAAGGTAGACGGTGCCCATGCCGCCCCGGCCGATGCGGCCCACCAGCCGGTACGAGCCGAGCTGCTCAGGGTCCCCCTTTTGCAGCGGACTAACCGTGATTTGTCCGGACACGACCCTCCCATGCCTGCCATGCAGCGCAACGTTCGCGTTTACGCAGATTAGCGGAGGGCCGTACCGATCGGGCCGCGTTTGCCGGTCGATCGTCGGCCAAACCCCGCGGCCGAGTACCGCCACGCCGGTCGGCCCATTAACCGGTTAACGTCCGGGACGTATCCGGCACGCTCCGCCATACCCTGTCAGATCTCCGTGTGCGGCAGCAACAGCCCATCAAGGAGGTTGTGAAAGGCGCATGAAATCCGGTCGGCGTGAGCTTGTAACTTGACCGGTTTAGTGCTGTCATGATCTGCACCGGCGCCCGAAGGGCTCAGGCACCGGCCGGACGGTGCGGGCGATGACCTCGGGGCCCGCCGTATGGAGGCCGGTGCGTGAGCACACCCGATCCGAGGTGCGGACGGTGCGCCGCTCACCCCCGGCAGAACGGAGATCCGCATGCGACGCACGTTCGCTTCGATCGCCTGTATCGGTCTGATGACCGTGCTCGGCGCGGGCTGCGCGACGAGCGGCACGTCACAGCCGAAACAGGCCAGTACGAACGCCCCCGCCACCATCACCTACTGGTCGACCGGCGGCGACGATGACACCCGCATCTTTCAGAAAGCGGCCGATCTCTACCATCAGTCGCATCCGAACGTGACCATCAAGGTGCAGACGCTCACCTGGGACGACTCGTACGCGAAGCTCCTCGCCGCGGCCACCAGCCGCACCGGGCCCGACATCGTCTCCGGCGGGCTGACCTGGATGATCCAGTTCGGCCGCCGCGGCGGCATGGTCGATCTGCGCAAGTTCGGCATCGAGTCGCTCAAGCCGCAGGCGCATCCGCAGATGTGGAAGTCGGCCGCGTCGCCGGACGGCTCCGTCTACGGCATCCCCATCGACATGTCGACCGAGCTGTTCTACTACCGCACCGACCTGCTGGCGAAGGCCAACGTCACCCCGCCCAAGACCTGGGACGAGCTGACCACCGCCATCACCAAGCTCAAGGCCGCCGGCGTGAAGAAGCCGTTCAGCATCGACTGGGGCAACCTGGACTGGATCGGCTACTTCAACTTCCTCTACCAGGCCGGCGGCTCGTTCTACACGCCGGACTGCAAGCCGGCGCTGCACACGCCGCAGGCGAAGCGGGCGCTCGAGTTTTGGATCAGCCTCTACGAGAAGCACGGCGCCCCCACCGCCAACATCACCGGTGAGAACGCGCTGGACACCGGCACGGCGATGACGTACTCCGGCAACTGGATCGGCAACACCATCCCGTCCGCCAAACCGAAGCTCAAGGGCAAGTGGGCGGTCACCACGCTGCCCGCCGGCCCGGCGAGTTCCGCGGCGTTCATCGGTGGCCGGTCGATCGGCGTCACCGCGTTCAGCAAGTACGCCGCGCAGTCCGCCGACTTCATCAAGTTCCTCTACACCGACCAGGCGATCGACGCGATGATCGGCGTCGCCAAGGGACGCGCCGTGCCGTACATCCCGCCGCGCCCGGACTCGGTGACCAAGGCGGACTTCCCGCCGGGCCAGGCGGCCGCGGTCACGCAGTCGCTCAAGACCGGAATGCCGGCGCCGGGCTGCCCCGGCTGGGACGAGGCGGCGCCCGACGTGGCCAAGCAGCTGCAGTCGGCCATCCTCGGCAAGTCCGATTCCGCGACCGCCCTCACCAAGGCGGCCAAGATCATGGAGACCAACGCCGCCTAACCGGAGCCGCGCGGGCCGGATCCCAACCCTGGGAGCGTGGTGATCCGGTCCGCGCGCCACCCCTCGCCCCCTCGACCCCTGACGAAGGGAGGAGCCGCCGTGGCGACCGTCTCCATGGGGCGGATGCGGCGGACCAGGAGCTGGCTGCGGCGCAACGCCGTCTCGTACGTGATGCTGCTGCCGTTCGCCGGGCTGTTCGCCGGCTTCCTGATCTGGCCGCTGGCCAACTCGCTGTACCTCAGCTTTACCGACTTCGATGGGGTGAGCCCGCCCAAGCTGACCGGCCTGGAGAACTTCCGGCGGCTGTTCGCCGAGGACGACCGGTTCCGCCACGCGCTGTCCAACACGGGCACGTACGTCGCGGCCACGGTCGTGCTGGGCACCCTGCTCTCGCTCGGCCTCGCGCTCGCCTTCCGCGGATCGAGCTGGTCGCATCGCGTCATGCGGACGATCTTCTTCCTGCCGTCGGTCACGTCGACGATCGCGATCATGCTGATCTGGAAATGGATCTTCGACCCGAACGACTTCGGGCTCGCCAACACGGTCATCCGCTGGTTCGGCCACAGCACGGCCATCGAGTGGCTGGCGACACCCGGGCTCAGCGTGCCGATCCTCGTGCTCATGGCGGTCTGGGGCGGCATGGGCTACGGGATGGTCATCTTCGTCGCCGGGCTCAACTCGATCCCCGAGGAGTACTACGAGGCCGCCCGCATCGACGGCGCCTCGACCTGGCAGCAGTTCCGCCGCATCACGCTGCCGCTGCTGCGGCCGGTGACCACGTACGTCGTCGTCACCTCGCTGATCGCCGCATTCCAGATCTTCGAAGCGGTCTACATCGTTTTCCGCACCAACGCCAACACCATCGGGGGCGTGCTCGACTCCGGGCTGATGATCGTGCCGTACCTGTATGACATCGGCTTCACGCACTTCCAGCTCGGGTACGCGTCGGCCATCGCCTGGGTGCTCTTTGTGATCATCTTCGTGATCAGCCTGGTGAACCTGCGCATCGGCCGGGCCTTCAAGGAGCTGTGATGGCCGCACCCAGTGTGATCTCGCCCGGCGCCGTCGACGGCGTCGACGGCATGCACGGCGCCGCCGCCCGGCCCCGTGCCCGATCCGCCCGCGGCGGGCGACCGGGCCGGACGGCGCGGCTGCTGCGGCTGCCGTTCTACCTGCTCGCCGTCACGATGATCATCCCCTTCTACTGGATGGTCATCACCGTCTTCAAGCCGTTCCAGGAGATCACCCGCCAGCCGCCGTCCTTCGTGCCGGCCAACCCGCGGCTCACCAGCTTCTACGACCCGGCGTGGACCCCGGCCCAGCCCGACCCCGCGCACACGAGCGGGCTGCTCCAGCGGTTCCCGCAGGTGTCGCTCGGCTTTTGGCGGTTCATGATCAACAGCCTGGTGATCACGACCTCGATCACCGTGCTTGCGCTGCTCGTCTGCTCACTCGCCGGGTACGTCATCGCCAAGCACCGGATTCCCGGGCGCAGGGTGATCTTCATCGTGATCATCGCCTCGATGATGGTGCCGTGGCAGACCACGCTGATTCCCAACTATGTGATCATGCGCAACCTGGGCTGGCTGAGCACCTACCAGGGGTACATCGTTCCGGCGATCGCGAAGGCGTTCGTCGTGTTCTTCCTGGTGCAGTACCTGCATTCGATCCCGAACGAGCTGATCCACGCGGCCAGAGTCGACGGCGCGGGGGAGTGGCGCATCTGGTGGCGGATCGTACTGCCGCTGCTGCGCCCGGCGCTCGCCGCGATGTCGATCTTCATCGTGCTGGCCGAGTGGAACAACTTCCTCTGGCCGCTGATCATCGTGCAAAGCGACGGCATGGCCAACATTCCCGTCGCGCTGGCCCGGATGAACTCCTACTACGTCGGGGCCCAGTCGCAGGGTGCGATCATGGCGGGTGCCCTGCTCGCGTCGCTGCCCACCATCGTCTTCTTCCTCATATTCCAGCGCCACTTCACCCGCGGCATCGTGCTCAGCGGCCTGAAGGGCTGATCGCCGACCCCTCGGGGAGAGTTGCTGATGACCTACCGTGCCCTCGACCGCGCCTGGACGCTGCGTCCGATCGGCGGCGAGCCACACATCGGCCCGGACCCGGTGCCCGCGACCGTGCCCGGCTGCGTGCACACCGACCTGCTCGCCGCCGGGCTGATCCCCGACCCCTACCTCGACGACAACGAGCTGCGGCTCGGCTGGATCGGCCGTACGGACTGGGCGTATGAGACCACGTTCGACTGGACGCCGGTGGGCGCCGCGCGCACGGAACTCGACTGCGCCGGCCTCGACACGGTCGCGACGGTGGAGCTCAACGGCGTGGTGCTCGGGCAGACCACCAACATGCACCGCCGCTACCGCTTCGACGTCGTCGGCGCGCTGCGGCCCGGCGCGAACCGGCTCGTCGTGCGGTTCGCCGCGCCGTACGCGTACGCGGAACGACTGCGCGACGAGCTCGGCGACCGGCCAGGCGCCTACCCCGAGCCGTACAACTTCATCAGGAAGATGGCGTGCAACTTCGGCTGGGACTGGGGGCCGACGCTGGTGACCGCCGGCATCTGGCGGCCGATCGGCCTGCGGTCATGGTCGACGGCGCGGCTGGCCGCGGTCCGGCCGCAGGCGTCCGCCGACGGACGCGTCATCGTGCACACGACGCTGGACCGTCTCGCCGCCGACGAGCTGACCCTCAGCATCGACCTCGCGGGCCGCTCGACGACCGCCGTGATCCCCGCCGGGCAGACGGCCGCGACCGTCGAGCTCAAGGTCGACTCGCCCGCGCTGTGGTGGCCCCGCGGGTACGGCGACCAGCCCCTGTACGACCTGGACCTCTCCCTCACCGGCCCCGGCGGCACCCTCGATGGCCGGCGGATGCGCGTCGGCTTTCGCGACGTCCGGGTGGACACCGCCCCCGATGCCCGAGGCTCGGCGTTCACCCTCGTCGTCAACGGGGCGCCCGTCTTCGCCCGCGGCGCCAACTGGATCCCCGACGACTGCTTCCCGGCCCGGGTGGACCGCGACCGCTATGCCGTACGGCTGCGCCAGGCGTGCGCCGCCGGGCTCAACCTCGTCCGCGTCTGGGGCGGCGGGATCTATGAGAGCGACGACTTTTACGATCTGTGCGACGAGCTCGGGCTGCTGGTCTGGCAGGACTTCCCGTTCGCCTGTGCCGCCTACCCGGAGGAGGGCCCGTTCCCGGCCGAGATCGAGGCGGAGGCGCGCGACAACATCACCCGGCTCGCGCCGCATCCCAGCCTGGCGCTGTGGTGCGGCAACAACGAGAACCTCTGGGGGTTCGCCGACTGGGGCTGGCGAGAGCGGCTGGCCGGGCGTACCTGGGGCGCCGGCTACTACTTCGACCTGCTGCCCCGCCTCGTCGCAGAGCTGGACCCGGCCCGACCGTACTGGCCGGGCAGCCCCTACTCAGGCAACAGAGAAACCCACCCTGACGAGCTCAACCACGGCACGGCACACATCTGGGACGTCTGGAACCAGCGCGACTACGCCGCCTATCGCGACAAGAGGCCCAGGTTCGCGGCCGAGTTCGGCTTCCAGGGACCGGCGACGTACGCCACGCTGCGCCGCGCCATCACACACACCGAAGAGCCGCTGACACCCGACGCGCCGCTCCTGCTCCATCACCAGAAGGCCGCCGACGGGAACGGCAAGCTGGCCCGCGGTCTTGAGCCGTACTTCCCCAAGCCCGACACCTTCGACGACTGGCACTACCTCACCCAGCTCAACCAGGCCCGGGCCATCACGCTCGGCGTCGAGCACTTTCGCGCGCTGTGGCCGGAGTGCGCGGGCAGTGTGGTCTGGCAGCTCAACGACTGCTGGCCGGTCACCTCCTGGGCGGCGATAGACGGCGACGGACGGCGCAAGCCGCTGTGGTACGCGCTGCGCCGCGCCTACGCCGACCGGCTGCTGACCGTCCAGCCGTGCGCCGACGGTCTCGTACTGGTGGCGGTCAACGACACCGATCTCGCGTGGGACCTGCCCGCCCGCGCCGTCCGGCACTCCTTCACCGGCCGCGAACTCGCCGCCGCCGACCTGCCGCTGACCGTCCCGCCACGCCAGGTCGCCGCCGTGCCGATCCCCTCCGACCTCGTCGCCCCCGCCGACCCTTCGGCCGAACTCCTCGTGGTCACCACGCCCGACACCCGAGCCCTGTGGTTCTTCGCCCCCGACAAAGACCTCGCGCTGCCCGCCCCCGATTGCACGACCTCACTGCGCCCGGTCGACGGCGGCATCGAGCTCACGCTCACCGCGCGGGTGCTGCTCCGCGACGTCTGCCTGTTCCCCGACCGCCTCGACCCGGCCGCCGAGGTCGACGACATGCTCCTCACCCTGCTCCCCGGCGAGACGGCCCGCTTCGTGGTGAGTTCTCCCCGCCCCCTCGACCCGGCCGCCATGACCACCCCGCCCGTCCTCCGTGCGGTCAACGACATCACCCACCGCACCCTCCGCCCGGAGGCCGACTGACGAGCTTCCCCTGCACCGTCAAACTTTCGCCACGTAAGGTAATCACTGATATACATTACGTGCGCGCGACGGTGCGTCCTGCCAGGACGGCATCGTCAACGGTGGCGCGCACGTGAGTTGGGTACCGTTACTCGCATGTCGGATGACGACTCCGGTCGTCTCCACGAAGGAGACGAGATGACCGCAGCACCGCTGCCCGATGCGGCAGAGACGCTGCCCGCCTGGGCTTTCCCGCCACCGGACGGCTTCGTTGCGGACGACCTCGACAGGCTCACGGCACTCCCCCCGCACACTGAGCTGATCGACGGGAGCCTTGTCTTCGTGAGCCCGCAGGCGGCGTTCCACACGCTGGTGATGGACATACTCGTTAACGGACTGCGTCGCACCGCGCCGAAAGACCTACGAGTGCGCCGCGAGATGAGCGTGATCCTGGCCCAACGGCAGCGACCGGAGCCGGACCTCGTCGTTGTCAATGCGGCGTCGGTGATCGGTGCAGATCAGACCGCCCACAAGGGTGCCGATATCACGCTCGCCGTGGAGGTCGTGTCGGCGGATTCGGAAGTGCGTGACCGGGAGCGCAAGCCGCAGCTGTATGCCAAGGCGGGTATACCGCACTTTTGGCGCGTAGAGAATGACTCGGGGCGGCCCATTGTGTATACGTACGAGCTGGACCCGGCCACCCAGTCCTACGTGCCGACGGGGATTCACCACGAGAGGCTGAAGACGACTGTTCCCTTCGACATCGACATCGATCTGACCGAGATCGACAGGCTTTAAGGGCTGAGGAGGAGCTTGCCGGTGGTGCGGCGGCCCTCGAGGTCGTCGTGGGCCACGCCCGCCTCGTGCAGGGCGTGCCGCCTCAACAGCGCGTTTCGATGAGCTCATTTGATCGCTGGAGCCATAGCTGCGGGATAAACGGGATAAAACTGCCGTCATGGACGGTAATCCTCTGCCCCGCTTGGTAGCGGGCGCTGTCAGGTCACCCGCTCTGGAGGCGTACTGATGACCGACTCCGCACCTCGGATGCGGCACTATTCGGCACCCAATAACCCTTCGGTGATCGTCGCGGAGATCGTCGGTATGGTCGACATCCACGGCTCCACGCGACTGTTGGACTTCATGCTCAGTCTGATCGCCCAAGGACATTGGAAGCTCGTCATCGATGTCGACCGGGCCGACTTTGTCGACGGGGCGGGGCTCGACGCGCTAACCGGGGTGTTCAACGCCGCGAATCGTCACGGCGGCTATGTGGTGCTGGCTTGTTCGCAGGAGCTTGTGCTGCGGCAGTGCCGGTCAGCAGGGGTCACCAAGTTTTTCTCGATCTGGCCTGACAGTTCAGAGGCCGCCGCCTTCCTCTCGTCATCATTGTGATCACGGGAAGGGTCCTCTCGGCCTTGCGGGATCTCGGAGGATTCGTACGGACACCCGGGCGTGACGGCGTGCCGCTTTGATGTTGCTCGCTTGCTTGTGTCAGGCTCCGGCGTCGACCCTTGAGCGATGTGT
>OBLR010000047.1_pt1 | contig 18671 bp, 16 predicted proteins | sample 1519891 | NCBI WGS metagenome assembly OBLR01 (sample SAMEA3113583, study PRJEB22503) | soil metagenome | reverse complement strand
CCGGGGGCCCGGCGGGCACCGCCTCCATCAATCCAACGAACGTAGGACCGGTTGGCAACCGCCGGCGTCCTGGCAGGGGTGAAAGGACCGGTCGGATCTCACCAATCAGTGCCCCGTTACCCTGACGAGCATGGCCACGCACGCGCCCGAACCGCCCAGCGACTTCGACATTCACACCACCGCGGGCAAGATCGCCGATCTGGAACGGCGCCGGTACGAAGCCGTCCACGCGGGGTCGGCGCGCGCGGTGGAAAAGCAGCACGCCAAGGGCAAGATGACCGCGCGCGAGCGCATCGACGCGCTGCTCGACGAGGGGTCGTTCGTCGAGTTCGACGAGCTCGCGCGGCATCGGTCGACCAACTTCGGCATGGAGAAAAGCCGTCCGTACGGCGACGGGGTCGTCACCGGGCACGGCACGGTCGAAGGGCGTCCCGTGGCGGTGTTCAGCCAGGACTTCACCGTGTCGGGCGGCTCGCTCGGCGAGGTCTTCGGCGAGAAGATCTGCAAGGTCATGGACCACGCGCTGAAGACGGGCTGCCCGGTCATCGGGCTGAACGACTCGGGCGGCGCGCGGATCCAGGAGGGCGTGGTCGCGCTCGGCCTGTACGCGGAGATCTTCAAGCGGAACGTGCACGCCTCTGGGGTCATCCCGCAGATCTCCGTGATCATGGGTCCGTGTGCGGGCGGCGCCGTCTACTCGCCCGCGATCACCGACTTTGTGATCATGGTCGATCAGACCTCGCACATGTTCATCACCGGCCCTGACGTGATCAAGACGGTGACGGGCGAGGAGGTGACGTTCGAAGAGCTGGGCGGCGCGCACGCGCACAACACCAAGTCGGGGGTGGCGCACTACCAGGCGGCCGACGAGCTGTTGTCGTACCTGCCGTCAAATAACCTGAGCGACCCGCCGGTTTACGAGACGGCGCCCGCCGATCTGGAGGCGCTCGACGCGGAGCTGGACACGCTGATCCCGGACGCGCCGAACCAGCCATACGACATGCACACGGTCATCGAGCACGTCGTCGACGACGGCGAGTTCCTCGAAGTGCATGCGCAATTCGCGCCGAACATCGTCTGCGGCTTCGGGCGCGTCGAGGGGCACGCGGTGGGGGTGGTGGCCAACCAGCCGATTCGGTTCGCCGGGACGTTGGACATCGCCGCATCGGAAAAGGCCGCCCGTTTCGTACGTACTTGTGATGCTTTCAACGTGCCAGTCCTGACATTTGTCGATGTGCCGGGGTTCTTGCCTGGCACCGACCAGGAGTGGGGCGGCATCATCCGGCGCGGCGCCAAACTGCTGTACGCCTACGCCGAGGCGACCGTGCCGCTGGTCACGGTGATCACGCGCAAGGCGTACGGCGGGGCGTACGACGTCATGGGGTCCAAGCACCTCGGCGCCGACATCAACCTCGCCTGGCCGACCGCGCAGATCGCGGTGATGGGCGCGCAGGGCGCGGTGAACATCCTCTACCGGCGCGAGCTCGCGTCCGCTCCCGATCCGGACGCCCGGCGCGCCGAGCGGATCACCGAGTACGAAGACACGCTCGCCAACCCGTACATCGCCGCGGAACGCGGGTACGTGGACGCGGTGATCAAGCCCTCGGAGACGCGGCAGCAAGTGGCCAAGGCGTTGCGTGCGCTACGGGACAAGCGCCGGTTCCTGCCGCCCAAGAAGCATGGGAACATTCCTTTGTGAACCTACAGATCGTGCGCGGCGACGCCACGCCCGAAGAGATCGCGGCGCTCGTCGCGGTGCTGACCGCGCGGGCCGGGCGAGCCGGCCGAGCCGCGCGGGCCGCGGCGACCGGCACCGGTGCGGGCGAGCCGCCGACCGGGGCCGCCGACTCCTGGCGGAGGCGGACGGCACGGACGGCGGCGTGGGCCGACCGCTCGCGCGGGATGCGCGCGCCGCTCACCCACGGCCCGGGTGCCTGGCGGTCGAGCGCCCGGCCCCGCTGACTCCGGCGATTAGCGCCGCGATATCACTATGGATCCCGCCATCTCATGTGGGTGACGTGTGCCCGATTACATGGTGATAACCGGTGGAATCACCTAGTGGACCATAGGCCACACACTGTCCCGTTCCGCTCCGGGCGGCGGTTCGCGGGAATAAAGTGGATGACCCATGACTACCTCGGAGTTCGTCCCCCAGCCCGCGCGGTACGCCATCTTCGTCGACGCGGGATATCTTTACGCCGCTTCTGGGGCGCTGCTCCTTGAGGCGACGTCACGCCGCGAGTACCGCGTATCCGCGGAGAAACTCATCGAGGCGCTGACCCACCACGCCGACAAGCAACTGGTCGGCGAACTGCTGCGCGTGTACTGGTACGACGCCGCGCCCCGCCGCCAGCCCACAGTCGATCAGCGAGTGATCGCCAACCTGCCGCTGGTCAAGCTGCGCCTGGGCAACCTCAACGCGCAGGGCCAGCAAAAGGGCGTCGACGCCCAGTTGCGCGCCGACCTGGAGGCGCTGGCCAGGCACCGCGGGATCACAGACGCGGTATTGCTCGCCGGCGACGAGGACATGCTCCCCGCCGTCGAGGCCGCGCAGCGGTATGGGGTCCGCGTGCACCTGTGGGGGGTCGAGCCGACGCACGGCTCGAACCAGGCCGAATGGCTGGTGTGGGAGTCCGACACCGTCGAGGTGCTGGCGGCGGAGTTCCTGCGTCCGTACTTCGGCAAGGCCGGGGTCCTCACCGTACCGGCGAGCACGACGCCGGCCGACGACGAGCCGGTCACGCCCAGGACGGCGGCAGCGGCGGCGGCGGCACGGGTCCCCTCGCCATCACAGGTCTTCGCCGGGCGGACCGCCATCAAATCGCTCCCGCACGCGGTCAAACCGGCCACGTCGGCGAACGCGTCCACCGTCGGGGGCACCGGCGCTCCCCCCGTCGGCGGCGCCGCCGACGGCAAGCTCGGCCCGGACCGCGAGCACATGCTCGAGATCGGCGAGCACGTCGCGCAGAAGTGGATCTTCGAGCGCGGCAGGGACAACATCCGCGACCTGCTTCCCGGTCCGATCCTGCCGCCGGTGATCGACAAAGAGCTGCTGATCGAGGCCGAAAAGGAGCTGGGCCGGTCGCTGCGCCCCTACCAGGAGGCGCGCACGTGGCTGCGCGACGGCTTTTGGGAACGTGTCTACCGCGAGTTCGGCATCGGCGTCGGCAAGTCGGTGAGCTGACCCCACGTCCGATTTCCGCCAGCGCGCCCGCCGCCCGTTCGATTGAATCGACGCATGATCCGCAGCACGGTCCTGGACACCCCCATCGGCCCACTGGCCCTGCTCTCGCTTGACGACACGCTGATCGCCGCGGGCTTCACCGCCCACCCGGACGAACTGCATTCAAGGCTGCACCCCTCCCTCCGTTCACGCGTCATGACCGCCGCCCCCGACCTCGGTGACATCACCAAGGCGCATCTGGCGTACTTCGCCGGCGACCTGACCGCGTTGGACGCGCTCCCGCTCCGCCATCCGGCCCCGCCCACCCGCGAGCGCCTGTGGACCGTCCTGCGGCGGGTGCCGGCCGGGCAGACCGTGACATACGGCCGACTGGCCGCCATGGCCGGGCTCCAGCGCGGCGCCCGCGCGTCCGGCCAGGCCTGTGCGAAGAACCTCATCGCGCCCGCGATCCCCTGCCACCGCGTCGTGGCCTCGACGGGGTCGGGCGCCAAGCGGCTCAACGGCTACTACTACGGCATCGACCGCAAGGCCTGGCTCCTTGAACACGAGAGCCACGCGTAACTAATCACCTACATAGCGTTGCGATCCGCATATATAGTCCATCCCATGCTGGATGGGCTGTCGCGCCGCGTCTTATTCGCAACGTGCTCCGTCACGCTCTCCGCCTGCGCCAGCGCCTGCGCCGCGCCGAGCCCCCTCCGCTCCTCCCCCGCGCCGGTGCATGGCCTCGGCGGCGCCGCCCCGTACGTCAGTTTGGCCCCGCCCTCCGCCCCCGGCCCGCCCCCCGCCGACCTCAGCCCGGCCGTCCGCCACCTCCCGCCGAGGGTGTACGTCGCCGTGGCGCGTGCGGTCCACATCATCGACCCGCGTACGTACCGGGTCGTCGGGAGCGTGCCCGTCGACCGGCGGCCGCGCTTCGTCATCCCCTCGTGGGATCTCACGACCCTCTGGGTCAACCACCGTCATGGCCTCGTGCCCATCGATCCACGCACCGGCCGGGCCGGCCGCACCATATCCGTCGCCGCCGCCGATCTGCTCTTCACGCCGGACGGACGGCACGCGCTCGGCGTAGCAGACCGGCGCATCGACGTCCGCGACCCGCACACGATGCGGCTGCGCCGCTCGATCCCGCTGCCATGCGACCTGAGGGGGGCCGACTTCGCGGCCGACGGCTCTTTGGTTGCCGCCTGCGCCGGGCACCTGATCCGCGTCGACCCGGGCCGCGCCAAGGTCACTCAGATCCGCCGGTTACCGCGCGGCCGTCCCTATGACGTCAAGAGCTCACCCGACGGCACCCTCTTCTACGTCTCCGACCCGGCCGACGGCGGCGTCTGGACGTTCACCGCCCACCATCTCCGGTCCACCGCGTTCATCCCCACCGGCGCCGGCGCGCACAGCCTCATCCCCGCCCGCGGCGTCCTCTATGTCACCAACCGGGCCGAAGGCAGCGTCTCCGTCATCGACCTGTCCACCCGGCGCGTCGTTCGCCACTGGCGCCTGCCCGGCGACAGCGCCCCCCGCCTGGGCAGCGTCTCGGCCGACGGCCGCGTGCTTTGGCTCTCCGATCGCCGCCACAACCTGGTGTACGCCGTCTCCACCACCACCGGCGCCCTCCTCCACACCATCCGCGTGGGCCGCCCGCACGGAATCCGCGTCTTTCCCCACCCCGGCCGCCACTCCCTCGGCCACACCTACCGCTGACTCCCAGCTGGGATAAGGCTCCGCCTCATCCGGGCCCTTGAGCGATCCCGCGGGCGCCGGTCCGCAAACCGAGTCCCTATGTCGCCGGAGATCTCCTCCGCAAGGGCGCAGGTGATCTGATCATGGGCATCCCGCACTAGGGGACGAGGACGATCTTGCCGCGGGCGTGGCGGCGTTCGAGCTCCCGGTAGGCGTCCCGGACCTGGTCCAGCGGGTATACGCGGGCGATCGGGATCTCGAGGCGGCCATCGCTGATCAGCCCGGCCAGCTCAGCGAGAACGTCGGCGCTCGCCGCGGTGGCGGTCCCGTCGGTCTTGGTGCCGTGTTCCTTCGCGGCGGCCCAGTCGATGATGGTGTTGATCCGGTCGGGCCGCACGCCGAGATCGATGGCGATGTCCACGTAACCGCCGCCGAAGGCGTCGATGAACGCGTCGACCCGGCCGTCGGCGGCGGCGCGTACGCGGTCGGCCACGCCATCGCCGTATCTGACCGGGGTGACGCCGTGGGCGGCCAGCCACTGGTGGTTGGGCGCTCCGGCCAGGCCGATCACCTTGGCGCCGGCGCCCACCGCGAGCTGGACGACGATCGAGCCGACACCGCCGGCGGCGGCCGAGACCACGAGGGTGTCGCCCCTGGCGGGGGAGACGGCACGGACCGCCGCGTAGGCCGTCGTCCCCGCGACGAACAGCGCGCCCGCCGCCTCCCACGGGACGTTACGCGGCCGGTGCGTGAGCTTGGCCGCGTCAGTGACGACCAACTCGGCATGGCTCGCCCGCTGGTGGGTGAATCCGATGACCTCGTCCCCCACGGCGAACTCCTCGACGCCGTCGCCGAGTTCTTCCACCACCCCGGCCAGGTCGCTGCCCTGTCCCGATGGGAAGGTCGCCGGCCACCTCTCGTGCATCCGGCCTTCGCGAATGGCCGCCTCACCCGGGTTGATCCCGGCTGCGCGCATCTTGACCAGGACCTGTCCTGGACCGGGCACCGGCCGATCCACCTCTACCACCCGCAGGACGTCGATCCCGCCGTACTCCTCGAACCTGACAGCCTTGGGCATCGTGCGCGACTCCTCGTGGCGGTTTGCTAGCCGCAGTAACGATCGGGCTCGCCGGTTTTATGCCTCCCCTTCAGCACGTGGCCGGCCCGGCCGGGATCGATCGGCTCACCGCTCATCGGCCACGTCGGCTTCGTCTGGTCGGTGGCCTTCAGCCCGACGGCACCGCCCTCGCCACTGCCGGCGCCGACAAGATGGTCCGGCTGTGGCGGCTGTGGCGGCTGTGCCCCGTCCCGAGCACCTACCCGACCCCGAGGAGTGGTTAGCGGGGATTAGGCGCCGGGGAGGGCGACCTGGCGCCAGTAGGGCATGAGTTCTTCGATGAGGGCCTCGGTCTCCGGCTGCATCTGGTCGGCCGCGGGGTCGCGCTCGATCTGGTCGCGCAAGTCGTCGACGACGGCCCGAAGTTGGGTGAGGTCGCCCGTGGCGTGGGTGGCCCGCAGCAGGTCGCGCCACATGCCCTCGTCGCCCGGGGTGAAGCGCAGCCCGGCCCGGGCCGCCGCGACGGCTCCCTTCGGATCGCTCTCGTCGAGCCGCAGCAGCACGAGACGATGCGCCACATCGGCGACCCGGGCTGCCGACTCATACTCCAGGTCGTCGTTGGCGAGCCAGCCGTAGCGGCCGCGGGGCCGGTCGGCGAGCAGCGGGCCGCGCAGCAGGTCGAGGGCGTACGACATGTACGCGGTCTCCGACGCGGGCTCGGCCGCCGACCGCCAGACCAGCCAGCGGAAGACCTGCCAGTCGACCCTGACCTCGGAGCCGAGCTTGATGCGGCCGCGCTCGTCGTAGTAGATGTTCGGCCGGCCGCGTGAGTCGCGGCCCAGCCAGTCGGAGACGCGGGCTATGGTGGCGTCCCGTACGCCCGCGGTCGCGCCCATCGGCCAGACGGCGCCGCTCAGCACGGTGGGGTGGACGCCGCCGGGGTGCGCCGCCAGATAGATCAGCACCTCGGTGCAGGCGGCGCGGCGGCTCTCCTCCAGCGGGCCCGGCGCGTCGATCTCGATCGGCCCGAGTATCCGGATGTCGACGACCGCGTGCTGGTCGCCCAGCGGGGCGGCCGGCTCGTCCTCGGCGCGCTGCGCCGGCAGTGTCGTCCCGTCCAGCCGCCGCGCGGTCCGGAAGAGCTCGACGACGGCCCGATAGTGCTGCTCGGGAACGAGTTGCGCCTCGACGTCGAAGCCCAGCACGCCCGCGCTGAGCCGGCCCTCAGCGGTCACGTCCCACGTCCAGGTGGCGCCCGCGACGTCGCCGGCGACGATGTAGCCGGCGGCCATCCGCTGCCCGGTCCGGGCCAGCGCGACCAGCCGTTCGGCCTCCTGCTCGCTCGGCGGATCGGCCATGATCAGATAGTGCGGCATCCACGCCTCGCCGAAGACGCCCCTGCACCGGCCGGTGAGCACGGAGTCGGCGCCCGAAGCGGCCAGCGCCTGCCGCACCTCCTCGCTGCGGGCCTCCAGCTCCGGCAGCGCGTCGGCCAGGGAGGCGACCGAACGGATCCGGTCCGGCGCGATCAGCGACAGCTCCTCGTCGAAGCCGACCAGCGTGATCCGCATGTGGTCTGACCAACGGTTCGTGGCCAGCTCGACGGCGACGGCGGCGAGCACGGCGCGGCGTACGTCGTCGGGGCCGCGCAGCGCGATGAGGCCGTGCGCCGCCTCGAGGTCGACGAGGATGCGGCCGGTGTCGTTGGTGCCGATCGAGATGAGCCCCGGGTAGGGCGCCAGGACGTCGCGCAGCCGTTCCAGGTCGAAGGCGCCGGTGTGGACGCGGTCCGCGCGCAGCCGCCACACCTGACCGTTGTCGTGGGCCTCCCAGGGCTCCGGGGCGGACCGGTCGGCCGGGGCGATCCACAAATCGAGGCTCTCCGGACCCAGGTGCACGCCGTACACGGTGGGCAGCGCCCGATCGTCGGCGGCCAGCGCCTTGGACAGCTGACGCAGGCCGAGGTCGAGCAGCCGGGTCGCCTCGGTGTCGGCGCCGATGCGGAGCGCCTGCTCGACCTGGGCCGCCTCGCCCTCCGGCCGGGCGACCATCTCGCCGAAGGCGCGATGCCACATCTGCTCGCGGCGGCGCCGGCCGAGCGCGACCAGCAGCCCGGCGGCGAGCAGGGACGCCACCGCGAGTCCCTGCGGCCAGCCGAACTCGACGCCGCCGTGGTCGGTGACCGGTATGGGCTGGGTTTGGTCGTCGGACGCCTGCTGCTCGGGCGGCTGCTGCTCGGGCGCCTGTTGCCGTTCGGCGGGCTGCTCTCGTTCGGACGGCTGAGGCGGCGCCGGCGGCTGTTGTTCGGCCGGCGGGCGTTCCGAAGGCCGCTCCTGTTCCGGCGCGCTCCGTTGCGGGGCCGGCGCCGGGGCGGGCGCGGCGGCGTCATCGCCGGGCGACGCGGTGTCACGGCCGGGAGAGGCGGCGTCATCGCCCGGCGCGGCGTGCCCGTTGCCGGGCCGACCCGGGTCGTTCGTGCCGTGGTCGGGAATGTGATGGGGCTTGCCGAAGCGGTAGTAGTCGTCCAACTCGTGCGCCGGCACTACGTTGGCGCCCACCGCGTCGGCGGGCAGCCGCAGGATCCAGCCGGGCCGGATGAGGCTCGCGATCGTCAGCCGGGAGCCGTCGGGCTGCTGCCGGCCCTTGTTGAGCTGGTAGATCTCCTTGTAACGACGGCCGTCGCCGAGACACTTCTCCGCGATCTCCCACAGGCTCTCGTGGTGCCGCCCGACCGGCGGATGCACCCGGTAGATCTTCGCGACCTCGGGTTTGTCGAGGGGATGCGCGGCCGCGACCGGCTCGACCCGCCCGCCCGGATCGAGCTGCGGCTCGAAGGCGGCCAGCGGCGCCGGCGGGACGTACTGCTGCGACTGGGTGACCGTGGGCCCGGTGGGCTGGGGCGCGCGGCCGCTGAACGCCGGTATGATCGCCGTCGTCGCCGTGAACAGCAGCAACGCGGTCACGACGAGCCGGTGTACGAGGGACTGGGTGCCGCCGGCCAGCGGCACTCGGGTCGGCACGCCAATGCCGCGAATCCCCGCGTACACCTCGACGATCACGCACAGGACCAGCTGGAGCCAGGCGAGCCAGACCAGGAAGACAAGAATCGTGATGACCGAGCTCGGCCCGATCCGCTGGGTGAACGCGTCGAGGTCGGGCAGTTGTTCGGGGATGGGGGACCCGAACCGGCTGTAGAGCGCGTACGGCACGCCGGCCACCAACGCGGCGAGCGCGACCAGCGCCGCCACGCCGAGCAGAACGTCGCCCGCACTGCGTCCGCGCCCGGTCCTGACTGCCTGCCGCATTGCCATCAGCCCTCGTCACCACCGCGCTCGGGACGGGCGATCGCCGTCGACGTCATGGTAAACGCGCCGAGGCCCGGCACGATATTGAGCAGCTGCGGCTGGACCGTGATGGTGATCGTCACGCTCACCTGATCGGTGCTCGGCACGCATCCCCAGCCCGTGAGCCTGTCGCCGTACGACGCCGCGAGCTGATGCGCCTTCTCGCAGGCGGTCGCCGTGTTGACGGTGGGCTCGCCGCCCTCGCGCAGCGCCGTCACGTCGATGTCGTCGGCGCCTGCCCGGGCCGCCTGCTCGGCGATGTCCGCGGCGCGCTCCCTGGCGTGGATGGCCAGGCCGCCGTCGACCAGCAGGCCGGCCAGCATGATGACGAACAAGGCGAAGATCGCCGTGAACATCGAGATCGTGCCCCGGTCGCCCCTGTCCCCCCAGTCCCTTGGGTTCACGGCTCGGCCCTCCGGAAGGTGTCCAGCGGAGCGGTGGCGCGGCCGGTCATCTGCTTGGCGCCGGGCAACCCGATCAGCGAAAGGCCGCCGAGATCGGCGTCACAGGTCACGATCACCGAGACCCGGCCGCCCGGCGCCCATGCGCTGGTGTCGGTTGAGGTGCTCGGGCCGCCCTGGCACCAGGTGCGGTTGCGCAGGCTGGCCTGCGCCGCCGTGGCGGCGCGGCTTTGCGCGTCGCCCGCGCTGCGGGCGATCGAGGCGTTCCTGACCGCGTCTCTGGCCGCGCTGTCCACCTGGCTTTGCGCGTTGACGATGCGGCCCACCCCGACCATCAGCATCATGAACGCGACAAGCACCGGCGTCATGATGGCCAGTTCCAACGCCAAGGTGCCGCGATCGCCGCGATCGACGCGGGCTATGGGGCTTCGCAACTGACACCGCCGTCCCGGTCTGGCCGGAAGCACTCGGTCGGCCCCCCCGCGCGCTGATGGACGCGCAGACTCATGAACGGGATCACCGTGATCGCCTGGCCCTCGACGTCGACGAACCGCTCATCCGCGCCGCCGCTCGGCGTCGCGACGACACCGGTTATGATCTTGGGGCCGATCTGGCGGGCGTACGACTCCGCCTTGCTCTTGGCCGCGCTTTGCCAATCGCCCGTGTCCTGCCCGCGCGCCACCCTCGCCCCGGCCTGAGCGGCCGCCAGGGCGACGTGCCGGGCGTGATAAATCATGGCGAACTGGACCACGAGCAGGATCACGAACAGCAGGATCGGCGTGAGCAGCGCCAACTCGAGCGAACTGGCGCCGCGGTCCCGCGTTCGGCCGTGCCCGCGCGAACGGGCCGGCATCGCCTCACCCGTCGCCGGTGGAGATGCTGTTCGCGGCCGAGCTCACCTTGTTCTTGATGACCGCGCCGACCGCGATGGCGATGGCGGCGAGGATGCCGGTGATGATGGCCCATTCGATGGCGGACGCGCCGCGGCTGCCGCCGCGGGCGGCCTCGGTGCGCAGCCGGTGCAGGCGCGCGGCCAAATGGACGCGCAGATAGACGACCGCCGGGTCGTTCAGGGGGTTGATCATGTTGAGGGATCTCATGGTGGTACTCCTCGGGGAACATCGTCGAGCCGGGTACGGGCGTCAAGTCATGCCGCGATCACCCTCATCAAGGCGGGGAACGACAGGAACAGCAAAAAGCCGGCGCACAGCAGCAGCTGCGCGATCAACATCGATTGGGAGCGCTCGCCCGCCTTGCCCTCGACGTCCGACAGCTCGCGGCTGCGCATGGAGGCGGCCCGGGCGGTCAGCGACTGGCGTACTTTAGCGCCGTCGTCGGCCACCAGCGACAGCGCGGCGGACAGGTCGCGCAGCTCGGCGATGTTGATCTCGTCGCCGAGCCGGCCGAGCGCCTGCCAGGGGGTCAGGCTGGTGATGCGGGCGTTGGCGAGCGCGTCCCTGATCCGCCGCATCGCCCAGCCGTCGCCGACCTGCGACGCCGCCATCAGCGCCTCGGGGACGCCCCGACCGCCGGCCAGGTTCATGGCCACCAGGTCGAGGAAGGCACCGACCACGTGCCGGAAGTCGGCCCGCCGCTGCCCGGCCTCCTGGCGCAGCTGCACGTCGGGAAGCAGGAAGAAGACGATCGCGATCAGCAGGCACATCCACACCGGGACGGCGAACGGCACGCCGAGCCCGAGGACGGAAAAGTAGGCCACCGCGACCGGGATGAACAGCACGGCGGCCGTCGGCAGCAGGAACTTCGTCGCCAAGAACGCCTCGAACGACCGGCCGACGATCGCCAGGTCGGCCCGTACGGTGCGCTGCTCCCAGCCGCGCGAATCGTAGAAGGCGGCGAGCGCCCCGCCCAGCTTCCCGCGCAGCCCGCCCAGCTTCTCCTGGTGCGGCGAGGTCCGGTCCACCCGCGCGTCGGCGGCACGGCGCCGGACCGCGGCGTCGAACGCGGCGAGGCTGGCGGCCAGCCCGGGACGCGGCGGGAACAGCGCGCGGACCAGCAGGAAGCAGCCGGCCCCGAACGCCACGCCGGCGAGCAGCGCCCCGGTCACGGCGCACCACCTCCCCCGTCGATGGCATGCCGCCCGCGCAGCCGCGCGCCATTGCCCTGCTGCCACGCGGCCACCGTCGCCGGGACCTCGCCGGGCACGCCGCCGGGTCCGCCGCCCGGCACGCCGGGCGGCGGACCGGTCTCGGTCGCCGCCGTCGTGCCGAGGAACCGCTGCGGCATATCGAACCTCGACAGCCGGCGCAGCCACAGGAAGCCGAGCGCGTACAGGCCGACCACGACCGTAAGCACGATCTGCCCGAGGAAACCGTCGTAGGGCTGGACGTACGACCGGTTGAAGATCGCCAGCAGCAACGAGACGCCGACGGAGACGCCGACCACGATCTGCACGCTGAAGCGGGTGGTGCGCCGGTTGGCCTCGACCCGGCGGCGCATGTCCAACTCGGCGCGGGCCGAGGTGGACAGCGCGCCGAGCATGTCGCGCAGCCCGGGGCCACGCAGCTTGGCGTTGAGGATCAGCGCGCCGACGACGAGGTCGGCCGACGGGTCGTTCAGGTCGTCGGCGAACCGCCGCAGCGCGTCCGGCATCGGCATCCGGGTATGCAGCCTGTCGACCAGGGTGCGCAGCGGCGATTGCAGGACGGGCGCGGCGGCGCGCATCGACGAGGGGATGGCCTGCTCGAGCCCGACCGCGCCGGCGATCGTGTCGCGCAGCGACTCCGTCCAGGCGGCCAGCGCCTCCAGCCTGGCCATCGCCTTGCGCTCTTCGGCCACGCCGCCCGCGATGGCGCCCCAGCCGAGGGCGAGCAGGGCCGCGCCGACCGCGGCCACCGGCCAGCGGGTGACGATGAGCACGAGCGCGCCCACGACAACGGCGATCGCGCCGCGCCTCGTCACCGAGCGCACCAGCTCCTCGCGGCCGCGCTTGCCGGGTGCCGCACCGGGCCGTACGGGCAGCCCGCGCAGCGCCACCACGAACAGCAGCACCCCGCCGCCCACCATCGCCCCGCTGAGCACGGCCCCCAGCGTCAGCGCGTCGCCCGTCATGGTCACACCACCCGGCCCGTCATCACCACATCACCTGCCGGCCGGGGTCGTAGCCGTAGACGGCGAGCTCGTCGATGCAGGAGATGGGGGCGTTCGGCACGGCTGAGCCGTCCGGTGCGGGCGCGAACACCTCGCTCGACAGCACCCGCCCGTCGCAGCCGGTCACCTCGCGGACGCTGGAGACGAAGCGGCGCAGCCGCCCGCCGCGCGCATAGTCGTTGCGCTTTTCGATGAAGACGACGAAGTCGATCGCGCCGGCGATGAGCATGTGCGTGGCATCGATGGGCAGCCGCTCGGTCGACTGGATGGCGTACGTCGCGATGCGGTTGAACACTTCGACTGACGAGTTGGCGTGGATGGTGGACAACGATCCGTCGTTGCCCTGCGTCATCGCGTTGAGCATGGTGACGATCTCGTCGCCGAGCACCTCGCCGACGATGACGCGGGAGGGATTCATGCGCAGCGAGCGTCGTACCAGCTCGGCCATGGAGATGGCGCCCTGGCCCTCGCTATTGGGCAGCCGCTGCTCCATGGCGATCACGTTGGGGTGCAGCTCGGGGAACTGGTCGAGGCCGAGCTCAAGCGCCCGCTCGACCGTGATGAGCCGCTCGTGCGGCGGGATCTCGTTGGCGATCGCGCGCAGCAGCGTGGTCTTGCCCGCGTTGGTGGCGCCGGCGATCATGATGTTCTTGCGCGCGGCCACCGCCGCCCGGAAAAACTGCCCGAGCTCGGAGCTGAACGTGCCGTTGCCGATGAGGTCGGACAGGAACACCTTGCCGAGGCGGGCGCGCCGGATCGACAGCGCGGGCCGCAGGGTCACGTCCATGACCGCCGACAGCCGCGATCCGTCCGGAAGGCGCAGGTCGAGCTGCGGGTTGGCGCTGTCGAACGGCCGGGAGGACAGACCCGAGTAGGCGGCGAGGATCTGGATCAGCTCGACGAGCTCTTCGTCGGAGTCGGCGACCGGCTCGCCCATCTCCTCCAGGCCGTTCGCGTAGCCGATGAAGACCCGGTCGCAGCCGTTGATGTCGATGTTCTCGATCTCGGTGTTCTCCAGCAGCGGCTGCAGGCGTCCGACGCCGAACAGCGCGGCGTGTACGCCGGCGTGCAACGCCTCTTCCTCTTCGGCGCCCGGCGGGCGCCGGCCCGCGGTGATCTCGCCGCGCGCGTACTCGTCGAGCACTTGGGAGATCAGGGCGCGGGCGAACTGCCGTTCGTCCTCGGCCGACATGGGCTGCATACCGGCGGCGGCGTCCAGCCTGCGCTGGTGGGCAAGCCGGTCGCCCACCTCCTGGCGCAGCCGCTTGACGAGGGCGTGATCCATCTACCGCCCCCTTCCCTCTTGCGCGATGGTCGGCTGGATGGGCGCAGTCGCCCCCGGGGCGGCGACGGCCTCCTGGCCGACCTGGCCGGACTGACCGAGCTGGCCGGACTGGCCCGGCTGATCTGGCGGACCAGGCTGACCTGGCTGGCCGGACTGACCTGGCTGGCCGGACTGACTTGGCTGACCTGGCGGACCAGGCGGTACGCCATGGAGGCTCGGACCGGGCCGGCCGGACTGGCCTGGCTGGATGCCCGGACCTACGTGATCGGCCTGGACTCCCGGCCCGGGCTGCCCGGGCCGGCCCGGCTGGATGCCCGGACCGGCGGCCGGGCCGCCCTGACCAGGCTGGAGGGCCTGACCGGGCTGGATACCCTGGATGGGCCGGCCGGGGTTGATGTGGTGGTCCTGGGGGCCGACCGGGCGGGCGGCGGCCAACCGACGGCCAACGGTGGTGGCGAGCTCGCGGGCGGACCTGATCAGCAGCGACCGGTCGAGCCGGCCGCCCCACCGGCCCCGGAGCATCTCGGCACCCTTGGGGTCGAGCGCGAGGCCGCCGAGCACGGTGGCCGGCAGCTTCGCGTTGGTCACGATGCGGTCGACCTCGGCGATGGAGCCGTGGTACTGGCGCGGGTCGGCGATCACGACGATGCCGATGGGCGGCGCGCCGGGGCCGGTCAACTCCTGAGTCAAGGCGCTGACCCGCTCGCGCAGGTGCGCCACGTGCTCCAGGGTGGCCCGGGCGAACAACAGTACGAGATCGGCTTCGCGCAGCAGATCCAGCAGCGGACTGCCGGCGCCGAGCCGGCCGCAGTCGGCAAGCACGTCGACCCCGCCTCGCTGCCCCAGGCCCTGGAAGGCCCGGCCCAGCGGACCCCACAGCCAGGTCAGCCCCTGCGCCTGTTCGGCGTTGGTGAGCCCCACCAGCACGTCGAGGCCGCCGACGAGGCGCTGAATATGTTCGCCGACCTGCTCCGGCCGCAGGCCGCGGCGCGCGGTGGCGGCCACGCTGAGCATGCCGCGGGCCGGGACGAGCATGCCGCCGCCGTCGGCGGGCAGCCGGTAGACGAGGTCACCGCCGCCCTGGTCGCACTCGGCGACGAGGACGGGCCGGGGCCAGACCGCACCGAGCGCGACCGTGGCTGTGGTGACGCCCGGGGCTCCCTTGTCGGCCGCCAAGGCGATGAGGGCCACGGTCAGCCACCGCCCGGCGTGGCGGTCTGCTGACCACCGTTCTGCTGACCTCCAGGTGTGTTCTGCCGGCCACCCTGCCCCGGCGCCGGTTGCGCGGCCGACCTGCCCGCCGTCGATGGGGTCGGCACCACGGTGCCGGGCGGCACGAGCGCGACCACCGCCGCGCCGGCCGACGCGGCCTGCGCCAGCGCGGGCGCCTGTTCGGCGGGCACGGCCAGCGAGATCCTCGTCTGGTTGGACTCCAAGGTCCCCTCGCCGATCTTGCGTACGTCCTGAACGATGGCGTCGCCGGACAGCAGCGTTCCGCCCGGCACGCCGCTGCCGTCCGCGCCGACCGCGTAGACGGCGACATGATCGCCGTTGGCCAGCGATTGCGAGGGCAGCTGACCGGGTTTGAGCGACAGACCCATCGTGACCCGGCCCTGCGTGGCCGCGGCGTCCCTGGTCACCATCTGGTTGGTGAGCAGCGCGCCCGGCACCAGCGGCACGGCGGCGTAGGCCTGCGTGACCCCGCCGCGCTCCGCCCAGCTGATGTAGTCGATGCCGGTGTTGCCGATCTGCACCTCTTGCAGCGCCTCGGCCGGAATCTGCTGGCCGGCGGCCACCGGCTGCGCGACGCGGATCGCCGACACCCGCTCGCCGCTGGCCATGACCAGGTAGGCGCTGGCGAGCGCGCCGCCGAGGATCAACAGGACCGCGAGCGCGGCGAGCGCCGGCTTGCGTTCGCGCGGGGGGACCGGCAGCCGTTGTCCCGGGCCGGAGGTGAGGCTGGAGTTGCCCGAGATGGCGGCAGAGCCGGCGGACGCGGGAGCCGCGCCACCGGCTGTCGACTGGCTTGTCCTCATGACTGCGGCCACTCCCCGGTACGCCTACGTGCGAAAACGGGCGGTGGCGAACCATGGTGTCGCCCTTGACAAGCCCCCGTCAATGGATGTGGGCAACCGACGCCACTTAGTAACCATCGCACGCACGATGACCACGGCATTTGCGATCTCACCATGGCCACACCAGCGCGGTAATTAGGCTGGGTCAATGCGCATCTCGCTCACGGCGTTGACCGGCCACGGGCCGCGGGATGTTGTGATCAATGGCGATTCCGGCATGACGGTCGCGAGCGTCGCGAAATCGCTTTTCGCGACGTTGCGTCATGATTCCCCGCGACCAAATGTCCGTTCCGACCAGGACGCACGCCAATTCCGCGCACCGACGGCCACCGATGACGGGCCCGTCGGTCTGTGGATGGAGGGCCGGATGCTCGATCCGGCCGCGCCCGCCGTACGGGAGTTGCGCGACGGGGCGATCGTCACCGTCGATCAGCGCATCGCGCCGGCGACCGTACTGGCCGAGCCGACCGGGCTCGTCGAGATCAGGGTGGTCGGCGGGCCGGCCGCCGGCACCGTGCACCGGCTTGGCATCGGCTCCGTCACGCTGGGCAGCGCGCCGGACAACGACATCCGGCTGGCCGACCCGGGCGTTCCGCCCTATGCGATCAAGGTGATCGTCGAGGGCGGCCGGACGCTCGTCGGGTGGATCGGCGACCGGGCGACGACGCCGGCGACGCTGGACGACGGCCCGCTGGACGGGCCGCTTGAGTGGCCGCCGGGAACGCTGGCGACCATCGGCTCGACCGTGCTCACGCTGGCGTCGAGCGAACCGCGCGGCGCGCACCTGACGCCGCTGGCCGAGGGCGGCCTCGCCTACAACCGGCCGCCGCGCATCCTGCCCCGTGTCCGGCCCCGCCGCGTCGAGGTGCCGACACCGCCCGAGCGCCATCCGAGGGAGCGGCTGCGGCTGTTCGGCGCCCTGCTGTTCTCCGCCTTCGGGCTGGCCATGGCCTTCGCCCTGCGGCAGTGGTATTGGGCGCTGTTCGCGCTGAGCTGGCCGTTGATGCAGGTCGGCGAATGGATCGGCGACCGGATGCACGGGCGGAAGTCCTACCGGCGGGCGCTCAAGGACTATAAGGACAAACGCATCGCCTTCTTCGCCGAGCTGGACCGGCTGCGGCGCGAGGACCAGGCCGTACGGCGCACCCTTTGCCCCGACCCCGCCGAGCTGCTGCTGACCGCGACCGGGCCGCGCCGGCGGCTGTGGGAACGGCGCCGCGGCGACCCGGACGCGCTGCGGTTGCGGATCGGGCTGGCCGATCAGCCCGCCGACATCGAGTTGACCGGCGTCGCCGCCGCCCAGGCCGCCGGTGGACGGGCCGCCGACCCGGCCGCCGCCGACCCCGGACAGGGTGACGGGCCGCTTGGACCGCCCCTGTGCCGTACGGTTCCGGTCGCGCTGCCGCTGCCCGAGCTCGGCGTCGTCGGCCTGACCGGGCCGCGCGACCGGTCGCGGCGACTGGCCGGCTGGCTGGTCGCGCAGGCGGCCGTCCTGCACAGTCCCCGCGACCTGTCCATCGTCGTGCTCTGCGCCGGCGGCCCGGAGGCCGCCGGCCAATGGAACTGGGTCCGCTGGCTGCCGCACTGCGCCCCCCGCGACGACGCCGAATGCCACGCGCTCGTGGGCACCGATCTCGAGTCGGCCACGCACCGGGTGACGGAGCTGGCGAACCTCATCGCCGATCGGCAGCGCCGGAACGGCTCCGTCATGCCGGCGGCGCACCACGTAAGCCACGCGCACCACCCGTACAGCGTGCTCCTCGTGCTGGACGGCGCCCGGGTGCTGCGTCAGGTGCCCGGGATGCCACAGGTGCTCGCGCACGGCCGCGCGCAGGGCGTCTACGCGCTCTGTGTCGACGACGACGAACGGCTGCTGCCCGAAGAATGCGCTGCCGTGGTCGCGTGGGACTTGGACCGGCCCGACCACGTCGTCCCCCGCGGGCCGGGCCTCGACGACATCGGCACCGTACTGGCCGACCAGGTCAGCACCGCCTGGTGCGACCGGCTGGCCCGCGCGCTCGCCCCCATCCGAGATGTCTCGCGAGAGGACGCGGCTGAGGCGATCCCGGCGACGGTCCGGCTCCTCGACCTGCTCGGCACGCCGCGGCCGACCGCCGAGCACGTGCTGGCCGCGTGGTCGCGCGGCGGCCGCAGCACGCGGGTGCCGATCGGGGTCGGCGCGGACGGCGTCTTCTCCATCGACCTGCGTACGGACGGGCCGCACGGACTCGTCGCCGGGACGACGGGGGCGGGCAAGTCCGAGCTGCTACAGACCCTGATCGCCTCGCTGGCCCTGGTGAACCGGCCGGACGAGATGACGTTCGTACTGATCGACTACAAGGGCGGCGCCGCGTTCAAGGGCTGTGCCGCGCTGCCGCACACGGTCGGCCTGGTCACCGACCTGGACGGCCACCTGACCGAGCGGGCCTTGGAATCGCTCGCCGCCGAGCTGCGGCGGCGCGAAGAAGTGCTGCTGGCGGCCGGCGCCAAGGACATCGACGACTACCACGAGCTGCGCGACCATCGGCCCGGGCCGG
>OBLR010000046.1_pt1 | contig 18692 bp, 23 predicted proteins | sample 1519891 | NCBI WGS metagenome assembly OBLR01 (sample SAMEA3113583, study PRJEB22503) | soil metagenome | reverse complement strand
GCCGAAGTCGAACGACGGCTCAAGCCCGCGTTCGGGCATTCGAAGTCGTGGTCATAGTGGGCGGGGCCATCCTGATTCTTGGCTTGCTGGCATCTACTGACACAAGCGCTTTCACGACTCCAGAGGGTCTTCTCCGGGTGGCCTTCTGGACCGCCACCACCGCTCTCGTGGAATTCTTGCCTGTGCCCGTCTGGCGCTCGTTGCAAGTTGGCGCGGGATTTCCACTGTTCACCGCGGCAGCATTCGTTTTCTCCCCAGCAGTAGCAAGTGTGGTTGCTTTCCTTGGCTCTTCCGATCCGAGGGAGTTACGGCGTCAAGTCCGCCCACTTCGGGCTCTCTTTAATCGCACCCAGCTCGCTATCTCGCTATCGGCGGCTTCGGCAACGTTTCATGCTCTTGGAGGAAGGGTCGATTACTGGTCGCAAGCTCTGGTGTTCGCAGTACCAGCGGCTGTACTTGTGTTCTATATGTGTAACGTTGGCCTTGTTGCCGGTGTCCTTGCCATCGAGCACGGGGTTCCACTTCTCAGTATCTTTCGGAAGACGCCGGTTGGAAATCCGTCCGAGTTCTTGGTCTCATATCTGGGTCTCGGCCTTCTTGGGGTGACTCTGGCACGACTCTACGTAGTGGTTGGGTGGTGGGCGGTTGCCGCATTCGTCATGCCGCTGCTTCTGGCGAGACAGATGTTCTTTAGAACGCGAGCGCTGGAAAACGCGACGAAGGAGTTGCAGGACCGTGAGGCGGTCCTGCGGGCCCTGTCGAACCGTATGGCAGAGGAGCGGCAGGACGAGAGAAAGGCGATTGCTGGCTACCTGCACGACGATCTGGCGCAAGTCCTCTATCGGATGGCCCTTCATCTGGATATTTCCGAGAAGCACCTGGAGATGGGAAAGGCCGGAAACATTCGCGAGGAGCTTGCCGGCATCCGGGCATCACGCGATCGGGCAATGGAGCTGATCAGGGCACTGATCCGAGACCTGCATCGATCCCCCCTCGGGAGGGCCGGGCTGAGTGAAGCCCTGACCTCCTACGCGCACGAAACTGAGCGAGATACGGGCGTCAACCTGAGGACCGAGCTCGAACCCGTGGACATGGCGCCGCCGATCCAACTCCTCTGCTACCACGTGGCGCGCGAGGCCGTGAACAACGCCATCAAGCACTCGGAGGCGAGCACCATCACGATCTCGCTTGAACGAACCTCCGACGGCGCACGATTGAATGTGGCCGATGACGGGAAGGGCTTCGACGTGGAGGAGGGGGAACCCGAGGGTCACTACGGTCTGACGATGATGAAGGAGCGGGCTCAGGTTGCCGGCGGCGAGTTCACCATCCGAAGCGCTCAAGGAGAGGGGACCACCGTCACGGCGGACTTTCCCACATCGTGGATGGTTGAGGCGGACGGCCGGGGTGAGCGCGCGGACGAGGGGTCCTCGTCGGCTGCCCCAGCATAGCCGCAGCGAGGAACCAGGCGACGCCCGCGTACATAGCGATGTCGCCCACGCTGACGACGGTCCGGAACGGCATACGGACCGGAATGACATCGCCGAGGAACGTCAGTTGGTCACTGCCCCCGGCCAGGTGGTGCTTCGCCCCGCGGACCGTCGGTACATCCTCCACCCGCCCTCCGGCCTCGAGCACCGCGGAGCCCGAGACCGGCATGCCCTGGTTCAGCGTGATCGGGATTGCGTTGAGCAGTAGACCGACGAGGATCAGTCGAAAACCCCGATGGCGCCAGTTTACGACAGCCGCCACGACCAGTAGGAGGTACGAGAACTCGAGCACGATGAACGGCAAGTAACGGCCGACACCGGAATCCGCCCGGGGGACAGGAGCCGCCTGAAGGACCAGCGCCACCGGGAACAGGAACCACAGGACCACACGGACATGAGCGATGTTCCGAAGGGCACCACCGAAGCCCCACCCGAACAGGAGGCCGATGGCCAGGATCGAAGCCAGGAGAAGCACGCCGTCATCATATGTACGCGGGATCCGCCCCCGGTTCCACGAGAGCGTGCGATATCCTGAGGCCTCGTGAGCGAACCCATGCGACCGCAGATCGTCACGCCCACAGAGGGTGAGGACCAGGGCCAGCAGGTAGTGGCTCATCCGGCGAAGCTCCTCAGGATCGCGTCGATGATCCGAGAGATTGTCGAGGAGGTCCGACAGACGTCGCTCGACGAGAAGGGACGAACCCGTCTCGCCGAGGTGTACCGCTCCTCCGTGAGGGAGCTTCGAGAGGCCCTGTCCGAAGATCTTCAGCGCGAGCTCGACGAGCTGGCCGCTCCCCTGGAATCCAGCGAGAGCGAGTCGGAAATCCGGATCGCTCAGGCCCAGCTCCTCGGCTGGCTGGAGGGCCTGTTCCATGGGATCCAGGCGGCCCTGTGGGCCCAGCATGCCCAGGCCCAGGCCGCGCTGGAGGAGATGCGCCGGCGTCAGCTCCCGAGCGGCCGCGGCGGTCGGCGACCGGGTCCCCCCGAACCGACCGAGCCACAGGGTCCCGCGGGCCAGTACCTCTGAGCTCCGTGCCGCCGTCCAGCCGCGAAATGGCGGGCGGCTGATGCGTCTGGTTCACCTCATCCTGGGCTGGTCGATCATCGTTGGTTTCGCCAGCTTGTGGCTGTGGGGTCTGGGCGCATGGATCGTCCGCCGAGGGACGGGGCGGTACTTCTGGTGGATCCTCGCATACCTGCAGGCGGCCCTGCTCATCCAGGGCCTGGTCGGCCTCATCCTCCTCGTCGCTGGAGGCCAGGTTCCCGTCCTCCATTACGTGTACGGCGTCATCTTCCCGGTCCTCGTTCTGCTTACCGCCCACGTCCTGGCCCGCGACGCCTTCGCCCATCGACCGTGGGCCCCCTTCGCCCTGGCGGCGTTCTTCTCGTTCGGTCTCACCCTCCGTGCCCTGATGACCGGCGGATGAGGTCGAGGACCGTCGCTCGGTCCCTCTGTTACGCTTTTGTCGTATGGCGAAACGAAGAGGGCGACCGCCTCCTCGCCGCTCCGCGGCCCGTCGCCCGGTCACGGCCGCAGAACGAGCCAAGCGGATGGAGCGGGCGGGGAACCAGAAGGAGTCGACGCTGACGGTGGAGGGCACCATCGTCGAGGCGTTGCCCAACACCATGTTCCGGATCGACCTGGAGAATGGCCACCGGATCCTGGGCCACATCTCGGGCAAGATGCGGAAGCACTACATCCGCATCCTCCCAGGGGACAAGGTCACGGTGGAACTGTCCGCCTACGACCTGAGTCGGGGCCGGATCACGTACCGCCACCGCTGAATGAAGGAACCGCCGGAGCCCGAAGACTCCAGCGGTTCCGAGACGATTAGTACCACGGCCCTCTCTGCCTGGCAAGCCCGGGACCCATCTCCTGTCACTCTTTCTGCGTAGGTGGGGGTACGCCGGCGGGGCCGGGCGACTGCATCCCCGACCGTGATAGAAGTACGACGTGAACGAACAGAGCCTTCAAGAAAGCAACGCACTCCTGGAGGTGGCCCAAGCACGGACCGAGGTCGGCGAGGTCATCCCAGCCTCCCCGGCCGAGCTGGCTCAGGTCTCAGGGATCAGTGACCGGCTCAGCGTGGCCAGGGCGATGCGGGCCCTCATGGCCCGGGGGCGGATCAGTCAAGAGGGGGACCGCTACCGGCTCCTGGACGCCCGGCCGTTAGAGGTCGGTGAGCCGGCCACGGTTCGCCGGCCGAGCCGTCGCCGGCGAGCCCGCCCGTCCCCGGACGGAAGCGCCGAAGGAAAGCCGCCGACGTATGAGGCTTTGGGGCGGGCCGTCATCGAGCGTCTCGTGGAGCTTTCCGCTGAGGCCGCGGAACTGCGTACGGCGCTGGAGCGAGCTCGAACGGAGTCCGATGCCGCTCGGCGGGAAGCCATGGAGGTTACCCGGCAGGCCTCTGCCGACCGCCGCCGGGCCCAGAACCTGGAGGACGATGTCACCACGCTTCGGAGGCGTCTGGAGATGACCGAGGCCAACCTCCGGACGATGGTCGAGGCTGCCCGCAGCCGGCCGGCCGCTCCGCTGGAGGACGCGGACGCTCAGGCCATCCTGGACATCCTGGCGACCAAGGAGCACTCCGAGTGAGCAGTGAGCCATCGCTCCTGGGAGACGAGAGGCTGGATTTGCGGGCAACCTCCGGTACCCGCTACCTTCCGTCAGGGTCCGTCAGCTCGTCCTCAGGGGGAGGGTCTATCGGTGCGTGGGGCATCTGACATGCAGTCTTCCGGTCCACCCTCCGGAAGCTCAACACGGCTGCCGGACGGGCCCGTGGCGCCCGGATCTGATCCCGACGCCATCACCGACGAGCAGGCCACGGTCGGCGCGGTCCTTCGGTGGCTGCTCGGTGAGACGGAGGGCGAGTCGGCCGTCTACGTGCGGCTGAGCCCGACGGGGACCGAGCACTTCGCGGTCGAACCACGAGGCCTGTCGTCTCCGGATGTCGCCGAGCTGGTCCACCAAGCTCGGCACGCCATGCTCCACGGACGGGTCGAGGCCGAGGTCAACGAGGCCATGGCCCTCGCTCGATGGTTGGGCAAGGACGGGTCCAAGATCGTCCTCATCCGAGGGGTGACCACAGCGGATGCCGACGAGCCGATGCGCTTCGCTCGATTCGTCGTCGAGTGGATGGCCATCCGCGGCGAGGAGGATACCCCGTCATTGGAGCGCCGCCTCCTCGAGGTGCCCGGTGTGGCCTGGGCGGAGATGGCTCCGGGCGATCCCTCGGGCCTGCGCGTGCTCCTCGATAAGGAAGCGGACTCGGATCTGACCCGTCATGCCGTGGCCCGGGCGGTCGGAGACTCCGCCGTGCACCTGGAAGAGATCGGTTCCGCTCCGGGGGAGGAGGAGGGTGCTCCTCGCGTCCGGCTGATCGATCTCACCGTGGGGATGGACGACGACACGGCCGTGGACGTGCTCCTTGACTGGAAGGGCCAGCGGCTCCGAGGACGGGGTCGGGGTCGGAGCACCGAGGCGGGCCGCATTTACGCGTCGGCCCAAGCGGTGGCGGACGCGATGAAGCCGCTCCTGGACTCGGACGTGGACATCGAGGGCGTGTACCGGGCGGACGCCGACCAGGAGCACCTCGACGTTCTCGTCGTTGCTGTCAGGGTGGGGGGTGTCCGTTACGTCGGAGCGGTTCCCAGTCCGAAGGGCCAGGAGAACGTCAGCGGTGCCCGAGCGGTGCTCGACGCCCTGAACCGGCGACTTCCACAGATCGCCGGGAAGGGCGGACGCATCTAGCTCTCCGCCGAGGGCCACGGGCCCTCCCCCGGCCGGGTACGGGTGGAGAGGGGATCCCCCGGAGGGAGGCTGGTCTCGGCTCGAGAGACCGACCGTCCGCCGGAGGAGGGCTCCGTGGACGCGGCGACCTTCCCAGGACGGGAGGGGAAGACCGCCGTCCAGCGTCGAGGATGCCCGGTGGCCGTGTCGTTCAGGCGACGGCCGTATGACGGTTTCGTGAAACGGTCTCCCGTCAGGGGGAGCCCTGTGGGGCGAACTCCCGAAAGTCCCCTCGGCTGGCCGGGTGATCCGGATCGAAGACCGGTTCGGGTGCGCCGTCGATCTCGAAGCGCACTCCCACGATGCCGGGCTGCTGGGTGAGTGTGTACACGACCTGGGCGAGACGGAGAGCCAGCGACTGGGTGGTCCCTTGCTCGAACTCGGACGAGAGGTCGACCGTGGCCACGGTGCCATCGACCTCCACCTCGTTCAGTCGGGTGCGCCTGGGGATCTCCGATGTGACCCCTCGGCCCTGCGGCTGTGGCTGCAGGAGGGCGATCAGAAGAGCCTCCTGCGGAGTCTCTAGGGTCGGCTGCAGCGCTTGGATCTGAGGATGGAGGCGACCGCCCTTGACCAGGAACACGGTGCCTTCGGCGGGAATCTCCTGGGGCGATGGTGACGGCGTGGGCCGCGGCGTTCCGTATACCTCGGGGGGCAGATCTGACTCCGACAGGACCGTGACGCCTTCCGGACGGCACGCTCCGACCAGGAGCATTGCGGCGATCATCACCGACGTTCGGTTCATGGCTCCGGCTCGTCCTCGCGGCGAGGGAGGCGAAGCTCGAACCGGGCCCCACCCGAACGGCCGTTGAACACGGCGATCTCGCCGCCGTGGAGATGGGCGTTCTCCCGGGCGATGGCCAAGCCGAGCCCTGACCCTCGTCGCTCGCCCCGGTGGCGGGCGGGGTCAACCTTGTAGAAGCGTTCGAAGATGCGTCCGCCCGCCCGGGGCGGGATCCCCGGGCCAGCATCCTCGACGGAGAGTCGAAGGGTGCCATCGTCCGCGCCGATCCGCACGGTGACGTTCATCCCTCGGCCGTGCGTCAGCGCGTTGTCGATCAAGTTTCCCACGACCCGTTCCAGGCGCTGCTTGTCGGCGACCGTGGAGAGCTGGTCGGGAGTGGTCTCGATCTCGATGCGGACGTCGTCGTCGCCCGTGCGGGTACGCCTGGCTACGACCTCCCGGGCCAGGTCCCCGATGTTCAACCGCTCCCAGGACATCTCCACCCGTCCCGCCTCGACCCGGGAGAGGTCGAGGAGGTCGTCGACGAGCCGCTGCAGGTGCTCGATGGCCGCGGCGAGCAGCTCCGCGGCCCGCCGGGACGAGGCAGGAAGCCCGTCCGCCCGCTCGAGGAGGTAATCCGTAGACGCCCGGAGCGTGGTGAGCGGCGTGCGCAGCTCGTGGGACACGTCGCCGACGAACCGCCGATCCCGTCCGATCCGCTCCTCCAGGGCCGCCGCCATCTCGTTGAATGACGCCGCCAGGGCGGCCAGCTCGTCGTCGCCGTGCACCTCCAGGCGGGTCTCGAGGAGCCCTTCTGCAACCCTCCGAGCGGCCCGGCTGGCCCGACGAACGGGATCGACGACGCGGTTGCTGACCCTGGTCCCCACCAGGACGGCCAGAAGGACGGCGCCGATCGAGACGCCGATCAGCACGCGGCTCAGGATGCCCAGGGTCTGAGCCAGGTCCGTCAGCGGGAAGAAGAAGTAGGCTCCCAGGTCGCGATCTGGATCGGGGATCCGAGAGCCGAACACGAGTCGCGGCGGCTCGTCCCAATCGAGGGCGTAGCCGACCCGGTCCGAGTCGACCGCGGCCACCAGCCGTTGGGGGACGGAATCCAGCGAGATGGCGAACGAGGAAGGGAACGGGGTCTCGTCGCTGACCACGATCGCCGCGCTCACCCCTCGCTGCTCGAGTCGATCGACGAGCCCCTCCAACGCTTCCTCCTCGTCGGCGTCGTCAACCTGTTCCTCGTCCATGGACGGTGGAGGGGCCAGCTCATCCATGGCGAACCGAGCGGTGCTGAATCCCTGCTGGATCGCGTCGTCGACCCGCTGCTGCACCAGGTATCGCTGGGCGAGGGCGTACGTCGTGCCGGCGACCAGGGCGGACACGGCGAGCGCGGCGCCCACGAAGGCGATGGTGATTCGAAGGCGCAGCCCTGTCCCGCCCCTTCGTGGCAACTTCATCGCGCCACCAACTTGTAGCCGAGCCCACGGACCGTCTGGATGATCCTTGGGTCTCGTGGGTCATCCTCGACCTTGGCCCGCAGCCGCCGAACGTGGACATCGACCAGTCGGGAGTCACCGAAGTAGTCGTACTCCCACACCTGCTGGAGGATGACCTCCCGGGTGAAGACCTGGCTGGGACGGGAGGCCAGAGCCAGGAGGAGCTTGAACTCCGTCTTGGTCAGGTGGACCGGCTGCCCGCGCTTGGTGACCGTGGCCGCGTCGGGGACGATCTCCAGATCGCCCACCACGATCTTCCTCGGGACCGGCTCGGTTGACCGGGTCCGCCGGAGCAGGGCCCGGATCCGGGCCACGAGCTCCTTGGTGACGAACGGCTTCGTCACGTAGTCGTCCGCGCCGGACTCCAGGCCCACCACGACGTCGACCGTGTCCGTCTTCGCGGTGAGCATCAGGATCGGGACGCCGCTCTTCGTCCGTATCTGCCGGCAGAGCTCAAATCCGTCCCGACCCGGGAGCATGACGTCGAGGATCAGGAGGTCGGGCTCCTCCCGGTCCAGGACCCGGCCGGCCTCCTCCGCGGAGGCCGCCGTCCGGACCCCGTACCCTTCCCCGGTGAGAGCCATCCCCACGATCTCCCGGAGGCGGGCGTCGTCGTCGACGAGGAGGATGGTCGGCGCCGTCATCAGAGCGATTATGGAACGCCCGAGCCCTTCGGGTTCATCCCCACCAGGACGGGGTGCCCCGCGGCCTCGATGAATGCGGGCAGGAGCCGGCCCCGGACCGCGCCCTCCGGCGAGACCTCGACCCGGGCCACCGCGCTGGTCGCTCCCTCGGCTGAGAAGTCCGGCCATACGAAGTTGCCCAGACCCCAGAAGATCGGCCGGCCCCGGTAGTGCTTCAGCGGCTGGAGGCGGTGCGCGTGGTGGCCGAACACCACGTCCGCGCCGGCGTCGATGAAGGCGTGACCCAAGGAGACCTGCTCGGGACGCGGCTCCGTATCGAGCTCGACGCCCCAGTGGATCGTCACCACGATGAGATCAGCGCGTCGATCAGCCCGCCGGATCGCTCGCAGCATCAGCTCGGTGTCATGGCCGGCGGCCACGCCGGGCGAGTCCTGGTCGGCCACCGAGTGGGCGGGGTCGATCACCATCCCAAAGCCGAGCACCGCGACCCTCCATCCTTCCAGCCGAAACCGAGCGGGGCGAAGCGCCTCACGCTGATGGCGACCGGCGCCCACCGGCTCGAGGTCGGCCTGTCGGAGCCGCAGCAGGGAGTCGACCAGACCCTCCGGTCCGTAGTCGTAGGAGTGGTTGTTGCCTTGATTGGCAACCTCGACGCCGGCGGCCCGCATCTCGTCGAGGGCCGCGGGGTCGCACCGGAACGTGAACTCCTTGTCGAGACGAGTCCCGATGTCGGACACGGGACATTCCAGGTTCACGACCGTCAGGTCGTCCTCCTGGAGCACCCCTTCCAGGCCGCTCCAGGCATAGTCATATCCGTTGGTGGCGAGATTCGGGATGTAGGACGGGTCGAGGTTCACGTCGCCGGTTCCCTGGATCACCAGACCTCCCTTCGGATCCGGTGACGGTGTTGGCGACGGCGTCGGTGACGGTGTCACCGAGAGCATGGGTCCCGGGCGAGGGCTTGCGGGGGCCCTCCAGGCCTCTCCATCCACCACTCCCAGTTCCTCTCGAACGGCGTACGCCGCGCCTCCAAGGCCGGCCACGCCGATGAGGGCGCCGAGGACCCAACCCCACGGCATCGACGATGTTCGGTGCAGACCTGGCAGGGCTCCCCGTCCTCCGGACCGCAGAGTCTACGTGAACGAACCCTCATCCTCGGCTCACGGCGGGCTCAGAGGCGGGGGCGATAGTCAGGGGGAGGACGGGCCACGTCCCGTCGAAGGAGGTGGATGAGATGGCTCTGAGCAGGAGGATCCTCACCCTGCTGGCGGGCGGCTCCGCGGTGGGCGTCGGCGCGGCGGGCGCCGCGGTCACGACGCAGGAGGCCACGACGCCAGGACCGGTCGAGCTCGGTGCCGGCGGAACGTCGCTGGACATCGAGGGCGGCCAGGTGCGGGTCGATGCCCAGGCTTCTCCCCTCGACGACCTGCTCGACTCGGCGAACACGGCGGGTTCCCCGGATACGCCGGGAACGGAGGACGTGAACACCGCGGGGACGGAGTCGGCCGACACGAACACCCCGAACTCCGCGAACACCAACTCGCCCGACACGGCCAACACGGCGTCGGCGGACACGGGAACCGGCGATTCCCCGTCGACCCCGGACTCGCCGGACACCGCTGACTCCGCCGACTCGCCCGACAACAGCGGGCCGGGAAGCTTGAGCAGCGGTCCCGGCCCCGGTGGCGATGAGGGTGACGACAACAGCGGCCCGAGCGACAACAGCGGTTCCGGCTCGGGCGACGGCGACGACGACAACAGCGGTCCCGGCAGCTAGATGACGGGTCCGGTACCGGCGATGCCCTCGGACCCCGGTCTCCCCGGGGCCCGAGGGCTGTTTGGCGCCGATGGCATGCGGTTCGTAAGCGGATTTCTCGGCGATCGGGGCTGGGCGGTGGAGGAAGCTCGGCCCGTGCAAGCGATCTACCGACCGGGTCGGTCGCTGGTGGTTCGGTACAGGGTGGCGGCCGGCGGGGCGGGGGGGCGGCGCGCGTTCAGCATCTGTGCCGAGGTCCGCCGGCGCCCTCGGAAGATCCGCCCCGTTCCCGGCGGGTTCGGGGAGCCGCACGGGATCCCGGATCCGGTCGAACCACGGGACGGCGCGGTCGTGTGGGCCTTCCCCTACGATCCCGCGCTCGACGGGGTCGAGGACGCGGCCACGGCGGCGACCGTCACCGAGGCGATCGGCACTTTGGGGGGCCGGCCTGCCGCCGTCTCGGTGGAGCCGGTGCGCTACCGGCCGCTACGCCGGGCGGTGTTCCGGTATCGCTCCCTTCACCTGTCCCGGCGGGGTCGCCGGTGGGAGACGTCGTTCGGCAAGGTCGTTCCATCGGAGAAGGCACGGCGGATCGAGGCGGCCACCGGCGTCCTCCGAGCCGTCGGACGTCGGATCCCGCTGGCGCTGCCGGCGGGACGCCTGGGCCGCGACGGCCTCCTGTTCCCCGCGCTGCGTGGTCGATCCCTTCGACAGCTCCTGGTCAGCGGGAGCTCCCTGCCGTCGCCGACCCGGATCGCGGCCCTCCCCGGCGGGATGGTCGTCGCGGAGGAAACGGCGGACCTCGAGTCCCTGGGGCCGCGCCCCACCCCTGCCGCTCTGGCCGGGCCGGCCGCGGACCTCGTGGCCCGGCTCGTACCGGATGTGGCTCCGGCCGCCGAGCGCCTGCGGGCCGAGATCCAGATGCTCGCCCAGCGGGACGACGTCCCCCCCTCGGTCGTCCATGGCGACCTCTACGAGGCACAGATCTTCGTCGGCGACGGGTTCGAGCTCGGTCTGATCGACCTGGACGATGTCGGCCGGGGGGATCCGGTCCTGGATGCGGCGAACTTCTGCGCGCACCTGCTGGCCCTCGCCCTGGCGGTCCCATCTGCCTCCGACCGGCTGGTGGCGTACCGGAGTCTGATCCGGCCCGCCTTCACCCACGAGTTGGACGTTCCGCCACGGGCCATAGCCTGGCGGGAGGCCCTGTGCATGCTCCTCCTGGCCGCGGGGCCCTTTCGGGTCCTCGACCCGGCCTGGCCGGCGGAGATCCGTCGCCGCGTGGCGCTGGCGGTACGCTTGCTGGAGGAGACGTGACCGCATGGCCCACGTGCTGCTGATCGAAGACGATGCCCGCATCCGTGAGATCGTTGAGCGAGGACTCGGCGCTCGCGGGTTCGTCGTGTCATCGGCCCCCGACGGAACCGCGGGCCTCGACCTGGCCCGCAAGCTCGATGTCGACCTCGTCCTTCTCGATCTCCTCCTACCCGGGCGACAGGGACTGGACGTCCTGGAGGACCTCCGAGCGGCCAAGCCAAGGCTGCCGGTGATCGCCGTGACGGCACTGGACGACACCGGCTCCCGGGTCAGCGGCCTCGACGCGGGGGCGGACGACTACATCACCAAGCCGTTCTCCGTCGACGAGCTGGCCGCTCGGATCCGAGCCCGGTTGCGGTGGGCCGAGGATCAGGGTGGGGTGTTGAAAGCCGGCCCCTTGACGCTGGATCTGGCCTCGCATCGGGCGGTGCTGAACGGGCGGGAGGTGGCGTTGTCGGCCCGCGAGCTCGAGCTGCTGGCCACGTTCATGCGTCATCCCGGCCAGGTCCTGTCACGGGCCCAGCTCCTCGATCACGTGTGGGGCCTCGACTTCGATCCCGGGTCCAACGTGGTCGACGTGTATGTGGCCGCGCTCCGGAGGAAGGTCGGTTCGGGCACGATCGAGACGGTGCGCGGATCGGGATACCGGTTCGTCCCCGGGACGGCGGCATGAGGGCGGCCGCCGGAGCGCTGGTCGCGGCCGCCGTGTTCTTCGCCGCGGTGCTGTTCGGCTCGGCCGGCCGCTCGTCCGACGCGGCGGTCCCCAAGCCGGTCATCCTGGTGACCTCCCCCCGCCTCCCGGAAGGGGCGACGGGAACGGCCGGGGGCGGCAACGTCCCGGCTCCGGCCGAGCTGGAGATCGAGGACATCGAGCACGACGTGGCCGAGGGATCGGTCGAGGAGTACGACGACCACCAAGGCGAGGAGGGCGACGACGGCGGTGTCGACAACTCGGGGCCCGGCTCGGACTCGTCGGGCTCCGGATCGTCCGGCTCGGATTCGAGCGGATCGGGGTCGCCCGGTTCCGGCTCGGATTCGAGCGGTTCCGGGTCCTCCGGCTCGGGATCCTCCGGCTCGTCCGGTTCCTCGGGATCCGGCGGTGGCGACGACTGATCGGCCGCGGCGAGCGTTGCCCCTGGCGGCCCGGCTGGGCCTGACCTACGCCCTCCTGGTGGCGGCCACCCTGCTGGTGGTGGCCGCGCTGGCCACCCAGCTCACCAGGAACGAGCTGGCCTTCGCCCTGGACGAACGATTGACCGCGGTGGTGGACGCGTTCCGAAGGGGCCCCGGAGCGCGGATCGGCGAGGGCTCTGCTCTGATCGAAGAGACCCGATCGTGGCTCCGGGCCACCGCCTTCCCGCAGGATCAGGTCGTCGCGGTCCGGATCGGGCGGGAAGTCCTTCGCAGCAGCGGGGGCCTCGACCTGAGCGGTATCGCCGCGGCGGATGACCTGCTGGTGGCGACCCGGCCGCGCTGGTGGGACGTCGACGGGCCGGGGGGAGAGGTCCGGGCCCTGACCGTGCCGCTCCTTCTCGACGGGACCCAGTCGGGGACCCTGGTCGTGGCCGCGTCCCGAGCCGAGGAGCGCGGCACGCTGGCCGGCCTGGTGGTGGGCATCGGATGGGCCAGCGTGCTGGGCTTGATCTTCGCCACGGCCCTCGGCGTGCTGACCGTTCGCCGAACACTGCGGCCGCTCGGGCGGATGGCCCAAGAGGTCGAAGCCATCCACCGCACCGGGGACCTGTCCCGCCGGGTCGGCCCCACGGCCTCCGACGACGAGGTGGGCCGCCTGGCCCGAGCGTTCGATGGGATGCTGGGCCGACTGGAGGAGGCGTTCGCCTCGCAGCGCCGATTCCTCTCCGACGCGTCGCACGAGCTCCGGACGCCGCTTCAGGTGGCTCGGGGCCAGCTCGAGCTCCTCGAGGACGGGCTCCGCGACGCCGAGGGTCGGCGCTCCCTGGCCCTGGCCACCGAGGAGCTGGAACGGATGCGCCGGATCGTGGACGACCTGTTGCTCCTGGCCCGTCTGGACGAGGGAATGCCCCTCCGGCAGGAGCCCGTCGAGGTGGAGCTGGTGGTGCGCGAGGCCCTCCTCCGGGGGATGCTGCTGGCCCGGAGAGAGCACCGGGTAGAGGTGGAACCAGGTTTGTACGCTCGGGCCGATCCCGACCGCCTCCTCCAGGTCCTGACCAACCTGGTCACCAACGCCGTTCGTCACGGCGGAGACGACGCGCTGATCCGGATCTCGGGTCGAAGGGCGCTCGACGGCGTGGAGATCGCCGTGGCCGATACCGGCCCCGGGATCCCTCCGGAGGAGCTTCCCCACGTCTTCGACCGCCTGTACCGGGGGCATGAGGCCCGCACGGGAACATCCGGCGGAGCGGGCCTCGGGCTGTCCATCGCCGCGTCGCTGGTCAGGGCGATGGGAGGCGAGATCTCGGTCGCCTCTCCGCCCGGCGGGGGAGCCACGTTCACGGTTCGCCTCCCCTCGCCCGTCGGCCTGGAGCCTGCGGCCTCCATCGCCCGCTGACCTAGGCCGGTCGACCGACTGCAGAACCGATGCTGCGCCGCCGATACCCATCGGGATGACGCCGACGAGGAGGTCGCCATGGCGAAGCAGGCGGATACATTCCGGTTCGATTCCGGCCAGACGTGGGCCTTCGGTCGGGGGGCGAGGCCGGTCGCTCCTCAACCCGTGCCCGTGGACAACGGCAACGGACTCACCGCGAGGCGGTCGGAGTACGAGCAGCCCGCCGTGTTCGTTTCGGGCGACCAGACGGGGCGGTCGGACTACGAGCAGCCGGCCGTCTTCCCTTCCGGCGACCAGACGGCCGCTAACCGGGACATGTGGGACCAGCTCCCACCCGAGCGTCGACGTCGGGGCCGTCGGTACGTCGGCAAGCATCGGGCCTAGCACCCTTCCCTGCCGAGCCGTCGACCGAGGGTAAGCGGTCGGCGCCCGGTAGGATCACCGGGTGGCGCCGTGGACGATCCGGCGGGCTGAACAGCGGGACGTGCCCCAGCTGACGCCGCTGATGGTGGAGTACATCGTCGACTTCTATGGTCGATCTCGGCCGGAAGACGAGGACCTCACCCGATTGATCGATGTGCTTCTCGAAGGCGACGAGGGCACCGTATTCGTGGCCGAGCGCGATGGCGAGCTGGTCGGCTTCGCCACCCTCTACTTCACGTGGGGAACTCTGGAGGCCGCCCGAGAGGCGGTGATGTACGACCTCTACGTCGTCGAGCCCGCCCGGGGCACCGGGGTGGCCGCGGACCTGTTCCGAGCTTCCACGGCCGAGAGCCGTCGGCGAGGCTGTGCGGCGATGGTCTGGGAGACGGCACCGGATAACCTCCGGGCCCAGCGGTTCTACGAGAAGCTGGGCTCCGAACGAGGTCCCTGGGTCTCCTACTCGATCGAGACGCGCCCCGCGTCGAGCTAGTCGTCCTGGCCGCCCAGCCGGATAGTCTCCTGGACCTCCAGGGCTCTGCCGGGATCGATCCCGCTCAGCGCCGACGCCGCTTCAGCCTCCTCGGACAGACCGGTGGAGGTATCGAGCCTCCGGGCCATCCGCTCGTCCTGGGCCGAGATGGCGTCGGGATCAACGTCCTGGAACTGGAGCACGCCCATGTCCTCGTATGCCTTGCGCACCTTGGATCCCCACAGGCCGATGTCCTTGACGGTGGGAACGATCCGGGAGAACAGCATCTTCCGGAACTCCTGGGTCATCTCCGATTCCTCGACATAGGCCATGCACCGCTCGACGTCGAGACCCATGCGCTCCCACACCTCCTGGGCCATGAACCGGTTCCGCATCAGGTGGCAGGCCTCGACCACGAACTCCTCCCGCTCGTCTCGCTCGGCCTCCGACAGCTGGGGGTAGTAGTCACGGAGCGCCAGCCGGCCGAAGGCCACGTGACGAGCCTCGTCCTGCATCACGTAGGTGTTGATCGCCTTGGCCAGCGGCTCCTCGGAGAAGTCCCGGATCAGGGAGAAGGCGGCCAGAGCCAGTCCCTCGATGATCACCTGCATCCCCAGGTAGGTCATGTCCCACCGCTCGTCGGCGATGACCTGGTTGAGGAGCGTCTTCAGGTCCCTGTTGATCGGGTAGGCCAGCTCGAGCTTGTCGTTGACGTACTGGGCGTACATCTCGACGTGTCGGGCCTCGTCCATCACCTGGGTGGCGGCGTAGAACTTCGAGTCGACGTCGGGGACGGTCTGAACGATCTTCGCCGCGCAGATCAACGCGCCCTGTTCGCCGTGGAGGAACTGCGAATTCATCCAGGACCCTATGTGATGCCGGACCTGGGCACGCTCGTCCTCGGTCAGCCGGTTCCACGTATCCGAGCCGTAGATCGGGATGTGGTAGTCGGGCCCGTTGGCCGGCGACGTGGGGTCCACCTCGACCGACCAGTCCAGTCGGGTCTGGGCGTTCCACTGCTTCTCCTTGCCCTTCTCGTACAGCGCGAGGAGCCGGTCCCGGGTCTCGTCGTACCCCCAGTTGAAGATCGTGGTGTTCCCGGAAGGAACCTCCCATTGGGTCTGCTCGATCGGCAAGGTGTATCGACGGGTGCTCACCGGACGTCCTCCTCTCGAACCTCGAGCGCGGACACGAGGATACGGGCCAGCTCGCCGGCGATGTCCTCGGGATCGTCCTCGCTTGGGGTCAGAACGTACGAGACCATGGCCCGGACCGACACGTCGGCGGATCGGTGGACGAGCTCGCTCCGCAGGCCCCACCCTGCCGCGAGCTCTTCGATCACGGCCCTGGCCCGGGCGAGCAATCCCCCGCCGTGGGTGGTCAGGACCGGGACCAGCGCGTCCGCTTCGGACGCCAGCAGGCGGTCCAAGAGGGGGTGCTCCCTGGCCGCGGTGAGGCAGTACAGGATGGCCTCCCGCATGGCGTCCTCCAGGCGGTCGTGCCGGGCGTGCGCCGCCCGCACCCCTTCGATGAACGTTTCCTCCTCCCGGTACACCAGCGCCTGGATCAGGGCGTCCTTGGAATCGAAGTAGCGGTACACGGTCTGCCGGGACAGCCCGGCCAGGCGGGCCACGTCGTCGACGGTCAGCCGGGCCAGGCCGTGGGTGGCCACGGCGGAGAACGCGGAATCGAGGATCCGGTCGCGGGTCCCCGGACGGACGGTTTCGATCGTGGAGGCCATGGAAGCGGTGTGGGACGATACGACAGATAGCGTCACATCGTCAAGTGGCCCGGGCCCCGGCGATGCTACATTCGACCGGCCATGAGCGAGCCGATATTCAGGCGGAACCCCGGCGATGAGCCGAGCTCCGTGCTCACCCGGGACGCCTTCGAGCGACTTCTATCCGAGCTCCGCCGGCTGAAGACCGAGGGAAGGACGCGGATCGCGGAGCGCCTCCAGGGGGCGCGGGAGCACGGGGACATCCGGGAGAACGCCGAGTACGACGCGGCCAAGAACGAGCAGGGGCTGATGGAGGCTCGCATCCGCCAGCTGGAGGCCCTGCTGAAGGACCCGGACATCGTGGACCGTCCCGTGTCCGCCGATCAGGCCGGCCCCGGGGTGCTGGTCACCGTGCGGCCGGATGAGGACGAGGAGGAGGAGACATACCTCCTGGCCGCATCGAAGGAGGAGCGGCTCGACGGGGTCCGGACGGTGACCGCAGACTCGCCGCTGGGGAGCGCCCTCCTGGGGCGAGGCGTGGGCGAGCGCATCTCCTACGAGGCGCCCGGTGGCACCTTCGGCTGCCGGATCGTCCGTCTCGAGCCCCGTCCCTAGCCGGTCTCGCCCCGTCCCCGGCTCGCGCTCCCGGTACCCTCCCCGCATGGCTCTGCTCATCGGTGGAACGCTGGCCGTGGTCTTCCTCGACCTTCCGTGGTCGGCGGTGGTGATCACCCTGCTGGCTGCGGTGGAGATCTTCGAATTCCGGATCTGGCGGTGGGCCCTCCGGCAGCGTCCTCGGGCCGGTGCGGAAGGTATCGTCGGGGAACGCGGCGTGCTGGCGGGGCCGGGCCGCGTCCGGATCCGGGGGAGCACCTACCCGGCCCGGGTGCTGGAGGGTCGGGCCGGCGACCACGTGGTGGTGGAGCGGGTCGAGGGGATGACGCTCGTGGTTCGCCGGGTTCCCCCGAGTGACCCGCTTTCTGACGGCTTCGCCCAAGGGGTATGATTCCTTTCGGCAAGATGGCCCAGGAGAGTCGGTCGATGCGGCCGGTCAGGGTGGAGGTCATCACCTATGCGCCGACGGTGTTCGCGCATTGCCAGCACTGCGAGCTGACCTTCGGACACGCCGGGCTGGGCCAGGCCATGCGCCGGGATCAGGCCCGGGAATCCCTTCCGGACGACCTTCGCGAGGAGTACGCCGCCGTCTCCGCCTGGGTCCACGACCTTCGGGAGCGGTTCGGCGACCGGCTGCGGTTCAAGATCGTCGACGTCGCTTCCGTTGAGGGCGTGTGGAAGGCCTTCCGTCACCGCCTCCGGAGGTATCCCGCCGTGGTCGTCCAGGGTGACCAGCAGTACGTGGGCGCGGCCGGCCTCGGCGAGGCCCGTCGAGTGATCGAGCGGTACGTCACCGCTCCATCGAACTGAAGGGAGGTGTCGCTGGACCAGCGGTTCCCGGGGAGAGGGAGGCTCGAATCGAGATAGGAGGTCGCCCATGAACTCGCTGTGGGTCGTAGTAGTCGGGTTGGTGGTGATCTTCATCGCGTACCGCTTCTACGCGAAGCAGATCGATCGGCGGGTCATCCAGGCCGACGCCCAGCGGGCCACTCCCGCCCGCATGTACATGGACGGGGTGGACTTCGTCCCGACCAGCCGCTTCGTGCTGTACGGCTATCACTTCAAATCGATCGCCGCCGCCGGGCCGATCGTGGGGGTCATCACGGCGGCCGCGCTGTGGGGCTGGGTGCCGTCGATCCTGTGGCTGATGGTGGGGGTCAGCCTGATCGGGTGGGCCAGCGACTACAGCGCCATCATGGTCGCGGTCCGGAACGACGGAAACTCGTTGGCGGCCATCGCCCACCGGCTGGTGTCATCGCGGACGCGTCGGATCCTGTACGTCTTCATCTTCTTCTACCTGCTCCTGATCGCCGGCGCTTTCGTGGGGATCATGGCTGCCATCCTGGCCGCCCGGCCGGACGTGCCCTTCGGGATCGTGGTGCTGGCCGTCATGGGGCTGGTGGCCGGCTGGCTGATCTACCGTCGGAAGGCCAGCATCGTGGGAACGACCCTCCTGGTGGTGGTGGTCACCCTCCTGGCCATGGCCCTCGGCCCGGTCGGCGCCAACCTGGAGGAGTTCCCGCCTGACTGGAGCACCGGCCCGATCAGCGGAACGGTCCTGACCATCAACGACGCCGTGAATGGCGACGAGCCGCTGTACGGTGTCCAGGACCCAACCGGGGCCGATCCCCGGATCACCCGCGACCCCGAGACTCAGGAGCCGATCGAGAGCGCCACGTTCGATCCGGCCACGGGGACGATCAACGTGT
>OBLR010000045.1_pt1 | contig 18692 bp, 21 predicted proteins | sample 1519891 | NCBI WGS metagenome assembly OBLR01 (sample SAMEA3113583, study PRJEB22503) | soil metagenome | reverse complement strand
ACCACGGCCTCCTTCTCCTCGACGGCGACCACGAAAATCGCGCCGGGCCGCCGTCGGCACGCCGTGCCGGCCTCCATCCGCCGGGCCGCTTCGAGTTGATGGAGCTGACCGGAGAGAAGCGGCCGGCGTCGGGACCAGAACGCTTTGGCGAACGCGGCCACGGCATCCCCATCGACGGCGCGGTCGAGCCAGTGGTGGAGGTCCTTCAGCCGTACACCGAGCTCGGCCGTGAGCGCCTCGGGATCGCCGGCGAATCCCGGAGGAAGCGCATCACGGAACGGCCGGTGCTCGGCGGCCCGGCGAAACACGTGTCGCCACAGATCCAGCCACGTGTGGGCCAGGACACCGATCGTGACGTGGATCGACACCTCCTCCTGGGCCTCGGCGTCGTGGGGGAACCCCCGAGGGAGGTACAGGGCGTCGCCGGGCTCGAGCTCGGCTTCGAGCAGGGGCGATCCGGGATCGCCCAGCGACTCCTTCCAGGGCTGCTCCGGTCCGGGCAGGTCGATCAGGGGCCGGTAGACCCGCCACCGCTTCCGGCCCTTCGTCTGGAGCACGAAGACGTCGTGGGTGTCGTGGTGGACCGCGAAGCCCCGCGCGGTGGGCGGCGTGACGTAGGCGTTCGCCTGGACGGGATGGGTCAGCGAGAGCTCCAGGTCCCGGCAGAACCGGGCCACCGGAGGCCACTGCCGGTGGAGGGCCTGGAGGACGATGGTGGCGCCGTCCGCGAACTCGGCCATCACCCGATCCGGCCTAACCGTTCGCTCCACGGGCCGCCCACCGATCCGGATCGTCTGGGTGTAGGAGGACGGCTCCAGGGGAGCGCCATCCCGGACCAGGCGAAACGAAGGCATCCGGAGGAGCGTCCCGGTGACGAGGTGATCGACGTCCCCCACATCGAGGAGTCCGTCGAACCGGTCCTGGTCATGGTGCAGGAGCGGCTCCCTGCCCCAATGGCGGTCCAGGAACGCGCCAGGCTCACCGACGCACCGCCGGAGGGCGGCACCGTCCGCGGTCATCCGGTCGAGCGCTTCGCGTCGGGCGCGCTACGGGTCGATGGCGTCCGTGTCGCCGCCGGCGTCGTCGGTCGCATCGTCGTCGGCGTCGGTGTCGTCCTTGTCGTCAGTGTCGGTGTCGTCGACGTCATCGGCATCCGGGTCGGTCTCGCCTCGGATCGTGCCGCCGACCGTGACCGTGCGGATGTCCTCGTCGGTCAGGGTCCTGTCCCGCTCCGTCATCGGCTCCTCCTCCTGTCTCTCCGATCAGGCTATGTCCGCCGGCCGGGACACGCAAACCTCAGTCGATCAGGCCGAGCCCCCGGGCCCACGAGGTCGGGTATCCATCCACCTCGACCGTCCCCAGGGCCTGGTCGGCGCTCAGCGGCCGCTCCGCCTCGACCATGATCGCGTACTCGTCGGCGAACTCCTTGGTCTTCGACGCCTCGATGGCGGCCGCCTGGGGCCCGTGGTGCAGTCCCTGGGGGTGGTGGGTGATGAACGCCTCGCCGATCCCGGCCCGGGAGAAGAACTGGCCCTGATGATAGAACAGGACCTCGTCCCGGTCGATGTTCGAGTGGAAGAACGGGACCCGCAGTGCCTCGGGGTCGCCCGTCTCCGTCGGCCTGGGGGCGAACGTCCCGATCTCGAACCCGTCGGAGGCCCAGGTGACGTGGACGCTGGGTGGGACGTGGTAGCGGGGGGACACCACCGGCCGGAAGTCGGCCACGTTCAGCCGGATGGGACAGAGGTCGCCCTGCCACCCGACCACGTCCAGCGGATGGAACGGGTACAGCAGCGTGGTGTAGCCATGGTCCCGCTTCACCCGGACGACGAACTCACCCTCCTCGGTGTGGGGCTCGGGCTCCGGCGTCTCCAGGACGCCGGGGTCGAACAGCGAGTGCTTGCCCAGGATCCCTCGGTCGGGGATCCGGTACTCTCCTCGCCCCTCGATCACGTACAGGAACGTGTCGCCGGTTTCGGGGATCACCCGGTGGGTCGTCCCCTTGGGGACGATGAGGTAGTCCCCGGTCCGATATCGGAGGGGGCCGTAGTCAGTCTCCAGCAGCCCTTCGCCGCGATGGACGAAGTAGCAGAGGTCGCCGTCGGCGTCCCGGAGATAGTTCGGAGTGACCCCGGCCGGACGGGAGACGAAGATGGCCACGTCGTCGTTCCACAGAATCCGCTGCCAGGAATCGGAGGCGTCGGCCTGGTCCGGGGTCTTGAGCCCCCTCAGGTCGTACGCTCGAGGCGTCAGGTCCCCCTCGATCCTCACCCACGCGGTGGGCGGGTGAGAGCGGTAGAGATGGGAGGCCCGCCCCTCGAACGCCTCCCGGCCGTGCTCCTCTTCATAGGTTCCATCGGGCAGGCCGACGTGAGCCTGCTTGGCCACCTTTCCCTTCGACAGTGGGAACATCCGACCTCCCTCGCTACGACTTGGCCCGCGACCGGCGGGCGACACCCCGCTCCCCGGTGCTTCGCTTCTCCCGGGCCTTCTTCTTTCGCTCCCGGTCGTGCGCCCAGCGCACCTTGCGCCTGTCACCCCTACCCATGTCCACCCCTTCGTCCTCGGCTACAGCTGCTCGGCCTCGCTCCCCTTGGCCAGCTCCGTGCTCCGCTGGCGGGCCGCGTCGATGGCGTTCAGGAAGGCGGCCCGCACGCCCGCCTGCTCCAGGTGGCGGATCGCGGCGATCGTCGTCCCGCCCGGGGAGGTCACCATCTCCCGGACCTCCACGGGGTGCATCCTGGTGTCCCGAAGCATCTTCGCCGTTCCCAGCATGGTCTGGACGATGAGCTCGGTGGCCACGTCGCGGGACAGCCCCAGCAGGATGCAGCCGTCGATCATGGCCTCGGCCAGCAATGCGAAGTAGGCGGGGCCCGACCCGCTGGTAGCGGTGACCGCATCCTGCGCCGACTCGGACACCCGGATCACCCGACCCACCGAGCCGAGCAGCTCCTCGGCCACGGCGAGGTGCTTGTCCCCAGCGTGGGTCCCGGGGCTGATCGCGGACATCGCCTCGTCCACCAGGACCGGAACGTTCGACATCACTCGAACCACCGGGGTCGCCTCCGGCACCCGGGACTCGATGAACGAACACCGGATCCCCGCGGCGAACGTGATCACCAGATGGTCCGGTGTCACGTGCTGTCCGATCAGGTCGAGCAGGGCGTCCATGTCCTGCGGCTTAACCGTCAGGACGAGCGTCCGGGCCCACGCCGCCGCGTCGGGGTTCGACAGCGTGGCCTCGACGCCGTGCCGGTCGCGGAGCTCACGGGCGCGTTCCTCCCGGCGGGCGGTGACCGTGATCTCGTCCGCGCTCCGGCCGCCCGACCGGATCAGGCCCGACACCAGGGCTTCGCCCATCTTTCCCGCGCCCAGGAATGCGACTCTACGCTCGTCCGTCATCCACCCCTCCGCAGCAGGTTGCTCATGAAGAACCACATGTTGGCAGGCCGCTCGGCCAGCCGTCTGGTCAGGTACGGGTACCACTGTGAACCGTACGGGATGTAGGCCCGGACCGGGTAGCCCGACTCGACGTAGCGCTGCTGGAGATCGCGCCGGATGCCGTACAGCATCTGGAGCTCCACCCGCTCCCAGGGGACGCCTCGCCGATCAACCAGCCGGACGGCACCCTCCAGCAGTCCTGGATCGTGGGTCGCCACGTGGACGGGGTGCTCCCTCTCGACCAGCGTGGCGAACAGGACCGCGTAGGCGCGGTCAACGTCGACGCGGCGTCGGAATGCCACCGAGGACGGCTCCAGATACGCCCCTTTGACCAGTCGAACCGGGGCCTCGGACGGAAGGCGGAACACGTCCTCGACCGTCCGCCGGAGGTAGCTCTGCAGCGCCACCCCCACGTTTCGGTGGCGCCGACGAAGGCTCCGGAGGGCCTCGAGGGTCCGATCCACGTACTCGTGACTTTCCATGTCGATCATGACCAGGGTGCCTCGAGCCTCGGCGGCCGCCAGCACACGCTCGGTGCTCTCCAGACATAGGTCCATCCCCAGATCGAGGCCGAGCTGGGTCAGCTTCACGGCGATGTTGCAGTCGAGGGTCTCCACCTCTTCGATCCGCTTCAGGGCCAAGATGTAGGCGTCCGCGGCGGCCGATGCCTGGGACTCGGACGTCACGTTCTCTCCGAGATAGTCGAGCATCGCCCGGATCCCGCCACCTTCAAGGTCCCGAGCCGCACGGAGCGCGTCCTCCAGCTTCTCTCCGGCGACGAATCGGCCGGCCACGGTCCTGCCCAACCCGGTGGAGGTCACCACCCGGCGGACCGGTCGAAGCCCGGCCAGCCACGACACGGGCGCCCGGAGCGGCGCCCCGGTCACCTCAGGCCACCCGGGCCCCGAGGATCTTCTCGATGTGGCTGAGAGCCCACCGATTGACCTCCCCGTGTTCGTGGCCCGGAGCGCTGAACGTCTCGCACCCATCCCGCCGGACGACCACGTCGTAGTCCCGGTTCCGCAGGTCGGAGGTCGTGTGCAGGACGCAGATGTCTGTGCAGAACCCGCAGACGTGGACCTCATCGGGGCGGAGGTCCTTGAGGACCTGCTCCAGCTCGGTCTCGAAAAAGGCCGAATACCGATGCTTCTGGATCACCGCGGCGGCGTCCGGCTCGAGGTCTCGGAGCTCCTCCACCAGGTCGTGCTCGTCCGTCCCAACGATGCAGTGGGGGGGAAACATCCGAAACTCGGCGTCGTTCTCGACGTGGCTGTCCTTGGTGAAGAGCACCGGGGTGCCGACAGCGATCTCGTCCTCGACGATCCGCCGGATCCGAGGGATCGCCGCGGTGCATTCCGGGCTAGCCAGGTTCCCCTGTCGGGTGAAACCTTCCTGTGCGTCGGTGACGATCAGGACCCGGCCGGGCACACGTTCCTCCATACGGGACGCCTCTCGACCCAACGAAGTATAGGCCGGAAGTTCCCATTGACCCTCCTCACATCCTGGTACGGTCCTGCCGTTCCCGGGCACACCGAGTCCCTCTGAGCGTGCAGGTCCGGATGTGGGAGGAAGTGCCGTCGCTCCAAACGGAGCGACGATCTGGGGCGTGGTCGACGCCACCATCAACCAGACCGGCAACTCACTGCACGTTCGCCGGTTTCACCCTGTTCGTCGGTCCGACAAGCGAGGATCCCGACTGAAAGAAGGGGCGGCGCGTACGCACCGCCCCTTCTTGAGTCGCGGGGGGATATCAAAAGGCCCGAGGGACCTTCGGCTCGCCGCTGGACTCCTTCCGAGGGCGAACCCTCGTCGGCGCCACGGCCACCGTCAACCCCTCGGGCCAAGTGCTCCGAGCAACCCTTGCGGCCCTTCGAAAGTCCCGGCGGTAGCCCCTTTCGTTGGGCTTTGGGGCCTCCCGAACTTCCCCTACCGCACAGCCAGTTAGCTGTCCCGACCGTACCAGCAAGGTGCGCCCAGTTGGCCTTACGGCTTTCCCAGGGGGCCCCACTCGGGCCTCCGGTTCGCCACTCCGGCTGCTCGGAGCGAGGCGAAGACTATCGGCCGGGTGGCGGAGGCGTCAACTCGCCAAAATGCCTGCTCATCCAGTGTTTGCGCAGGTCACGGCACATATATTTCTTGTCGAACTTCCCCGCGGTGAAGCCTCACGTGCGGACCTGCCGCGGATTCACGAAGCCCGGGCCACGTCCAGCAGATCGGGGAGCAGCTCGCCGTAGGCGTCCATCACGCCCCCAACCGTCCGTTCCCAGGAGAATTCCCGGGCCTGCCGGCGCGCTTCCCCGGAGAGCCGAGCAGCTGCCGGATCCCGCAGGATCCGGATCATGGCCCGCCCGTACGAGGCCGGATCGTGATCGCCCAGAAGGAAGCCGCTCCGGTTGTCGCGGACCACCGACCGAAGACCGCCCACCCCCGCCGCCACCACCGGAACGCCGCAGGCCTGGGCCTCCAGGGCGGCGAGACCGAACGATTCGGACCGCGAGGGAGCGACCAGGAAGTCGGCGGCCGAGTAGATCTGCGGCAGGTTCTCATGACGGATCGGTCCGAAGAACCGGACGGCCCCGGCCACGCCGAGCTCTCGGGCAAGCCGGCGGAGATCTTCGACGTAGGCCGGGCCATTCGGGCCGCTCGGACCTCCCACCACGACCAGGGTGAGGTTGCCGGCGACGTCGGGCGCCGCCCGGCGAGCCTCGGCCAAGGCCCGGATGGCCACGTCGGGCCCTTTCAGCGGCTGGAGACGGCCCACGAACAGGGCCAGGGGACCGTCGATCCCCAGCGCCCGTCTCGACGCCGCTCGCGGCCGGGGTGCGAACCACGCCGGGTCCACCCCGGGCGGGACAACCCTGATCCGGCCCCGGTCGGCCCCGTAGAGGGCGACCAGATTGTTGGACTCCTCCTCGGTGGGGGCCAGGATCAGGTCCGCCACGATAGCAGCGTCACGTTCGCCGGCCATCCGGACCACCGGCTCGGTCCGCCCGATCTCCGGGGCCAGGTTCTTGACCTCTCCCAGAGTGTGGAAGGAGGCAACGAGAGGAACCCCCCACCGGGCCTTCGCCCTGGCCCCGGCCGGCACCGAGAGCCAGTAATGGGCGTGCACCAAGTCGTACGAGCCATATGCCTCCGCCCGGTCGACAAGGGAGTCCACGAAGCCCGGGACCAGGTCCGGAAGAGAATCCTTGTCGACGGGCGCGCACGGCCCGGCGGGGATCTGGACGACCCGAAAGAGGGGCCCGAGGACGTCGACCTCGGGAACGCCTCGACCCGCGCATCGCGTGTAGACGTCAACCGCCACATCGCGGCCGGCCAGTCGCTCGGAGAGCTCCCGGACCTCCACGTTCATCCCCCCCGAATCGCCCGTTCCAGGCTGGTCCAACGGTGAGGTGTGGAGGCTGATGACCGCGATCCGTGCGAGAGCCGCCCGGTCGCTCATCACATCTATGGTACGGCACCCGCTCGGAGAGGCAGCCCGCAAATCGAATGAGGAAGGCCCCGCTCCCGAACGGAGCGGGGCCTTCCGACGTGGTCTCAGCTGGCCTTGCGGGTGGAGCCCTTCTTCTGCTCCTCCAGGCCAACGGCCTTCCGGAAGCTGGTCACGGCGCCCTTGAGCTGGCGGCTGGCCTGCTTTCCGCCGTCGACGGCGCGCCTGGCTGTCTTCGACCGCTGGATCCGCGTGACCAGAGCCTCCCCGCGGCCGGCCAGCCCGTCGTACAGCTTGCCGGCGTCGGTCCGACGAGCCTTCCGACCGAAGGAGGAGGCCTTGCCGTAGAGCTCGGTGGCCTTCTCGATCGCCAGATCGCCGGTGCCCAGCACCGCGAACGGAGCCTTCTTCCACTGATCCATCTGTTTCACCTCCTTGCGAGTCACGTTGATCGCGGGAGGGTGGAGGGAGCCGGGTGAGGACTGCTCAGCCTGCGGACTCCACCCTCCCACGGGGTCGTTCGGGAGCCGACGCCCCGCTCTTCCGGGCCCGCCTCCGTCTGGCCCGACGGGTCTCGGTTTCCTCTCGGAAGCTCTTGTAGATCTGGGCCAGCACCTGCCTCTGTCGCTCGGTGATGGATCGGTCGGCCATGATCGCTGCCACGACGTCCTCGGCGCCCTTCCGATCATCCAGCATCCCGGCCTGCACGTAGAGGGTCTCGGCGGAGATCCGCAGCGCCTTGGCGATTCCGTTCAGGATCTCGGCGCTGGGACGGCGGAGCCCCCGCTCGATCTGGGAGAGGTAGGGGTTCGACACCCCGGCCGCCGCGGCCAGCTTGCGAAGCGACATCCCGACCGCACTTCGCTGCTCGCGGATGAACCTCCCCACGTCTCGGACCTTCATCATCGCCTCTGACCCTACCAGAATCTGTATAACACTTGCAAGCACTTGCATACTCTAGCAAGCGCGGGGGAAGGTCACCTCGGGTCAGGACCGCTCCAGCGAGAAGACGGGCTCCAGGTAACCGACCGGACGACCGCCACCCAGCACGGGGGGACGGGCGAAGGCGGGGACAGCGGACGGATCGAGGACCCCGAGGAGGTCGAGGACGTGGACGATCGCTGGATCTGACGCTCGCGAGGCACCGTCCTCGACCTTGAGGGCCACGCCGATCCCCTGTTCGAGCAGGGCCGCGCACATCATCCCCTCGGCCCCCGTCTTGACGGCCACGTCCGGGGAGGCCTCCATCACCGCCGTGCAGGCCCGCTTCCGGCCGGCCACGAGGTAGGGCTGGGACCGCATGGCCGCCATGACCCGATCCGCCTGGGCCAGACGGCCCGCCGCGAGCCCGGCGTACAGGGTGGCCATCGCTGCCAGAGGAAGGGCATGTACCGGGACGCCGCAGCCATCCACCCCGATCGACTCCGGGGCCCGGCCCGCCCCGCCCCCCACCGCGTCCAGGACGGCCCGCTGGAGGGGGTGCCCTTGCTCCCGATACCGGTCGACCTGGTATCCACGGCGAGCACACGCCAGAAGCATCCCCGCGTGCTTGCCGGAGCAGTTGTGATACTCGGGACGGGGCTCGGCCACCTTTCGGGCCGACTCGACGTCGATCGGGCGGTCCGGCGGCGTCCGCAGGTCGCCGACGGCGAGCTCACCTCGGGCCAGGATCGAGCGCACCGCCTCGAGGTGTACCGGCTCGCCATTATGCGAGGCGGCCATCACCGCGATTTGGGGATCGGGGAGGTCGTCCCCGGCCAGGTCGAGCGAGACCGCCGCCTGGAGCGGCTTCATGGAGGAGCGAGCAAACGCCACCCTGGCGGGATCACCTGCGAAGGACAGGATCCGGCCGTCTGCATCGGCCACCACCACGGATCCGAGGTGCACCGATTCCTCGACGCCCGAGCGAACCACTCGGACCAGCGGTACCGGGGGCATGCCAATGACCCTAGCGGGAGCGCGCTACCGTCAGGAGGCGGGGTTCCCCAGCTCCGCCTTGAGGCGGCGCTTCATCTCCTCCTGGAGCGAGTCGTGAACCCCGATCACCCGCGTCCGGACGTCGGAGACCTCGCGCTCCTCCCGCTCGATGTTTCCCGCTGCGTCGTCGAGCTCCTGGTCGGAGAGGGCCTCCAGATCCGACAGCCGCGCGTCGGACAGCAGCCGCTCGACCCGGCGTCGGGCCATGGCGATCTCGTCCTCCGGCATCGGGATCATCGGCGCCTCGCCGCGGGACGGACCCCGGCTTCCCTCCGCCATCACCGAGACCACCCGTTCCACCACGGGCTGGGCCTCGCCGCCGGTGCGGCGGCGGTCGACCTCGTCCCGGAGCAGGTCCCGTCGACCCTGGAGGAGCCGGCGGAGGAATGACAGGTACTCGAGCTCGGCCCGGGCCAGGTCGCGACGCCGCCGGACCTCGGAGGTGTCCAACGACGCCAGGCCGTCGGTAAATCCGGCCTCCAGGACCTGATCGATCCGGCGGTTGCCGCCGGCCATCGTGTCGCTCATCCGCTCCTCCTCGTGATCCCGACGATCTCCCGGGCTCGGTCGGGCGTGGCCACCTCTCGGCCGACCTCACCGGCGATCCGACTCACCCGGGCGATCAGCTCGGCGTTCGTCTCGGCCAGCCGTCCCTCCCCGTAGTAGATCGTGTCCTCGAACCCGGTGCGCACGTGGCCGCCTAGGGCCAGGGCGGCCAGCGTCACCGGCAGGTGGGTCCTGCCGATCCCCGTGGCGCTCCACGTCGCCCCGCTCGGGAGGATCGAGGCCATGTGCACCACCGCCCCGGCGGTCCCGGCCATCCCCCCGGGCACCCCGAGCACCAGGTCGAAGTGCCGGTGACGCGGCTCCGCGTCGTGCTCTTCCGTCAGCCGGCGGGCGGTCTCCACCATCCCCGTGTCGAACACCTCGAACTCGGGCTGGACACCGATTTCCCGCATCCGGAGGAAGAACCGCTCCACCAGAGGGAACGGGTTCTCGAACACCTCGTCGCCGAAGTTGACCGTCCCGGTGGTCAGCGTGGCCATCTCCGGCTTCAGATCGAGCGGCTGGACCCGCTCCTCCTCCGTCATCCCCACCGATCCCCCGGTCGAGGTCTGGATGACGATGTCCGGCGCAGACCGCTTGATCGCGTCGACGGCCCGGGCGAAGTGGTCGCGGCTCTGCGACGGGGCCCCGTCCTCGTCGCGGACATGCAGGTGGACGATGGAGGCGCCGGCCTCCCGGCACCGGGCCACCTCCTCCGCGATCTCGTCGGCGGCGAGCGGCAGATGGGGTTGCCGCTCTCGGGTCAGCTCTCCTCCGACGGGAGCGACCGTGATCACCAGGGGGTCCATCCGGAGAAGGGTACCGCCTGCGGGAGACGTCCGGGGCGCTAGCAGACGGCGGCGACGTACGGTGTGGGGTTCACCAGGACGCCGTTCGGGTGGTACTCGAAGTGGAGATGGGGCGTTCCGGTGGCGTTCCCCGTGTCGCCGATATACCCGATCAGGGTCCCGGCGGACACGCTCCCCGAGGCGCCACTGAAGCCCTGGAGGTGGGCGTAGAAGGTGTACGTCGATCCGTTGCTCACGTAGGCCTGGTTACCACCCAGCGAGCTCGACGAGTGGCTGACCGAGCCGGAGATGGCCGCGTACACCGGCTGCCCGTAGCTGCCCATCATGTCGACCCCGGCGTGGGCCCGCCCGCCCGACCGAGGGGCACCGAAGGTGTCGGAGAACGAGGTTCCCGGCGCGGGACAGGCCTCCAGCCCGCCGCCTCCGCCCGTGGCCGCGATCGAAGCCGGAGCGCCACCTCCCCCTCCACTGCCGCCCGCCGCCGCAGCGGCGGCCTGCGCCGCGGCCGCCGCGGCCGCCTGCTCCGCGGCCAACTGGTCCGCCCACTTGTCGCGGATCGCTTGGGCCTCGGCCAGCCGGGACTGGACGATCTCGCTCTGGCGGCGAGCCTTCTCCAGGGCGGCCTGCTGCTCTTCCTCCAGACGACGCATCCGCTCCTGGTGGCGGCGAAGCTCCTCGGCCAGCACCGAGACCCGGGTGGCCAGGTCGGCGTCGTCCTGGGCCAGGCGGTCGAGGTAGACCAGCCGGTCCGAGAACTCGGAGAAATCCCGGGCCTCGAGCAGCAGGTCCCACGTGCTCTGGGCCCCGAGCTGGTACGTCTCCCGGGCCCGGTCGTCCAGCTGGCTCTGGAGGCTGAGGGCCCGCTCTTCGGCCCTGTCGAGCCCGGTCCGCGTGACCTCGATCTCATCGCGGGTGAGGAGCACCGCCTCATAGGCCTCCTCGTAGGCGGCGGTGGCCCGCTGGGCCTCCGCCTCGACCTGGGCCAGCCGCCGCTTGGCCTCCTCCAGCTGCTCCTCGGTGCTCTGGGCGAAGGTGGGGTGGGCGAAGAGCCCGGCCACGAGGATCGCGGCGAGCACGGGCGTGATGTAGGGCGCCTTCCCCTTGCTGACGGTCAACCGCCTCCCTCCCCGAGTCGCGGCTCGGGTACGGCTGGTGGCCTGGGCAAGTTCGGCCGGCACCCTACCAGAGCCCGATTGGAGGTTCAAGGACGCGAAGAGCCCGGCGATCCGGGCGGTCCACCTGCAGATCGTAGGCCGATCAGGGGACGCTGTTCGCGGCCCCCGGCCGCTCGGTGCGGGGAAGGGCCCGTTGTCGTACCGTCGGCCCGATGAGCTCCGAGTTCGTGGTGGTCGTGGAGATCCCGACCGGGTCGCGCAACAAGTACGAGATGGATCACGAACGAGGCGTCATCGTCCTCGACCGGATGCTGTTCACGTCGACCCACTACCCGGCCGACTACGGGTTCATCGAGGGAACCCTGGGCGAGGATGGCGACCCCCTCGACGCGCTGGTCTTCGTCGGGGAGGCCACCTTTCCGGGGTGCCGGATCCGGGCCCGGCCCGTCGGGATGTTCCGGATGACGGACGAGAGAGGACGGGACGACAAGGTCCTGAGCGTCCCGCTCCAGGATCCGACGTGGTCGCACGTGGACGGCCTCGACGACCTCCGGCCGACGCTCCGCGCCGAGATCGAGCACTTCTTCGCGGTGTACAAGGATCTGGAGGGCGGGAAAGGAACCCACACCGAGGGGTTCCGGGACGTCGGGGAAGCGCGGCGGGTGGTAGCCGAGGCCCGCCGCCGAGCCCAGCCCTCTCTGTAGCTCTCCTGACCATCTGACGGTGACCGCAGACCCGTCTGCCCGCAGCCGGGTGGGGTCTCGACCCGCAGGGCGACGCTTCCTCCGTGCTCCCCTGCGGGAGCACCGGCCCCCCGAGGGGCATCGACAGCGGCCCCCCCGGACGGCTAGCCTTCCCCACCGATGGCGGGCGACGTTGTGGACCTCCTGGCCGGCATGGCCCTATTCGCCGATCTTCAGCGGCCACAGCTCGAGTCGGTGGCCCACACCTTCGACGAGGAGATGTTCTCCGAAGGACAGCGGATCATCCGTCAGGGCTTCCAGGGCTCGAACTTCTACGTGATCCTGGAGGGCGAGGCGGCCGTGCGGGTCGACGGCAGCGAGCTGGCCACCCTGGGCCGGGGCGACTTCTTCGGCGAGGTCTCGGTCCTCCTCGGCGAACCCCCCACGACGGACATCGTTGCCTTGCGGTCGATGCGCTGCCTCGTCCTGGCCGGCGGCGACGTCGCCGAGTTCCTGGTCTCCCAGCCCCGGGTGATGCTCCGGATGCTCCAGGCGGAGGCCCGCCGGCTGCGGGCCACGATCGAGTGGCGCAGCTAGACGATCGGCCGTTCCCTCCCGGCCGCTATCCCCTGGTGGTGCTGGGGAGCGGACCCGGCGCCCTTCAGCTCAGCCATTCCCTGTCACGGCTCGGCGTGGAGCACGCCGTCCTGTCGGAGGACGAGCGGTCGGGGGGGATGTTTCGCCGGTTTCCGTTCTTCCAGCGACTGATCAGCTGGTCGAAGCCGTTCGCCGTGGTGAAGCGAGGCACGCGCTGGTACGAGCGGTTCGACTGGAACTCCCTGGTCAGCGACGACCCGAACCTCCAGGCCCTGGTCCCCGGGTTCATGGACGGGACGTCGTACTTCCCCAGCCGCGCCGAGATGCAGCGCGGGTTGGAGGCCTTCGCCGAGCGGGGGCACATCCGGGTGCGGTACCGGTGCCGGTGGGAATCGACCCGCCGGGAGGACGACGGCACGTTCACGGTCCACACCGGCGACGGCGACTATCGGTGCTCGACGCTGGTCGTGGCGGTGGGGATGACGGAGCCGTGGAAGCCACCGGACATCGAGGGGATGGCGGACACCCCCCACTACGTGGAGACCGAGGCCCCCGAGACGTACGCGGACCGGCGGGTGTTCGTCATCGGGAAGCGCAACTCCGGATTCGAGATCGCCGACGGCCTCCTCCCCTGGGCCCGCCAGATCGTCCTCGCTTCCCCCCGGCCGGCTCGATTGTCGATCCTGGTCCGCTCCGTCGCCGCAGCTCGGGCCCGGTATCTGCAGCCGTACGAGGACCACGTCCTCGGCGGGGGCACGTTCGTCCTCGATGCGGCCATCGAGCGGGTCGAACGGCTGGGCGAGGGCTACCGGGTCCACGCCACAGGGACCACGGTGCCCGGCAGCATGGTGTTGGACGTCGACCGGGTCATCGCCGCCACCGGCTTCGGCACGCCGCTCCGGGACCTGCCGGACCTCGGCGTGCAGACGTTCTTCCAGGGACGCCTCCCCAGCCAGACGCCGTTCTGGGAGAGCCCAGGGGCCCCGGGGATCTTCTTCGCCGGCTCGATCACCCAGGGCTCGATCGGGCTCAAGAAGTACGGGCGACCCAGCGGATCGGCCGCCGTCCACGGCTTCCGGTACAACGCCAGGACGCTGGCCGGGCACCTGGCCCGGACGCGCTTCGGGATCGAGCGGCCGGAGCATTACCTGGAACCCGACCAGGTCGTCGACTTCCTCTGCCAGGAGATGGCCCGGGGCCCCGAGCTGTGGCACCAGCAGGCCTACCTGGCCAGGGTGGTCTCGTTCGCCCCCGACCGCGGTATCGTGGACGATGGCATCCTGCCTCTCCAGCACTTCGTTGACGAGGGAGGACAGGACGCCGTGGCGGCGACCGTCGAGACCGGGGAGCACGGCGAGATCCGTCCGGCCGTGTACGTGCGGCAGGGGGGGCGGGTCACCGAGCGGCTCCTGGACGGCGATCCGATGCACGACTTCGCCACGGCGGAGCACCGGAAGCAGCTATCGGCGGCGTTGGAACCGTTCCTGTAGCGAGGAGGCGAACGAGGTGGCCATCACCGACCCGGACGAGCTTCGGACGATCTACGAGGAGACCAAGACGATCGCTGTCGTCGGTGCCTCGGGCGACGAGCGGAAGGCGGCCCACACGATCCCTCGCTACCTCCAGCGACAGGGCTTCCGGATCATCCCGGTCAACCCCAAGGGCGGCGAGATCCTCGGGCAGGAGGTCCGCCGGCGGCTGGAGGACGTCGAGGAACCGATCGACGTGGTCGAGGTGTTCCGTCCCTCCGAGGAGACGCCGGACGTCGCCCGAGACGCGGTTCGGGTCGGGGCCAAGGTGCTGTGGCTCCAGGAAGGGATCGAGTCGGAGGAGGCGGAGCGGATCGCCGCCCAGGGCGGGCTCAAGGTCGTGATGAACCGCTGCATGGGCGAGACCCATTTCCAGCTCCGCCTGGGGCCCGGCCCGAACGCGGACCGGCAGGACATCTAGCGCGGGGCGGACAGCGCCTCGATCAGCACGTCGGCCACCTCGGGCCGGCTGAACTCGGGGGGCGGCCGCTCGCCGTGGCGAAGCATCTCCCGGACCTTGGTGCCGGACAGGATCAAGCGGTCCTCGTCGCCGTGGGGACAGATCTTCGGCGTGGCCATCCCCTCGCACCGGTGGCACCAGAAGGCGTGTTCGAACATGAGCGGCGTGATCCCCAGGTCCTCCGGAGCGAAGCGCTCGAAGATCTTCTGGGCGTCGAACGTTCCGTAGAACGTGCCCACCCCGGCGTGGTCCCGGCCCACGATGAAGTGCGTGCAGCCGTAGTTCTTCCGCACCAGAGCGTGGAAGATGGCCTCCTTCGGACCCGCGTAGCGCATGGCCGCGGGGAAGACCGACAGGAGGATGCGGTCCTTCGGGTAATAGTCGTCGAGGAGCACCTGGTAGCACCGCATCCGAACGTCGGCGGGGATGTCGTCGCCCTTCGTCTCGCCGACCAGCGGGTGCAGCAGGAGCCCGTCGACGATCTCCAGGGCGCACTTCTGGATGTACTCGTGCGCCCGGTGGACGGGGTTCCGGGTCTGGAACCCCACCACCTTCCGCCACCCGCGCTCGGCGAACGCCGCCCGGGTCTCGGCCGGCGTCCGGCGATGCTCGACGAAGGTGTCGTGCCGGGGCACCGCGAAGGCCCGGACCCGGCCGCCCAGGAGCCAGTCGCCGGCCCGGTCGAGGGCGGCCACCCCGGGGTGGGAGCGGTCCGTGGTCTGGAACACGGACTCCGCTTCCGCCTCCCGGTCACGTCGGAACACCTCCTCGACCTGGAGGATGCCGGCCGGCTCATCGCCGATCGTCAGGGCCACCTCGTCCGCCCGGCCGATCCGCTTCAGGCCGTCATCGTCAACCGAAAGGGAGACCGGGATGCTCCACACCAGCCCGGACGACAGTCGCATGTCGTCGAGGACCGAGCGGTAGTCCTTCTCCGTGACGAAGCCGGTCAGGGGCGACATGGCCCCGGTGGCCAGCATCTCGAAGTCCGCCTGCTCCCGAGGCCCGAGCGGCACCTTCGGGTGCTGGCGGGCCTCGTCGGCGGCTCGCTCGGCGTCTGGGCCGGTGACGAGCAGGTCGACGAGGTGGCCGCCGTGAGGAGCGATGGTCTCGGTCACGGCGGGCCGAGCATAAACGCTCCCCCGGAGCGCCGACCAAGCGGGGGGGCCGATCGACGGCGTCAGGCCCGGACCTCGACCCGGGCCCCGGCCAGCGATGCCTCCGCCGTGGCCCGGCCCTCCTCGACGGTGATCCGGTCGTAGGCCATCCCGGGGACGACCTCCGGGAGATTCACTTCGAACCCGAGCTCGGGGACGGTCTGGGGCGAGAACACCAGCGCCGAGCCCTCCACCCGGACCCGACCCGCGACCGACAGGTCGAGGGCGGGTTGTCGGACGTCGATGCCGGGGCCGGTGAACTCGACGGCCAGGGGGACGCCCTGGTCCTGGAGGAACTCGCTCAGAGCGTCGTCGGTGACCGTGACCTCACCGCGCCCGGCCGCCGCGGTGATGGTCCCGCCGGACCCGACGAAAGCCTCTCGTTCGAACGAGACGTCCCGGAAGCCGAGGTCCACCCGGTCCAAACGCATGCCTTCGACGAGGACGTCCTCCATGGCGATCCCCACCTCGTCGATGTGCTCCCTGAGGAAGGCCACGATGAACGGGAAGGCCCGCAGGTCGACGTCAGGCTCCGTGGGCAGGTCGAGTGACTCCTGAGCGCTGCGAGCGACCCGCTCCTCCATGACCAGCCGGAAGCCGTAGTCGGCCCCGACCCCGAGGACGGCGAGGAACAGGAGCGTGGCCAGGAGCGCCGCGCCGGCACCGCCGCGCCTCATCTCGGGGAGCCTACACGGAGGACTTCGATTCCCTTCCCGGAGGCCTTCAGTCCAGGGCGCCTTCCAGCTCCAGCAGGAACTCCTTGCGCCCCACTCCCCCGGTGTATCCGCCCAGCCGACCGTTCGACTGGATCACCCGGTGGCAGGGAACCACGATCGGGATCGGGTTCGAACCGAGGGCGTTCCCCGCGGCCCGGTACGCCCGGGCGCTTCCGGCCCGAGCGGCCACCTGGCCGTAGGTGTGCACGTCGCCGTAGGGGATCCGGGCCGTGGCCCGGAGGACCTTCCGGACGAACCCTCCGGTCAGGGCCCAGTCGACGGGGATCTCGAACCGGCGCCGCTCTCCGTCGAAGTACTGGTCGAGCTCTCGCCGAACCTGGTCGGTCCGACGGGCCGACCGGAGGATCCGGGGCGATACGCGGCCGGCCAGCTGCTGCAGAACCTGGTCCGGGGTCTCGTCCGGGTAGGCCAGCCGGGCCAGCCCCCGGGCCGTGACCGCGACGAGGAGCGGCCCCAACGGAGACTCCGCCTCGGCGAAGGCCACGTCGACCTCTCCCTCCACCCGGTGGACCAGCCGGGTCACCGCCTCCTCCACCGCTCCTTCCGGGGCCGGAACCGAGCGCAGCGTCCGCTCGATCTCGCTCATCGGATCTCCTCCCGCAGCCGGCGCACCGCCAGCCGCACGTTCTGCCTGGCCGCCACCTCGCTGGTCCCCATGGTCCGGGCCACATCGTGGTACGGCAGGTCGCCCACGAACCGGAGGACCACCGCCTCCCGCTGCCTCGGTGGGAGGTTCCGGACCCGGCGCCACACGCCGGGGTCGCCGTCGTCCTCCGGCCGGGCCGGACCTTCCGGGATCTCGTCCACGGGCTCCGGCCGCCGTCTCCGGGACCGGTGGACGTCGAGCGCCTTCCGGTGGGCGATGGTCATCACCCACGACCGGAGGTTCGAGGCCGGGCGGAGCCGCGGGTAGGCTCGGAGGGCCGACAGGAACGTCTCCTGGAACACGTCGTCGGCCTCCCCGGGCCCGACCGAGGCCACGGCGAATCGGTACACCGCATCCGAATGCTCCTCCAGGAACCGCTGGAACGGCGGCAATCCCACATGGGTAGAACGCCCGGGCGGCGTCCGGCGTGAGGTCATCGGTTCAGATCGACCAGGATCCGATCGGTCAGGCGGTCGGCGAAGGCCGGTGTGAGGCCGTCCTCGGCGTGGCCGAACCGGCTGGCCAGCAAGAGGCGCTTCGGTTCGCCGGCCCGGCGGTACAGGCGCCACGCCTCCTCCTCGTCGAAGAAGTGATCGTCGCGGCCGTGGACGAGCAGGAGCGGCGTGGGGGCGATCCGGTCCACGACGTCCTCGGGGCTCTCCGGCCACCGGTCGAGCCGGCCCAGACGGACGCCGGCTCGCCGGGCCCATCCCCGGCCCCGCTCGCTCGAGCCGAGCCACCGGAGCCGGGCCACGGCTCTCGACGGGTGCCCGTCCCAGCGAGCGGGTGCGGAGACGGCCACCGCGGCATCGACGCCGCCCCGAAGGGCAGCGTGGCGAATGACGGCCACCCCGCCCATCGACACGCCGATCGCGGCCACCGGCAGGCCGGGTCGCTCGGAGCGGGCGTGACGAACCGCGGCATCCACGTCGAGCACCTCGTCGGCGCCGTACGTACACGTCCCGTCGCTGAGCCCGTGCCCCCGAAGGTCAACGGCGTAGACGACGAACCGCCGAGCAAGGGCCTCCACGAACCGGACGATCCGCAGCTTGCGATGCCATCCCAGAAGGCCGTGGCAGAACACGACCGACGATCCGTCGTCCCCGACCCTCGAGCCGGTCAGGGTGACGTCGTCCTCGGTGACGAGCGCGAACGGCCCGGCCGCGCGATAGGCCCGGGAACGAAGCAGGGTCGCGGGGGACGCCACGCCGACGAGCGTACCCTGCTACCCTCGCCCGAGGTTGCTTCGCATCCTGTTCCTGTCCGACCGCTCCCCCGAGGATGCCCTCCCCGCGGCTCTCGATCTCGGCGCCGACCTGAAGGTGGAACCGGCCGGCGCGGACGCCCTGGCCAGACTCCCCGACCTCGATCCCGATCTGATCCTGGCCGATGCGGGCTCGGACCCCGAGCACACCTATGGGGTGCTGACCGCCCTGACGTCGGCCGGCCGGCCGGCCCCGGTGATCGTCGTGCTGGAGCCGGAGACGCTGGACCGGGCGGCGTGGGCCGAGGTGGCCGACGACGTCGTCCTGGCGGGCGCGTCGGAACCGGAGTTGCGCCTG
>OBLR010000044.1_pt1 | contig 18703 bp, 24 predicted proteins | sample 1519891 | NCBI WGS metagenome assembly OBLR01 (sample SAMEA3113583, study PRJEB22503) | soil metagenome | reverse complement strand
TTAATGTCTAAGGCCGAGTCTCATAGAAGATGGAAAGCGATGTTTGGAAACAGAGACAAGGATAGAGGAATAATCAGATAATGAAGTTAGACGTCTTTTTTAAATACTTATTTCCTATGCAGCTATTAGACGTAATATATGTGTAAAACTGCTGTTTTTTTTGGAGAAGAGCTCGCAGGATACAGTTTTGGTAGTGCACATCCATTTAATTCGAACAGGATTTATGCCTTCTGGTCCAAGTTCTGTGCATTGAATCTTGACAAATCTAACCAAATTCGTATTGAAAGACCGGCGATTGTACCAGAGGAGCTCTTATTACGATTTCATGATAATGAGTATGTTGATCTTGTTAAGAAATCTTCAAAACTAGGTACGGGTCTTTTAGATCTCGGTGATACGCCAGCTTTCAAAGGAGTTTTCGAGGCTTCTTCTTACGTCATCGGTACAAGTCTCAAAGCATTGGAATTAGTTATGGAGAAAAGAGACGGGATATTACATGCATTTAATCCTATTGGAGGACTTCATCACTCTCGACGAGGGTCTGCGGGAGGATTCTGTGTTTTTAACGATATTGGTATAATTATCATGATAGCACGAGAAAAGTATGGTATAAAAAAAATAGCCTATGTCGATATAGATGCACACCATGGCGATGGGGTCTTTTATGAATTCGAAGGCGATCCCGCCCTCTTTATTGCAGATATACATGAGGATGGTCATTATCTATATCCTGGTACTGGTAAGGAATCAGAAAACGGCCTAGGTGATGCTAAAGGTACCAAATTGAATATACCTTTAAAACCCAACTCAAAGGACAATGACTTTTTTAGAGCATTTAAAAGAATCGAAGAATTTGTTGATAATATCGCAAAGCCGGAATTAATCATTTTCCAATGCGGAGCAGATTGTTTGGATGGTGATCCATTAACACACTTGCGATATACCTCCGAAGTGCACAGATTGGCGTCAGAAATACTGCATGAACTTTCACATAAGCACTCAGATGGAAGAATAATTGCATTAGGTGGTGGAGGATATAATCCAGTAAATGTTGCAAACGCATGGACAGAAGTGATTGGCTCTTTTATCAGCGGCTAAGGATTTGACAAATAAAGCGTTAATGAATTGCATGTATTTGATTCATTATGTTCTCTCAATAGAAATACACCACTACATCAGATCGTAGATATAACTTTTGGTAGTTATTCTATATTTTTTTCTCCCTTTCTAACCTTATATAGGCCATCTTCCCTGTCCTTGACCGAATTTCCAATTGTTTCAACTGATTTTTCTATATTCATCATAGCTTACAATATGATTAGTTGAATACACATATGGATAAGTGATGACGGGAAATTGGGGGTTGGGTCTCCGGTACTATGATTTTTTTATTGGATTATCTTAACAATTATGGTAGTTACTGAACTATTACTTGACGACACCATAAGCTTTTATTCTTGCGTGGATTGTGGTTGTCTTTTTTCTTCCTCTTCTATTATTTCTTCTGGAGATATGTTTTGTTGTTCTATTTCTCGTTGTTTTTGTTGTTGCAATTTACTGTTCTTATCTATTGACTTGAGATCTTCATCGCCTAACGAGTTACCAGCTGAGTCCCTTTGTATGTGGGACCGGGACTTGAATTTCTTTTTCTCTACTTGATCTTCGCTCAATTAGCCTGTAGATACTAGATACAAACCAAACTCTGTAAGATTTTTGATACATTTTACTATTAGATATTGTGATTGGAGCTAGTAAGAATGGGAGTGAGACACAAATATAAACCGAATTTGCAAATGAACAGATAATGTCACCTAGGTGTTGAAACCGTTTCTCAGACAGGTCAAATGGTGGGCTGCTAGGAATATTGACTCAGAAACGCATACAGCTAAAATTTGTGTCTTTGAATTCGTTATATGATAGAGCTAGCATATAATATTTAACCATTGGTATACAGTACCTTAGGTGGATAATCATGTCTATATTACTGTAGTGTAGATAACGTACCGTATAACTATATAATCGTAGCAATATTCGTATCTGCTATAACTGATAAGAAAAAAAATCTAGGTGACTGACCGTAGACTTGACGATATCACCGTGAGCATTCTAAAAGTGGATTGCATAATCTCCCTCCCTATGGGGGGCCTTATCTTTATTATATTTGTGTTTGCGCGATATATCATGAGTTTATGGTTTACAAAAGATTCTCCAGAATTACAAACAAAGAGGAGCAAATCGTTGCTTCACCCATTTATAGTAAATAAATATCGAGGGCTGACTATCAATCCTTATCAAGGTTGTCACCACAGGTGTGGCTATTGTTATGCGACATATGAATGGTCGCCAGAATTTTATGATAAAATATATTCCAAAAGCAATGCTCCTGAAATACTTGAAAATCAAATAAAATCATGGAAATCTGAATCCATAGAACCAGTAATGATATCATCTGCAACAGACCCATATCAGCCAGCCGAGCTTAGGTTTGAACTAACAAGAAAATGTGTTGAAATATTACAGAAATACAATATTCCATATTACGTTTTTACCAAATCAATTTCGATATCTAGGGATTTGGAACTTCATGAGCGGTATAAAGATAACTGTTTCATAGTATGGTCCATTACAACTTCTGATGAAAGGTTAAGGCGCATAATTGAGCCAGGAACTCCGCCTACATATAGAATGTTTTCAGTAATAAAAAAGTTCACTGGTTCTGGCATAAGATGTGGGGTAAACATAGATCCGATAATGCCAATTCTCACGGATTCACCTGGTAATCTCACTTCCATAATTGACAGTTGTCAAGGGGCTGGAGTTGGTTATGTTCTTGGTGCAATTTTGAGGTTAAGGGCTGATATCTGGGAGAGAATGAAAAGTATTCTAACAGTTCTTGATATAACAAATGGGACCAAGGAATACGAACGTATATTCCATTTTAAAGAACCGCTACGATCAGGCTCATACAACTTAGAAGCTGATATCTCCTATTCAACAAAATTACTAGCGAATTTAGGTCGGGAAGTAAGCTTAAGGGGTATGTCTTTTAACTTTCCTGACTTGATTGCTGCAAATTGGACTGGGAATAATAGTAAGTTATACAAGAATAAAAGTCAACTTAGATTGACGGATTATATATAGAGTGCATGCAGAGTTACTTGGCATGCTATACTTCTGCTAATCCAAGAAAAACTGTTTGAATAGTTTCGTTCGCGGAGTCGAGAGTATTCATGTGTATCAAGATTGAGATCAGATACTTGACTATTTTCCTGCATCAGAACCTCGTTTGTGGACTTTGGATTAGTTTTAATTTTTCTTAATAAATGGATTAATAAGAGAATCAGGTTTAGACTTGTTGTCGTAATAAAACTTGAACCTAAAACATTGGTGTGACCTAGATGAGCTAATTTACGTATCAGAAACTGACGAGCAATACAAGCAGTATGCAGGTCTCAGTTATAATGAAAAACTAATAGAACGTCTAGCCGAGATCAAGATAAGCAGTTCCCAAATGTTTATCGACTTTTTTTCTGAGCCCAGAGAGCTTTTGCTTGGCTCAATAGAAGACATTGCTTATTCAAAAACAAAGAAGCTTGAGCTGGAGTTACACAATATCAGAAATTCTAAGATTGTATCATCGAGACACACAATAAAGGATTCTCCGGTTAACTGGAGTAGTTGGCGACAATTCAATAGTTTAGAAGAGGATCATAAAAAGAGAAAAGATGTCTTCGATAAATTCATCTCGAAGACCCATTACATAGCACCGATTATAGAACACAGATTCGCGTTGATAAAGAAAGTTTACAAAGAATTGGGCCAAGACAATGGACTGGACCCAATCTCTTCTTATTTGGAGCAGGAAAATATATCATATGACCAATTGATTGAATTCATAAAATCCATGGGCCGGAAAGCAAAGAAACCTTTCAGAGAAGCACTGAAGGACGTTAGCAATACTATTCTGAGTAGACAACCAGAATATTATGATGACTTCTACTTTTTTCGAAATAAAGTTTACTCCGATATAGATAGCAATTTCTCGGGCATAGATCCGGTTAGCGAAGTAAAAAGAACGCTCACAAATATGGATTTTGACCTGGGTAAAATCATTTTCGATACGGAGGATAGGAAGAACAAATATCCATCACCAATATGCTTCTTTGTGCGAATACCTGATGATATACGCATCCTGTATAAGAGAGAAAGCCCTATCTTCGACTTTCAGGCTTGCTTCCACGAAACCGGGCATGCTATACATGCTAGCTCAGTTGATGCAAATAAGGAATATTGGAATAAGTATAGAATATCAATGGGGATAGCAGAAATTTTCTCCACACTCTTGGAACGGTTGACCAAAAACAGCAGGTATATAGAATCTTTATTTGGTCCAACCAAGATTAATAAAATTATAACTGATAAATTAATAGCAAGAACGCACTTCATGGAATTGTTTTTCGTGACATTTTATGCTGCCAACTCTTTAATGAAACTTGAATATTGGAAACAGGATCTGTCAATTGCTCAAGCCTGTGACGTATATTCGAGACTGATCAAAGAATATACTGGGTTCGAGGTACCAGGAGAATATTGGTTATTACATCATATTCTTCCTGAGTCAATAATGTATGTGCCAAGTTATTTACTTGCGGCAGTGAGAGCATCTGAACTGGACAGATATCTTAGAAATCAGTTTGGAGACACATGGTGGAGGGAAAAAGAATCAGGCAGGAATTTAAGAGAGATAATGAAACCCGGAGCAGAAATAGACTTATCAATTTTTTCTAGATTAGATAGCAGACTATTTTTAAACGAAATAACGGAGTCGACATACTCTCTATAGAAGAAACCATTAATGCACCAATGTACTTTTTTCTAAACATGTCACACAAAAAATAGTAGCAATCTAATCAGGAACAGTCATTCTCCTTGTACCAACCTGTTCAACTAAATAAAACTCTTCTGCGATTTGGATTAGATCTCCTGGTGAGATTCTATAGTGGCTTCTCTTTTGTTTCAGAGAAATACCAAATGGTCTTTCCTCTTCCCTGAGTTTCAGCCAGACTCTGCCTGCATTAATTATATTCTTAAATTCACACTCCCAGACTAACTCGTAAATTGTATTTAAAGCCTGTTTGCTTATCTTATCTTTTTTCAGAATATTTTCAATATCAGGCTCCTTGCAAAAATATACGTTAACTTTCATCGCTCTCTACTAAATTTGACAGCATTTCAGACTTGAATTTCTAAACACGACTTCAATACTCATCGTTATGAGACATAATAGGGATATGGGTTTGGTATATAAACAAATAGGATTGCTGTCTAGCGGGATATTGGGAAACTTCTTTGCTAGAGTGGCCTAGTCAACTCTGGAAAAAATAGATAAAAATGTTCAAAAGTACTTCCCAGTTCCTATTCCATATCTATTCCCAATACTCCCGCATTTGCCCAATTTTCTCTTGAAACTTCGTAAATCAGAATTCTTACCTTTGCTTCGTCTGTCATCATAATCCTTGCTGTCTCCTTTGTCAAGATGCTAACCAACTCTCTCTTCTGTTCAGTGGATCTACCCGTGCTGACCGTTATTTGAATTACTGGCATATTGTCAACAGAACCTATGTGTTATTAATAATTTCGACTTGACCAAATGGTCTTTCAATTATGCTAGTACGAGGTAATCATAGTCTGAGATTGAAGCACGTTCTAAGATTTGACGTCCAAGTAATGACTGAATCACAACATTATCATCGTTTTAGTTTAAGTATATATCGATTTATCCAATACAGAGGTTAAATCTAGCAGGTTTGCTTGGCTGCTGTAGAAAGTAAAGGAATTTATTTGCACTTGAAAAAGAATGTTATAGTCAGTACATCAGCAAGTCTCCATATTGGGTCATATGAAGATGTTAATCTTTTACCTTATTGGCACACATCTAACACCTCGCGTTAATGAAGAGGCGCATATGGACGAAACAACAATTATAGAGCAGCAATATAATCGAACAGGCCTTGTTAAAAAAATAACGTTAATTTATCTTCAACAAATCCAGTATTAGTACACGTTTCCGCTAACTTTAAAGGACATCATAGACGCTCTTTAACCATGACTTCAGAGGAACAATTCACGTCCCTGTCTAAGGAGGAATTGAGACATAGGCTTACTCCAGAGCAATACAATGTATGTATAAGGAAGGGAACAGAAAGACCTTTTTCTGGGGAATACTACGACCATAAAGTGCCGGGAATATACAAATGTGTTTGTTGTGGAAATGACCTATTTAGTTCGGACACAAAATTTGATTCCGGTACAGGTTGGCCTAGCTTTTGGGCACCTATAAAGGATGAAACTATCAAAGAACAAATGGATAATGGTTTGTTCATGAGAAGACTAGAAGTAATGTGCAGTAAATGTGGGTCTCATTTAGGTCATGTATTTAATGACGGTCCAAAACCTACTGGTCTGCGTTATTGTATCAATTCGGCATCACTTAGGCATGTAAGAGCCTAGGTACATCGGCGTTAGTCTAAGACTAATGGGCGACAATAACAAAATCGAACAACCAAAAGTAGAGAAAGAGGTTGCCTGGAAATGTGATACCTGTAACAAGATATTCGATGATTGGTACACATTGAATTATCACAAGCTTTTAGAACACAGTAAATCAAGAAGACCTCCAATAGGCATCGGGTGAGCTTAATTTCATTTTCTCTAAAGATAGATTAGACACCTTCCGCTTCAATGTTCTAAGGCCTTATTTTCGATCTTCAAATAGAAGCTCGTATAAGCCCATGTGTCCGCAACGATATCTCCCTGAAATTTATATAAAGAACATTCTGAGACAATCATAATGGACCATGAGGAAAAGAAATCAGCCTCGCTATAAGCAAGTAGAGCACGACGAGAATATTGAAAATGGCAGAGACTTTTCTGGACCCGGAGTAACAGAATTTAGCCTCGATTTGGATACCGACAAACTAAGAAACATGTCACCAGATGAGCTGGAGATATATCTTCGTAGGGAGGCCAGAAGGCGGCGAAACAGAAATAGGTGGAAATGATTGTCGATGGCAAGGCAGACAGTAACTAGGCAACCAAGGAAACTCTTTCATATGTGTTGTGACATATTGGCATTGTAGAGATACAACGCGTTGTATCTCCTAGATTGGACTCCACATTCAATATTAATCTGACATAATCTGGTGCGCTACAACCTCAAAGTATATGACGCCGATTAAAACTTCAAGCACGCATAGTGCTTCCTCCGTGGCAAGAGCTCAATGATCCAAGGATTATACATCCTATCTTTCAATATCACCTGCGGACTGAGCTTGAGCTTTTATAACTAACTCCCCGTTAATAACCCATTTAGCGCTTCCTAATGTTTGACCCTGCGGCCCTGCTGCTTTTGGAATATCAATCTCTAAGTTTCTAAAGCCATAAGATACTACTGCTCCTTTTCCAGTAAGCCTATCAAATAGCTGCCCCATGAGATCTGCCCACTGAGCTGTCGGTGCTCTTCCCTGTTCTTCACTTTCATTTTTTCCCATGCTTTACACAGTAAAATATTATTTATATGAGTTTAAAGTCATAAACGACATTTTATTCATTGATCAGATATGATGACAGGCAAACGGATAAAGGTTGATAAGTTATTAATCACGAGAAATCTATGAAAACGTCGGAGGAGGATGAAGGCCATTATGCTTAATAGGGACTTCGAGAGGTGATTCTGACAAGGAGAACGATCGGAGGTGAGTGATTGTCATATTCGAAATCCACTCTTGGCAAATGCAATGCATGCGAACAGTCTTCTATCTAACTAAGATGCTAACTAACGAGTGACATATCTCGTTGCATGGAACTAAAATATAACACATTATTCCCAACGTTATTAAAATAATTATTGAAAAATCGAAAGTTTATGGCAGAAGACATTAATATTATATCACATTTATATGATTTGGTTCACTGTGGCTACAAATGCTATCCATCATACGCCTACGAGAATAGGGGATTTAACAACATGAAGACTACAGACTTGAAGTCCAGTAAGATAATGGTTAGTGAGCGAGGAAATGCGGAAGATAGGTTTTCAAAAGTCGATAAATAGGATATCAAAATATTTGGCTACTAAATGTAGGAATGATAACATGATCTCTGCATTTCTTCTTTTGAGGAAAGGAGGATTTGTGTGTATATAGAAGATAACAATATGAAGCCAATTGCAGAGAAAGTATCTGGGCTAAGCGGAATAGGTGGTATTTAGTATTGTCTACATATAATGACAACACCACTAATGAACACAATTCTAAAATCATGGTGCTAGACGACGATTTTGATATTGCCACACTAGCCAAAATGACTTTACAAAGAAACGGTTTCAAAAATGTCTTCGCATTTACAGATGCCGGCTTAGCATTAGAACACTTTAGATTAAACCACCGGACCTATTCTCTGGTAATATCTGATATCAGGATGCCAAATATGAACGGATATGAATTCATAAAAAACATCTGCACAATAAAACCTGAAATAAATGTGCTATTGATGACTGCGTTTGATGTCAATGAAGACTTATTAATTATGAAAAAAATGTATAGCATTAATATAAGAGGAATAATTCAAAAACCAGTATCACCCAAGAAACTAGCAAAGATAGTGGCTACAACTGACACATCTAAATGTTTAGACTCTCCAGACTTTCTGCATTGAATATGTTTTACTCTTGGCCTTCTAACCATTTTGTAAGCGGGGGCTATAAGACCTGCCAGAGATATTCCAAAGTAAGATATTAGTTGAAACAAAATATAATAGTGTATAGAGACTAACGCAGCACTGTTGGAGATATTAACAGAATTATGCAAACTATTGTCAAAGGACAGGTGGTCGTACACTCGATGTATAGATGGTAGGATAAAAGAAGAGAGGGTGTCGCCTTAATCAGTATGCCATTAGTTCGAATTGTTAACTATTGCTTGATAGTGTTAAATTTAATTTTACCCTTTGATAGATTTGAGCGAGTATGCTAAGCGTAAGTAATGTGAGTACTCCTCTTGATATTAAGTATTGAGTCATGAGCAATCATCTGTATATCACAAAGGAAAATTAGGTGCTTAAGCTCCTCGATGGAAGAAAAGATATCATCATCAGAAAGAGGCAAAAGCAGGATTGTTGGTTTCGCACAAAGAGTTGTCTCGAGTAACACATTTGACTGGATAATAACAGGAGTAATCCTCCTTCAGGCATTTGCTCTTGCTATCGAAGCAACGCCAGCTCTGCTGTCTATGGGAAAAGATATTGTATTATTCGAAGCTGAAACATTCAGACTTGTTCAAAGTCTTGTAGTTTCTGTTTTTATAGTCGAAGCCGCACTGCGACTTATTGCAGTTTACCCAAGACCTCAAACGTATTTCAAAGAGCCATGGAATTGCTTTGATTTTGCAATCATAATATTGTCCCTCATGCCAATTTCAGGCCAATTTTCAACAATAGCAAGGCTGGTCAGACTGCTCAGGATAACAAGGCTCGTAACTAAATCCATTGAACTGCGCGCTATTGTGTCCACGCTAATCCGCTCAATACCCAGTATATTTAATATTCTAATTCTTCTTTCTATTCTTTTCTTTATATACGCAATTGTGGGATACCACCTTTTTAGAAATGTTGATCCGCAACACTGGTCTTCATTTCTGACCTCATTGATAACATTATTTCAAATCATCACACTTGAGGGATGGGTAAATGTCATGGAACCAATCGTGACGAATATAGGACCAATATATTGGATATACTTTGCCAGCTTTATTGTAATTGGAACTTTTATCATAATTAATCTGTTTATCTCGGTGATCGTTAGAAAATCCGAAGAGGCGTATAAACAGGTACAACGAGAGTCAGGAATACCCTTAACCCAACAAGAGGTTATGCATGAAATTAGAGAGATTCGCAGAATCTTGGAGGAGCTTGAGAAAGGGATTAACAAGAGTAGCGAAGCAGAAAATTTATCCGATAGTAAGTGAATCTATATAAAAGAGAGCTAAACTCAAGTATTCTATCTCAAACAACAGAAAAGATTATGAATGCTTCTATTCTGTTTTTGAGCTTGTGCGTTTTTTTAGAATTATTATGAGTATTATGATTCCTCCTGAAAGCGCTAGTATAGGCAAGAGATAATAAATCATCATTTGATTAAAGGTTAACACTGGGACAGGATTGACTGCGGATGTATCAAATGATGCCATTAATGGAGTATCTTTATAATTTGTGTCGCCCCCAATTCGAGCCTGCAAGACAACTTCATAATCGGTATTATTCTTAAACGTATAAGGAAATGAAATGTCACCAGACTCATAAAATTTGTACGGAACTTGTTGAACTATTTCCCCTGAGTTTTTTTCTTTTATGGTTAGAGCTGCAAAAATTGAACTTAGGTCGACGTTTCGATCTTTCTCCAATATACTAAAATTCAGTTTTGTAGAATTGTCGCCAACAACAGGCATGGATGGAGATAATAGGAATAAGACTTGGTATTTACCGAAGTCTTTTGTTTCACCTCCGAGGAAATGAGCCTGCGCTGGCCGCGTATCGCAAATGGATAAGGATACTACCGTAATGATCAAAAGTGCGACAGCCAACCGGTCTCTTCGGCTGGTAAAGTCATTTTTGCGGCTATTACTTTCATTCCGCTGACCGTTCACAATTATTTCTTTCTTATGACTTTTCACTATGGTTATTACCCATTATGTGCAAACCAGATTTACAATTGATTAGCCATGTCGACGAAGTTATCAATAACTTTGTCTGCAAAGCTTTGCTTGTATTTATGAAGCATTTGGATCACTAATTTTTTGTCGATTATTCGATAAATATTATATTCTCCATAGTGAACTGCTATGATTCCATCTGCACATAGCCTTCTTAGATGCCATGATATGGTAGAAGGTGATTTACCCGAATGTTTTACTATCTCATTAAAAGTGCAAGAATCATGTTCCAGTGTGAACATGATTATATCTTTTTCTGTGCGGACCCGAAGATGTGATATGATACTTAACTCTCGTTTTGAAATATTAAGCGGATAATATCTGGTTATCTTATCGTGTCTAAATTTGTTAATGTAACTACTTTGTTCAAGTATGTTCAAGTGGTACGTCAATACACCATTAGCAAAACCTGTGAGACGTGCAAGATCATTGTATCGGATCCCAGGATTTTGGCTAATAGCTTTTAAGATGTTTCTTTGGCTGTCACTCACGCGATAATAATAATGATAGTGATAGTCTCTAGACTCTTCTGTTAGTGTGTCATCATCTGAAGAATTATAGTCTGTCCTTTTTAACATTGGATCATTTGCTCACCCTTAGCACCCCAGCCCTAAACAAGTTCGACATGGCTAAGAGAACAATATGTGGTAACCCTATTTGAACGAAAGGAAGGCACCTCTCCTGTAGATAAATTAATTCAACTACTATCATTGTTAAAGACATGCTCCCTTTCTATCGTGATCCCCTACAGATACAGTAGCAAGAAAAGCACTACGATGGGACTTATGAGACTATCACGCTCTTCCCATCTATGTCTCTACAGAAATTATTTTCAGGGGAAGGCGTACCAGAGCATGACATCACCGTTGCCGGAGATTTCAATTCACTGTCTTTGATTCATTTTCGGTTTATTCGATGCAGCAAGTCCCAGATAGAGCATCAGCCTGTATATGGCCATAGGTCAATTTGTTATAACACGAGCAAAAAAATAATTAACGTGGGTCCTTGTTCTGTAGACCGTCTATTAGATTCACAATCGTATCTTCAAATACATATTTCGCATTAATCGAAGGTAAGCGATTCCTTGAATATATTGTTTATACTCTTTTGCTCTTCTTTAGTTAGATTTGCATCCTCCTTTCTTGATGTTATTTTTTCATTCGCTTTTTCATTTTTTTCCATTACTGAAGGTAATTGCGACTTATTTCTGTTCCCGTTCCAAAAAGAATAACAGGCCTTTAGCCAATTGCTATATGCGGCTTCAGTTATTTCAATGGACTCTTTGAACAATTCATTAATACGTTGTGCATTTTCAGACAGTTCAATGTAAAGTTGACTCATTCTTTGTGACCTTGTAACAAACTCCTCATTTATTTGCGCCATCCTTTTTGCGTAGATAACGTATTCATTATATGTTTCATTCCATCTCGTAGGGAAATATTGTTGCTGCCAAAAAGAAAAAATAGAGGCTAATGATGAGGTAGTAGTATCATTATTTTTTCGATATTCTAAGTCTCCGCTCTTTTTCTGGTCTCGATTGTTGCTACCGTTCCTTCTTCCTATTCTACGCTTATTTTTCACAACTTTTCGCCTTTTCTCATAACTTCTTTGCTTCCCATACGTTTATCCTACTCTTTTCATCTTAGAACCGCAGCCGGGACACGCTATTTCCTTGTGCTCTTTTCCGCAGCTCATACAGTAGTACTTCAAAGGAGTATAATATTGCTCCCTTTCGGAAGAAGCTAGGGAGGAAAGGCGGCCAAAGATACTCTTGACGCCTTTTGAATCATCGCCATATTTTCTTAATATTTTCCTTCTTCTGTAATAGCTCATGACTATAAACACTGCTACAGCACTAATGAAAGATATTGGAAAAGGTAACAAAACAGCTAAAACAAGGCCAATACCCATGTAAATCCCAATCCATTTCAGCTGATACATGATGAAGTGCTTGGTATCATTGTTGTAGTTATCCTCGCTCATACCCTTCTGTTACATCTATAATATGGTGATACTGTTTATTAAGCAAATAGTAGCCATCATTGCAGTATCTTTATAAATTGAGCATTATTTTTAAAACAGCATTTGAAGATATCTGCCCTTTTTAGGAATGGTCACCCTCGTGTTGGCTTATCAGAAAATAACATCGAAACCACCCGCTGACAAGTCTTGCAAGATTCTCAAGAGCCTCTGGTTCCTCAAAAAGGTGAGTGGCTCCCGGAACTACTATAACTTTCTTTTTCTGGACATTGAGGAGTTTTTTCATGGTGTCGTTATTGATGTCAATTACTTCCTTGTGATCATTACTCCCTACAATCAATAAAGTGGGGGCGCGAACCTTTGCCAACAGATCGTTGGAAACCAAGTCTGGCCTTCCGCTGCGACACACTATCGCACCAGTTATGTTGACCCTTTGAGCGGCTGCTATCAAAGCTGCTGCAGCACCAGTACTCTCGCCAAAATACCCTATAATAAATCCATTAGTTTCAAAATATGTCGTTTTTAATAACCAGTCTGTTATTCTCAAAAGGCGGTCTGACAGTAATTTTACATTGAATTTATTTAAAATGAGTTCTGGGATTTTACATCGTATCTTCTCCGTTCTATTATCGGTTTCCTCCTCTTCCTTTGTGAGAAGATCAACAAGCAGCGTCGCAAGACCGTCTTTATTCAAGGCCTTGGCTAGATACTCGTTTCTGGGACTACTGCTGCTACTGCCATGAGCAAAGACAATAATTCCTTTGGTGATACTCAAGTTGTCAGGAATGGTTAGGTTCCCTTCAAGTATTGTAGATGCTACTGCTTTATTGCTTGCCGTTTGAACCGGTATTCTTACTATATCTTGTGTCGGGCTATTAGCGGAATGCGGCTCTGTCATCTACAATCCTTCTGTGTATAATCGCATAATAGCGAGATTGTCAAGTGTCCTGCCATTGTGGTTCTTGTATCCTTGTTTTTATAAGAAACTATTGGATTGAAAAATCATGATGCTCAATTATTACCGGGTTTTCACTCTTCGAACAGGCGTGAAATTGTGCTAGGCGGTAGCATAGGTTACTAGATGTGTTAGTTTCTCATTTACCGCGTCGCTGCTGCTCTCTTCATATAGGAATCAAGCCAGCCCTATTAGTCAGACTTATTGATGGAATAGCCAATATCTCATCCTTGGAAAACATGCCTCTCAACTTATGTATTCGCTCAACAGCTAGTCTATTTGAAAAGTCTTCTGGCATAAAGTAAACTTTTTTCAAAAGTCCAAGAACTTCATGTAGGCTAGGGATAACATCGTTCAGCATATCATATGTTATTGTAGGATCGGCAGAGTCATAATCATGAGCGGTAGCACCGGAGCCAGATACAGCAGGAGAACTAGCCCTGAAACTTATAGGACCTTTAGTGTAATCAACAGGAGTCTCTTTAACATATTGAAATCTTATAACATTCTCTCCTTGTTTTCCCATTGTTCCCTTTCGACTTATTTCTGTGGTGTAGGTCACGCGTATTCTAGTCCCGTCTATTGAATCATCAAACTCGGAGTCATCTAGAATAATTTGCATGTCCTGCAGAAGCTTTAGGAGTGGTTCGTGATTTGATATGTTATTATCAGATATGTGTTTAATGAGTTTAGCTACTTCTTCTTCTGTAACTAGTTCTTTTTTCTTGATCATGTTATCAACAGTGAAAAGTATTCTGTTAGTATTGCTCTTATCTCTTTCCAATTGTAAAAACCATCAAGGGTAAAGCTACGCAGCGAGCTGATGTGAAATGCTCTAGATAATAGTTGCAAGTTTTTCAGTCATCTGCATGATCATAACATCCATATGTTATGTTATTTTTGTTAAAAACTAATAGGTTGGAAATGTAAAGTACTTCGTATTGCTATGAAATCCTCTTCTGCTACTATCAACCTCCCGTTACATGGGGGACATGCCCCTTCATACTTGATTAAGAGAATGGTCAAACTTTCCTATGCAATATCAAAAGTAATTGTAAACGAATATGGACAACATGAACTTTTGAGAAGATTAGCAGATCCTCTATGGTTTCAAGCTTTTGGCTGTGTTCTAGGATTTGACTGGCATTCTTCGGGGGTTACAACAGTAGTTACAGGCGTGTTAAAACAATCACTTAAGGACGATGTTCAAGCAATATCTATTGCTGGAGGAAAAGGAAGAAAGTCTACAGAAGCAAAATACGATATTCCTAAGCTTGCTGAATCACACTATAATCTATCATCCGAGAAAATTAACAATCTATTATATGCGAGCCGAATAGCAGCAAAAGTAGACAATGCAGCAGTACAAGATGGCTACTCCCTATATCATCATGTAATTCTTTTCGACGAGAAAGGGAACTGGACTATAGTACAGCAAGGAATGAATCCCAATAACGGAATGGCTAGGAGATATCATTGGATTTCAGACGATTTGACAAGCTTTGTTTCTGAACCACACGCTGGAATCATTGGCCAGCATAAAGGCGCAAATGTCCTGGATATGACCTCTATTCATTCTGCAGAAAATCAAAGAGTCTCGTTGGAATTAGCGACTAGCGATATAGACTATTTAAAGTCGTCTGTATACAGGGTAGGAACGGCAATGAATAACCCACAAAATAAAGTGAAAACTTTAGAAAGCTGGCTTGAACCAAATGATAACAAGATCTATAATCAAGATGTTTACCGTTGTGCACAATGTTACGAAATGCCTCGCAAATTAGACTGGAGTGCCTTTAGGAAATGTTATGACATTCAGCCACAAAATTATGAGCAATTGATATCGGTTCCTGGAATTGGTCCAGCCTCGGTAAGAGCTCTATCTCTTATCGGTGAAATAATTTTTGGAACAAGGGCTTCATGGCAGGATCCTGTGAAGTACAATTTTGCACATGGTGGAAAAGATGGTGTACCGTATCCAGTTGCCCGCAAAACCTATGATAAATCTATAAGATATCTTTCGTCTGCAATTGAGGGAGCGGAGATAGAAAGGGAGCAAAGAATTCAAGCATTAAGGAAATTGGCAGAATTTTCAGCCAGAATGTTTGATCAGAGTAGATCATGAAGACTTTATTGGTTTTCTGATATGAGTATAGATCCTGTCAAGTATCTTTCGAGAGTAGATCCACAACTTGAAGTAGTGATCAACACTGTTGGAAAGTATTCGATCAGGCTACGAACTGATGCATTTCAATCCTTAGTCGAATCAATAATTTATCAGCAGCTTGCAGGGAGCGCTGCTAATGTTATCTATACCAGGTTTATCAAATATTATAACAATATGATGCCAACCCCCATGGATATAATTTCTACTTCGGATATGGAATTAAAGTCTAAAATCGGTTTATCAAGCAAGAAAGTACAATATCTAAAGGATCTTGCTACTAAAATTGCGGAACGAAAATTAAGTTTAGATCCCCTAACCACCCTGTCAGATGAAGAGGTCATTAATCAACTAATTCAAGTAAAAGGAATCGGAAGGTGGACTGCAGAAATGTTTTTGATATTTTGTCTTGGGAGACCGGACGTCTTGCCCGTTACTGACCTAGGAATAAGGAAAGCCATGCACAATATATACTCATTGTCAGAGCTTCCAAAGCCTGCAGAAATGTTAGCTATAGCCCAACCATGGAGACCTCACAGAACTGTTGCAACGTGGTATTTGTGGAAGTCCCTCTCAAAGTTTAGTACAATAGGGTGAGCTCAAAAGTAGGAGACAAGGGTACATTATTGTTAGAAGTCTATTCTCACGATTCCAGAAGGGTTTGGCAGATTTCATCCGTGAACAGTTCTCTGCCTATTTCTTCCATTCTCTGCTTCTTGGATTCAGAATCTGAGACATTAGGATTTTGAATGCAATACGAAAGTATATCATTGAGCTCCTCTTCGAGATAAGCGTCCAATTGTTTCACCTATCCTGCTCTCTTCACTATATGATATCCAAACTCTGTTTTGACTGGTTCTGTGGTTATCTCTCCTTTATTCAGCTTAAAGGCCGCTTCTTCAAATGCCTTTACCATCATACCTCTTCCAAACAAGCCCAAGTCTCCTCCTCGTTTTGCACTTCCTCTATCAATAGATAACTCTCTCGCCAAATTTGCAAAACTTTCACCCTTCTTTAGTCGTTCTAATATTGCAATTGCTTCGTTTTGTTTTTTCACAAGGATGTGCGAACATTTTATTTTATCAACCAATTGATTTTGCTCTCTCCTATAACTTCGATCCTTTTATGGATAAATATTACTGTCGGCTGTGTTGGGCCACGTACCATGATTGATTAGGCTTCGCCATCCAAAGGATAAAACTATACCCGATACAGTGTGGTTGGGCTTTGCGATATAACTTTTGTCCTCGGTCTTTTAAATCAGCAAGTAACAATACCATATACAAATTGGTTTCCAAATGATTTTCTGTATCCTCATCGTCAGAGGTCCAAACTAAAGACATTGCCTTTAGAAATGAAATCGATATATCAGCATTATTCCATACAACCATAATTGAAGGTGAGACAAAAAAGAGACGCTTGAACACTAGCATCTACAAAATGTATAAAACGAGAGGACACGAACTTGCTATATGGGTCGATGGGAAGACGAATATGGAGATACATTTGGAAAATTTCCCAGCAAACGAAGAAATTGGATTAGAATTGGCAAGTTTGCAATATTGGGAGGTTTTATCATTGTAGCGGCAGTTATTCTATCAGTGTTTATCCCAAGAGCAGGCCTGAGCATTGAAGTCATAGAACGAGGTGGCATAGTTGGTTCAGTAAGCGTTAAAATTAATAATAATAACTTTAACACGTTAAACGATGTTAGTGTCCAATTTGGGGAAAACGGAAAAGTTCAAATGTTCGGTGATATGGGTCCATTCTCATCTGTCTTTGTAAATCCAGAAACGGAAGAAACGAATTATGATAGGATTATAGTAAAAGCAAATAATGGAGAAGTACAAGCCACAAAGTATAGGTAATATTCTTGCTCAAGGCAGAATAGTTCGGGTCAGGTGGAAGTCTATTTTCTATGAGAAAAGTTTGTGTTATTTTCTTTCTTCTTTCTCTGTTAAACCACTCGTGGGACTCTAAACTATTATTAATTATATCTCATAACAATGTCTGTCGACAATATGGAGCAAGCCCCTAGATGCAATATTAGTGTGCGTGCGTATAAGAATGGTAAGACTATGGAACAATGTAAAGAAGAAGCCAGGAATAACACAGCCCTATTATCTGACGAGGTTCTAAAGAAAGGAGAAGTTTCATGGGCAAAAGTCTTAGAGGTTGCAGATAATGATGAATTAGTCTACAAATTAACCCTGAAATATCTTCGTCAAACCGGATTTGATATAGGAAATAATAAGATTCCAAGAATTAAAAGCCCCGGGAATACAACAGGTTTTTAAAACACCCGGCTATTCAGGTATGTCTACCTACCAATAATTCTCTCGCGTCCTAACGTACATTTTACAAAGGACGAAGCGCACAGCGAAAAAGAAGCAAATGAATTCAAACAATGGCTATATGAAAGAATTGATATATTTAGTGTATTGGGCGACTTCCCAGCATGATATGCAATGAAAAATCCTGAAAATCTTATCTAAACCATGGGAAAAATATAGCCAAGGCAATACTAACAAATTCTGCAATATCAATTCTAATATCAAATTTATAATATCTTGTTAACCTGCGCCATTACTTAGATCGTTACAGCTTGTGATATCTTATCTGAATATTGTGGTTATTTGCATGACAGTTAAGAAATACTTGCAGCTTATGTCTTATGCTATTTAATTTTCTGCTGGTTTGGTTGTAATTCTTCTAAACCTTCTTTTGTTATATTCAGTAGCCTGAAGGTTTGGTCGTCAGTTTTTTCTTTCGTATCGCCAATCGGCTGCAGCATTTTAATCAATCCTAGTGATTCCAGTTCTTCAAGACAGTCATAAA
>OBLR010000043.1_pt1 | contig 18776 bp, 13 predicted proteins | sample 1519891 | NCBI WGS metagenome assembly OBLR01 (sample SAMEA3113583, study PRJEB22503) | soil metagenome | reverse complement strand
CGCCCCACGTCCGCGCCGACCACCCCGACGTGGTCCCCGCCGAGCTCGGCGAGCGGCGAGAGGCGCTCCGCCGCGCCATCGCGGCGGCCGGCATCGAGCTCGAGGTGGTCGGCGGCGGCGAGCTCGACCTCGCACGCGGCCTCGAGGCGAGCGACCAGGAGCTCCGGCACGTATCGCTCGGGCAGGGCGGACGCTACCTGCTCGTCGAGACGCCGTACGCACCGCTGTCTCCGCTGTTCGAGGACCAGCTGTTCGGGCTGGAGGTGCGCGGCTACGGGGTCGTGCTCGCGCACCCGGAACGCAACCCCAGCTTCCACACCGACCCGGAACGCCTGGCCGAGATCGCCGCGCGCGGCGTCATTCTTCAGGTCACGGCCGCCTCCCTGCTGCGCCGAAGGCGCCGCTCCGCCACCACACGCCTCGCCCGGGCGCTGGTCGAGCGCGGCCTCGCGCACGTGCTCGCCTCGGACGCCCACGGCGCCGCGGTGAACCGCGCGCCGATCTCGGCCGGCCTGCAGGTGGCGCGCGAGCTGGCGGGCGCGCGCGCAGACTCGATGGTCACGGACACGCCGGCGGCGATCCTCGCGGGCGAGCGGCCCGTGCTCGCGCCGGCGGCTCCCGGCCGGCGTGGGTGGCGGCTCCGACGCCGCCGCGGCTCCGCCTAGGCGCGCTCGAGGCGCTGCTCGAGCTCGTCGAGCTGGCGGCGCAGCTCCGCCGGAAGTACGTCGCCGAAGCCCGCGTAGTGCTGGTGGATCTGCGCGAGCTGGACCTTCCACTCCTCCGGGTCGACCTTGAGGAGCTCCTCCATGCCGCCTGCGGACAGGTCGAGCCCCTCGGTCTCGATCGCTCCCGGCGCCGGCACGAGGCCGATCGGCGTCTCCACCGCGTCCGCCTCGCCGTCGCAGCGGCGGAAGATCCAGGCCAGCACGCGGCTGTTCTCGCCGAAGCCCGGCCAGATGAACTTGCCGTCGCCGTCCTTGCGGAACCAGTTGACCATGAAGATCTTGGGCAGACGAGCGCCCGGGCGGCGGCCGGCCTCGAGCCAGTGGCCGAAGTAGTCGGCCATGTGGTATCCGCAGAACGGCAACATCGCGAACGGGTCGAAGCGCAGCTCCCCCACGGTGCCGGCCGCGGCCGCCGTCTTCTCCGAGCCCATGATCGAGCCCATGAAGACGCCGTGCTCCCAGTCGAACGCCTCGGTCACGAGCGGCACGACGCTTGCCCGCCGGCCGCCGAAAAGGAAGGCGTCCATGGGCACGCCGTTCGGTTCCTCCCAGTCCGGCGCGATCGAGGGGCACTGGGCGGCTGGCGTCGTGAAGCGGGCGTTCGGATGGGCGGCGGGCTCCCCGGAGTCCGGCGTCCAGCCGTTGCCGTGCCAGTCGATCGCGTGCCGCGGCGGCTCGTCCGTCATCCCCTCCCACCAGACGTCGCCGTCGTCCGTCCTCGCGCAGTTGGTGAAGATCGAGTTCGACCGCACCGTCGCCATGGCGTTCGGGTTGGTCTTCTCGCCGGTGCCGGGCGCGACCCCGAAGAAGCCGGACTCGGGGTTGATCGCGTGCAGGCGGCCGTCGTCGCCCCACTTCATCCAGGCGATGTCGTCGCCGACCGTCTCGACGGTCCAGCCCTCGAGCGTCGGGATCAGCATGGCCAGGTTCGTCTTGCCGCAGGCCGACGGGAAGGCCCCGCCCACGTGCTTCACCCTGCCCTCGGGCGAGGTGAGCTTCAGGATCAGCATGTGCTCGGCGAGCCAGCCCTCGTCGCGCGCCATTACCGACGCGATCCGCAGCGCGAAGCACTTCTTGCCCAGCAGCGCGTTGCCGCCGTAGCCGGAGCCGTAGGACCAGATCTCGCGCGTCTCGGGGAAGTGGACGATGTACTTGTTGTCCGCGTCGCACGGCCAGGGGACATCCTCCTCACCCTCCTCGAGCGGGGCGCCGACCGAGTGCAGGCAGGGCACGAACTCGCCGTCATCCCCCAGCACGTCGAGCGCGCCCCTGCCCATGCGGGTCATGATCCGCATGGACACGGCCACGTATGCGGAGTCGGTGAGCTGAACGCCCACATGCGCGATCGGCGAGCCGAGCGGGCCCATGGAGAAGGGCACCACGTACATGGTGCGGCCGCGCATCGAGCCGCGGAACAGCCCGGTGAGCGTCTCCCGCATCTCGGCGGGGTCGCGCCAGTTGTTCGTGGGCCCCGCGTCGGCCTCGCTCTCCGAGCAGATGAAGGTGCGGTCCTCGACCCGCGCCACGTCGCCCGGGTCCGATCGGGCGAGGTAGGAGTTTGGCCGCTTCGCGTCCGAGAGCTTCTCGAACGTGCCGGCCTCCACGAGCGCGGCGCAGAGGCTGTCGTACTCCTCGGCGCTGCCGTCGCACCAGTGGATCGAGTCGGGCTGGGTGAGCGCCGCCACCTCGGCCACCCACTCGAGGAGCTTTGCGTGGGTGGGCGGGGCGCTGGTCGTCTGAGTCACGGCGGGTAGCGTATTACCCGACTCGTAAACTGCGTCACATGCGGGCGGTGCTGCGCTTCCTGGCGTCAGTGATGATGGTGAGCGGGGTGCTCCTGATCACGGACGCGGTCGTGACGCTCCTCTGGCAGGAGCCCGTGTCCGCCGTCGTCGCCGACCGGGAGCAGGCCGCCCTGAAGGACGCGCTGTTCGACCCGCCCGAGCGGGTGCTGCGCCGCGAGCCGCTCGAGGGCGACTCGATCGCCCGCATCGAGATCCCCGCCATCGGAGTCTCCGAGTACGTTGTGGAGGGCACGGACACCGGCGACCTGCGAAAGGGACCGGGCCACTACCCCGACACCCCGCTGCCGGGAGAGCGCGGCACGTCCGCCATCGCGGGCCACCGCACTACCTACGGGGCGCCGTTCCGCAACATCGACGACCTGAAGCGGGGACGGGTGATCCGTGTCGACATGCCCGACGGGCGCTTCGTCTACCGCGTGGAGCGCGTCAAGATCGTCGACGACCAGGACCTTTCGGTGCTCGAGCCGGTGGGCTACAAGAGACTGATGCTGAGCGCCTGCCACCCGCTCTACAGCGCCGCCGAGCGGGTGATCGTGTTCGCTCGGCAGGTGCGGCGGGAGGCCTCGCAGGTCAGGCGCTCGTGAGCGCCGGCGCAGCGGCGCCCTCGATGGAGGACTGGTCCCGCGACTCGAAGAAGAGGATCAGGCCCACTACCAGGGCCAGCGAGATCGCGAGCACGGCGAGCCAGTAGAGGAGCTTGAGCAGCGTGGCCATCGGAGAGCGACCGTACCGCTTCACCCGGCCGCTCCGCGGGGCGGGGGATCTCGTGGCGCGCAACCCCGCGCTGGTCCCCGGGCTGCTCACGGTCGGCACCCTGCTGGCGCTCGCCGCGAGCCAGGGCGGTTTCTACCCCACCGCCTGGTATCCCGCGGCGCTCTTCCTCCTGGCGCTGCTCGGCGTGACCGCGGCGGTCCTCGGCGTCCCGCGGCGCGTGCCGGCACCGGCGCTCGTGGCGCTCGCCCTCCTCGCGGGCCACGCCGTGTGGAGCTACCTCTCGATCATGTGGGCACAGCAGGAGGCGGAGGCCTGGGACGGCGGGAACCGGGCCGCGCTGTACGCCGTCGTCTTCGCCCTCGTGGCACTGTGGCGCTTCGAGGCCAGGGGCGGCCGCCTGCTGCTGGGACTGTACGGGGCCGGGATCGCCGGGATCGGGATCGTCGAGCTGCTCTCCGCCGGGGCGGCAGAGGACCCGCTTACCCACTTCATCGACGCGCGCCTCAGCGAGCCAACCGGCTACCAGAACGCGAACGCGGCGCTGTTCACGCTCGGCTCGTTGTGCTGCCTATGGATAGCGGCCGATCGCGGAGTGCCGGCGCTCCTGCGTGGTCCGTTCCTCGGCGGGGCGGGGCTCCTGGCCGCGCTGGCGCTGATGGGCCAGAGCCGCGGCTGGTTCATCGCCCTCCCGCTTGCGCTGATCGGCATGGTGCTGCTCGTGCCGGCCCGGGCCCGGCTTCTCGGGGCGATGCTCGCGTGCGGCTGCGGCCTCGCCGCCGTGGCGAGCCCGGTCGTGGCGGTGCACGACGACTTCAGCCCGGACCGGCTGGACGCCCTGCTCTCCGACGCGACCGGGGCGATCCTCCCGATGTCGGCGGCGCTGGCAGTGGTGTGGCTTATCGTGGCGGTGGCCGACCGCCGCCTCGACCCGGCGGCAACCGTCAGGCGGGTCACGGGGGCGGCGGTGGCCGCGATCGCCGCGCTCGCCCTGCTGGCGGGCGCAGTTGCCTTCGTGGTGGAGCTCGGCGACCCGGTGTCACGGGCATCCGACGCGTGGGACGACTTCAAGAGCGGCCACGCCGAGTCCACGGCCGGGTCGTCCCGGCTCACCTCGCTCGGCACGAACCGGTACGACTTCTGGTCGGTCGCCTGGGACATGTTCGAGGAACGGCCGCTTGCCGGACACGGAAGCGGCAACTTCCAGCAGGCCTACCTCGCGCGTGGAGACAGCGGCGAGCAGCCCCGCTACCCCCACTCGCTGGAGCTCGGCGTGCTGTCGCAGACCGGCCTGGTCGGAGCGGCCCTGCTCGGCGGGGCGATGCTCGCCGGGCTGGCCGGCGCGCTGCGGGCGCGTCGGGCGCCGCGGGAGACGGCTGCGGTGGCGATGGCGGCGACGTCCGTTTGGCTGTACTGGTTCCTTCATGCCTCGGTCGACTGGTTCTGGGAGTTCCCGGCGCTCACGGGGGCGGCGCTGGCCGCGCTCGCGCTCGCCTGCTCGATGGGTCCCAGGGGCGACCCCCAAGCGGGTGGGCCGACGTCGCGGGGTCTAAGGGCGGGCTGGGTGCCGGTTGCGATCGCGTCCCTGGCGCTCGCGGCAAGCCTCGCCGCGCCGTGGCTCTCGGCGCGCCACACGAGCCGTGCCGCAAGCGACTGGACTGAGGACCCCGAGGCGGCGCTCGAGCGTCTCGAGCGCGCGGCGGACCTCAACCCCCTGTCGGCGCGGCCGGCCCTTGTCGCGGCCACGATCGAGCTGAGGAGGGGGCGCGGCGCGGCCGCTGCGCGGCACTTCCGCGAGGCGCTCGAACGCGACCCGGAAAGCGTCTACCCCCACCTCGGTCTGGGGGCGATCGCGGCCGAGCGCGGGCGGAAGGCGCAGGCCCGGCGCCTCCTACGCAGGGCCGCCGCGCTGAGCCCGAACGACGGCGTGGTGGAGGACACGCTTGAGGACGTGCAGGCCGGGCGGCGCGTCACGACCGAGGAGGTCGGGAGGCGCCTGGCGGCGCAGGCGAGATCTCGGATCGACTAGCGACGTTCGTCCACCGACTAGTATCTAGTCGCGCCAGGTACTGGCGGAACCGATCGAGCCGTGGTACAAGGGGAGCAGGTCGATGCGTTGCGACCACGCGGCGCCTGGGACGCTATGACCCCCGAGCTCGCAATTGTTTCCATGGGCGCCGCAGGGGGTAACCCGTCGGCAGAAGGGATCTCACGAATGACTAAACTTCAAAAAGCTCTCCTCGCCATGCTGGCGACCGCGGTCCTCGCTCTCGGCGCGGCCGCCCCCGTCTCCGCGCAGTCCTCGCTTCAGGGCTACAGCGACGAGGGCCCGGCAGTCCAAGAGCAGGTCAGCGGTGTCGCTCCGGCGCAGACGCAGCCGGCATCCACTGGCGGCGGATCCGCCGGGCTCCCCTTCACTGGGCTCGACCTCGCGCTCCTGTTCGGGGCCGGTGCGGTGCTGGCAGGGGCCGGACTCGGCATGCGCCTGGTGACACGCCCGCGCGAAGTCGCGTAGCCGCTGGATCGCTGGCGCAGCACGATGCCGCGCCCGGAGCGGGCGAGGCGGGGCATTCAGGCGGAGGGCCGAGCTGCCGATGACATCGAAGTGAACGGCGGAACGGCCACCGGCATCGAGGTGACACGCGGGGGCGGCAGCGACGAGGCCCCGCGCGATTCCGTCGCGGGCCGGGCGGCCGGCGGGCGGCGCGGGGTCGACCGCATCTTCGACGGCCGCGGCTGGTCGGTCGCCCGTGTGGTCACCGACGCCGTCCTGCTGGTGCTCGGCGTGGGCGCAGCGCACGTCGGCGCGCCCGCGGCCGGCATCTCGAGCGACCAGGGCGGGCTCGAGTGGGCCTTCCCACCACTAGTCCTCCTCACGCTCGCACTCGGACGCGCCTATGCCGACCGGATCCATACGCGGTTCATCGACGAGCTGGTCACGGTCGTGTCGGCCACCTCGCTCGGCGCGATCGGGCTGATCGCGCTCGCGGCCTTCCTGGACCCAGGTGCGGACCCGGCGCCGCTTATCGCGCGCGCCTGGCTTTTCGGCACCATGTACGTGGCCGGTGGCAGGCTGCTGCTCGGCGTGACCCGGCGACAGCTGCGCGCCGCCGCGGCCATAGGCCGGCCGACCCTGATCGTCGGTGCGGGCCAGATCGGGGCGCGCGTCGAGCGCCGCCTCGAGCGGCAGCCGGAGCTCGGGCTGCGACCCGTCGGCTACCTGGACGCCGACCCGGCGCCGCTCGACATGGTCCCGGAACGGCGTGCGCCCGTCCTGGGCGGGCCGGACGACCTCGAGCGGGTCGCGCGCGAGGCAGGCGTGCGGCACGTCGTGCTGAGCTTTGGAACGACCCCCGATAGGCAGCTGCTACCGCTCGTGCGCGAGTGCGAGCGCCTCGACATCCAGGTCTCGCTGGTGCCGCGGCTGTTCGAGAGCGTCAACGTGCACGTGAGCCCGGAGCACATCGGCGGGCTGCCCCTGCTCTCGCTTCGATCCGTGGACCCGAGGGGCTGGCGGTTCGGCGTGAAGCACGCCCTCGACCGCATCGCCGCGGCGGTACTCCTTGCGATCCTTGCCCCGTTCATGGCCGCCATCGCCGTGGCGGTGCGGCTCAGCTCGCCCGGCCCGGTGCTCTTCAGGCAGCGGCGCGTGGGGCGCGACGGGCGCGAGTTCGAGCTGCTCAAGTTCCGATCGATGGCAGACCTCGGCGGCGGGAGCGCCGCCTGGGTGCAGCGCCTCGACCTCGATGCCAAGCTCCGGGACCGCGCCCCGGGCGGCCCGGAGGGCGACGACCGGCGCACGCGGCTCGGTGCGTTCCTTCGGCGCCACTCCCTCGACGAGCTTCCGCAGCTGATCAACGTCCTGCGGGGTGAGATGAGCCTGGTCGGCCCTCGGCCCGAGCGCCCCGACCTCGCCGAGCGCTTCGGGCTCCACGTGGAGCGCTACGGCGAGCGCCACCGCGTCAAGTCCGGCATCACGGGGTGGGCGCAGGTCCACGGACTGCGCGGCCAGACCTCGCTGAAGGACCGCGTCGAGTGGGACAACTACTACATCGAGAACTGGTCGCTCGGACTCGACCTTCGGATCCTCGCGATGACGATCGCATCGGCCTTCCGGTCCGGCGAGTAGCCTGAGCCGCGATGGACGCTCTGAATCCGCCCTCGGCTCCTCGCCGCCCAGGCAGCGGCCGCGAGCATTTCCTCTTCGTGCTGTGGCGGCGCAAAGCGATCCTCATCGCCACGTTCGTGCTGATCACCGCCTGCACCGCGATCGTGTCGAAGAACCTGCCCCGGGTCTACGAGGCGACCTCCACGCTGTGGGTCAGCGAGGAACGCGAGGCCGCGGCGTTCGACGCCGTCCAGGCCGGCGAGGTGCTCGCCCGCACGTACGCGCGGATCGCCGACAGTCGCGTCATCGCCGGACGGGTGGCTGCACAGGTGCCGTTCGACATCTCGGGCGGCGAGCTGCTGCGCGACATGGCCTTCGAGCCGGTGAGCGAGACACAGCTCCTGCGGGTGACGGCCGAGAACCGCAGCGCCAGCCGCGCGCGGATCATCGCGAACCTCTATGCGGAGGCGCTGATCGAGTACTCGCGCACGCAGCTCGCGGACGCGAGCGACTCGCGCATCGCCGTGGCCGACCTCGCCACCACCCCGACGCAGCCGGCCCGCCCGAAGCCCACGCTGTACACGATCGTGGGCGCGCTGCTCGGGCTGGGTTTCGGCGTGGGGCTCGCGTTCTTGGCCGAGCTGGTCGACCGGCGCATCCGCACGTCCGACGAGCTCGGGGAACAGCTCGACATGCCGATCCTCGCGGAGGTCCCCATCCGCAGCTCCAATCCGGCCGCGCGCGTGGCCTTCGACGAGACGTTCCGCCTGCTGCGGACCAACCTCCAGTTTCTCGCCCGTGGCGACCGCCCCATACGGTCGCTCACCGTCGTCAGCCCGTCCGAGGGCGACGGCAAGAGCTCGGTCGCGCTCAACCTCGCGCTCTCGTTCGCCGAGGCGGGGCAGAACGTGCTCCTGATCGAGGGTGACATGCGCCGTCCCGGTTTGAGCCGCTCGCTGCGGCCGATGCGCACCGAGGCCAAGTCCGAGCCGGTCACTCCGCACGACTCGCTCGCCACCCCCGTGGACCGGGTGGCCGGAGACCACGGCGGAGGCGTACACCCGACCGTCGGCCTGTCGACCTACCTGAGCGAGTCGATCGCCATCCGCGACGTGATCTTCGAAACCGACAACCCGCACTTGCGAGTGATCCCGGCGGGCATGCTTCCGCCGAACCCTTCCACGCTGCTCGACCCGAGGCGCTGCCGCATGCTGCTCGACGAGGCGATGGAGCAGGGGGCAATGGTAGTGATCGACACTCCGCCGCTGTCCGTCGGTGCGGAGGGCTCGACGCTCGCGGCCAGTTCGGACGGAGCCCTGATGGTGGTGGACCTGCGCGTCTCCTACCGGCCGGTGATCAAGCGCGCACGCGAGCAGCTCGACGTGCTGGGCGCGCACCTGCTTGGCGCGGTGGTCAACCGCGCCAGGCGCTCCGCCGAGGTGGGTGCCTACGCCTACACCTACCGCTACACCGAGGGCGAGCGCAAGGGGCGGCTGAGACGTCGGCGGGAGGACGGGAAGCGCTCGCGCGAACGCGATACCCCTGTCGCCCGCTGATCCGGATCGGCTCGGTCCGCCAGCGCCGTGAGCATCCCGGCCACGACGAAGAACGCGCCCGCCACCACATTTACCCGCAGCTGCGACTGCGTGAGACCCTGGATCAGGAAGGCACCGAGCCCGGCGAGCAGGCCGAGCGCGAGCGTATGACCGAGCCCATCCCGCAGGCGGAGCGCCCTCACTCCGCGGCCGAAGAGCTGGCCTAGGAAGACGAGGAACGCCGCCAGGCCGATCACCCCGTGCTCCGCCAGGACGCCGAGCGGAATGTTGTGGACGTTCTCCACCGGCGCACCACGCTCCGTGATGCCGCGCCGCAGCGCGGCGAACTCGAACTGCTTCGTGCCCACCCCGACGAGCGGGTTCTCCACCGCCACGTCGATCGCGGCGCCCCAGATGCGCGGGCGCTGGTCGACCGCGACGAGCGACTTGTTCAGCGTGCTAAGCCGCTGGTTCACAGATGACAACTCGTCGGAGCCAAGCAGGGGGTTCACGTTCAGCATCGTGGTCGCCGCGAGCACCAGGCCGATGCCCAGGGCAAGGCCGCGTCCGCGGCCGCCCGCAAGCAGGATGACGAGCGCGCCGAAGGCGAACCCGACGATCGCGCCACGTGAGAGCGAGAACGTGATCCCGGCGAGGGTGGCCACCACCGGGACGGCGAGCAAGAGGCGGTGGCGCGGGTCGTTCAGCAGCAGCGCCAGCGCGGGCAGAACCCCGAGCAGGAGCAGCGCCGCGTAGTAGTTCGGGTCTACGAAGGTCCCCTCGGCGCGGTCGCCCGTGACGAAGCCGCCACCCCCGAGCTGGATCGCGTTCGACTGGAGGAAGTCGGCAGTGCCGATCGCGCCCAGCACCCCCGTGGCCACGACGAACGCGATCGTCACCACCCTCACCTCCTCGGCCGTCAGCGAGCGGGCGGTCAGGTAGGCGAGGTAGAACACTGTCCACATGATCGCCACGCGGAGCGCCGTGGACGGCTCCACGGCGACGGCCACGCCGACCAGCATCACCCCGAGCAGGACGACGATTGCGGTGTCGCGAAGCGACGGCAGGACGACCGTCTCGGGGGCGATGATCGCGCGCAGCACCCAGCAGACCGCCACGATGGCGAACGCGGCCTCGGCCGGCGACAGGGCTCCGGACGGCAGCTCGAGCTGCACCAGCTCGAGCGGCATCGCAAGGAAGGCCCCGGTGACGCCCCACGCCGGACGGTGCAGCGCCGCCAGCACGAACAGCACCGCGACGAGCACGAGCGGCACCGCTATTGGGTGGAGCGCGTACGCAGCGAGCGCCGCGCCGGTCCCCACGACGATACCGGCGCCCGCGACCACGAGCGGCCACGCGAGTGATACGCGCGGCACCGAGGCCGCGCCGTCTCTAGCTGGCACGACCGACAGCCTAGAGCCGCGAAGGGCCGCCCCGCACGGCGCGGGCCGAACGCGCTCGTCCGGAGCGGACCGGCAGCCGGACGCTCACCCAGCAGTACCTCAGCCGGGTCACGCGTCCGAGCCGGCGCCTGAAGTGCCCACCGCGATCGACCCGTACCCACATCGTGCGCCGCGCCGGACAGCGCGAGATCCGCATGCGGAGCCGGCGCCGCGCCGGCCCGGAGCCGGTGGCGAACACCGTCCCGTGGCGCTGCCGCATGCGGAGCCGCACGGGCCGGTGGCGCACGGGGCGGCGGCGCCCCGGCCGGACTAGACGGCGCACGGCGGCACCCGCGCGTGGGCGTCCGTCCGGCGGGGCCACCGCGGGCAGCGGCACGCTGCCCTGCCCGGCGACCCCGGGCGGGAACGGCTCGCCCCTGAGCGAGGCGGTCAGCGCCGCATACGCGGGCTTCGGCGAGAAGTCGCGGCGCACGACCCCCCAGTTGCTCTCCTTGCCGCCGTCAGTGCCCTTGTCGCGCAGGTTGTAGACGATTGCAGCCTCGACGAAGTCGAGCCCCTCGAGGATGTGGAAAGCGGCACGGATGTACTCGGCCTGCTGTGACTCCGACACGCACCAGCCCCCCTCGCGGCAGGCCGTCCAGCCGAACTCCGTGATCCATAGTGGGGCGCGGTCGCCCGCCTGCTCCTGCGCCGCCCGGATCGATTCGAGTCCGGGGAGGAAGGTGTACTCGCGCCACTCGGGGCGCCAGCGGTCGCCCGGGTGGCGCCACTCGTTGTACGGATGCAGCGAGATGCCGTCGTACGAGCCGCGGATGCCGTGGGCGTAGAGCGCCTCGAGGAACGGGCGGTCGGCAAACGCGAGCGCGCCGGCAAGCACCGCCACGTCGGGATCGGCCGCCTTCACGGCGGGGAAGGCGGCGCGCAGCAGCGCCGCGTAGGCCTCCGGCTTGTCCTCCGCCTTCCAGAAGGTGCCCTCGTCGAGGTTCGGTTCGTTCCATACCTCGAGCGCGGCGAGCGCCGACCCGTAGCGCCGGGCCACGAACGCTGCCACATCGGCGTAGTCGCCGGCGTTGCGGGGCGGGTAGCTGTCGACTCCGCGCTCCCACCATGCCCCGGTGCAGCCCTGCCGCAGCGTCTCGGGGGCCGTCGATGCCCAGCACGGGGTGGACCAGAGCATCGCGATCACCTTCAGCCCGCGCCGCTCGGCGCCCGCCATGAAGCGGTCGAGCTTGTCCAGGTACCAGCCCGAGCGGGCGCCCTTGCCGGCCGTCTCGAGACTGCTCCACTGCACGTCGACCCGCACCGCGCTCGCACCCGCCTCGTGCGCCAGGTCGAGCTCGCGGTCCATGTCGGCCGCAGAGCTCTCCCACCACAGCGAGTGCAGCATCACACCCTCGTGCCGCGGAGCGGCGCTCGCGGCAGCCGGCAGGGCAACGAGCAGCGCGACCGCGAGGACCGCGACTCGGAGTAGGAAATGAGAAATGGGGCGGTGAGTGAACGTGACCGACGTCTCCTCGTCGTCGCCACCGCCCAGAACGGCTCCTTCGGTAACCCGGCCGGCCCAGAGGGCCCCGTGGCTTTGCGTCCCCGCCTTGCGACGGGTTTGCCCTTGTCGGGAGGTGACAGGTTTTCTTCTCCTATCGGAGGAGCGGGCGGGCGGGGAAGCAGAGGGTGCGGCGACTGGACGTTTGTTCGATGCCTCCGGCGGCGGGCCGCCCTTGCTCTAATGGGGGCAGCGTGGCGGCGCCGCCTCTCACGATCTTGGAGCTGTTCCAGCCACCTGACGGCGGAGTGCCGGACCACGTCCTCCGGCTGGGCGGGGGGCTCGTCGCCCGGGGCCAGCGCGTGGTAGTGGCCGGGCCCCCGGACGCCGCGCCGCGCGCTGCCCTCGAGCGGCTCGGGGCCTCCTACGCCGCGATCGTGATGAAGGGCGACATGCTCGCTCCGCGAGCCGACGCTGCCGCGCTTCGCGAGGTCGCCCGGCTCGTGCGGTCGACCTGCCCGGACGTGCTCCACGCCCACGGCCAGAAGGCGGCGCTGCTCGGCCGAGTGGTCGCCACCGGGGCCGGAACGCCGGCTCTCTACAGCCCGCACGGGCTCGTGTACCGCAGCCAGCTGCTCCGTCCGCGCCGCAGCGCCCGGGCCCGCCGGCTCGCCACGCTGACCGTCGAGCGCGGGCTCGGGCGGCGCACCGCCGCGCTGACCGCCTGTTCGGAGGACGAGCGGGCGGCGGCGGTGCGCGACCGCCTCGTTCGTCCCGACCGGGCCTGCGTCGTCGACTATGGCGTGGACCCAGACGAGGGCGTGCCGCCCGACCCCGAGCTCGCTGCCTTTCGCGGCGAGGGGCCGCTGCTCGGGCTCGTGGCCGGGCTGCGAGAGCAGAAGGGGCTGCCCACGCTGCTCGACGCGCTCGAGCGACTCGCGGCGCGTGGCGAGCCGCTCCGCTTCGCAATAGTCGGGAACGGGCCGCTCAGCGCCGCGGCCGAGGCGCGCGCCGCCCGGCCGCCGCTGGCCGGGATGCTGCTCGTGAAGCGCTTCGACGGCCGGGTGGAACCCTACCTGCGGGCGCTCGACGGCTTCGTGCTGCCGTCGCTCTGGGAGGGGCTCCCAATTGCGGTCCTCGAGGCGATGGCGATGGGCCTGCCCGTGGTTGCGACCGCGGTGAACGGGACGCCCGAGGCGGTTCGCGAGGGCGAAACGGGCTATCTCGTGCCGGCCTCCGATCCGGACGCCCTGGCCCGCCGGATGGCCGACCTCGCGGCCGATGCCGGCGCCCGCGCGCGCATGGGAGCGCGCGCCCGGGAGATCGCCCGCGAGCACTTCACCATCGAGCGGATGGTCGACGAAATGCTGGCCGTCTATCGGGCGGCCGCGGCGGGCCGGCCCCCGCCCTGGACCGGCCGGCGAGGAGGGCCGGCATAGTGGAGGAACGGGCCGTACGCGGCGTCCCATGGACGTTCCTCTCCTTCGGGGCGACGAAGGTGGTGATGCTGGCAGCGACGGTCGTGCTGGCGCGCCTGCTCGAACCGGCCGACTTCGGCCTGATGGCGCTGGCGCTGCTGGCGTTCCACTTCTTCGGACTGTTGAGGGACCTGGGCCTGGGCGCCACTGTGGTGCTGCGGCAGGACTTCGACCGCGCCGCTCAGGGCACCGTCCTCACTCTCATGCTCCTCACCGCGCTCGCGATGACGATTCTCGTGGCCGCCACCGCCCCGCTGGCGGCGCTCGCATTCGACGAGCCCCGGCTCAACTCCATCCTTCCCGTGCTGGCGGCGACCTCCCTGCTCGGCTCCGTGGCCTGGTTCTTCGACTCGGTGATGCAGCGGGAGCTCGAGTTCCGTCGCCGCTTCGCCGGGCTGATGTCGCAGACCCTCGCGTATGCCGCGGTAGCGATCGGCTTGGCTGCGGCGGGCGTGGGCGTGTGGAGCCTCGTGCTCGGTCAGGTCGCCGGGATGGCAGCCTACGCCGTGGCGTTCGCGCTGCTCGCCCCGTACCGGCCCCGGCTTGCGTTCGACCGGGGGATCGCTAGGGAGGCCTTCTCGACGGGGCGCGGGTTCCTCGCGCAGGGAGGCCTGGCCTGGGTCCACCAGAACGTGGACTACCTGATAGTAGGTCGCATGCTCGGAACCGCGTCGCTCGGCTACTACTCGATGGCCTACCGGCTGAGCGAGCTCACGCACTTCGGCATCGCCGACCCGATCGCAAAGGTCACCTTCCCGGGCTTCGCGCGCATGCGCCACCGCGGCGAGGACGTCACCGGGACGTACCTCGCCACGCTGCGGCTCGTGGCGCTCATCACCTGTCCGATGGGCGCCATCCTGAGCGGCACCGCGGAGCCGTTCGTAGCGGCGCTTTTCGGGCAGGACTGGCTGCCGATGGTGGGCGTGCTCGCCGTGCTCGGCGTCTGGGCGGCGGTCAAGCCGGTCGAGTCGACGGCGGCCTGGCTGCTCAACTCGGTCGGCGACGCCTGGTCGGTCGGCAAGGTCTACGGGCTGCTGCTGGTGCCGGCGGTGCCGCTGCTCATACTCGCCGCCGACGAAGGCATCACGGCCGTCGGCTGGGTCATCCTCGGCGAGGGCGTGGCGTCATTCGTCCTCGTGCTGACGCTGGTTGCCCGGCGAGCGGAGATCCCGCTGGGCCCGCAGTGGCGGGTGCTCTGGCCGATCGCGGTTGCTTCCGGGATCGCCTGGCTCGCGGCGCGGGGTGCGGCGGACCTGGCGGCGCCGCTGCCATCCGCGGCCACGCTCGCCCTCGGCGTCGTCGCGGGCGTGGCCGGCTTCACGGCCGCCATCTCCGTGCTCGAGCCCGGGACGATCCGGTTCGCCACGCGGCAGGCGGCCCGGGCGCTCGGGCGCGAACCGACGGCCGCGGGCGCCCGGTGAGCGACGCCGCGCCGAGCCAACCCGAGGTCTCGGTGGTGATCCCCACCCACGACCGCGGGGCTCTCCTGACGCGGACGCTGGCCGGAGCGCTCACCCAGACGGGCGTGGACGTCGAGGTGATCGTCGTGGACGACGGCTCGTGCGACGACACGGGTGAGCGCCTGGCCGCGATTCCCGACGCGCGCCTGCGGGTGTTCCGCCACGAGCGCGCGCAGGGCGTCGCGCACGCGCGCAACCGCGGCATCGAAGAGGCGCGCGGCGAGTGGATCGGATTCCTGGACGACGACGACGTCTGGGCGCCGGACAAGCTTCGCGGCCAGCTCGATGCCGCGGCTCGGGCCCGCGCGGACATCGCCTACGCGGCCGCCGTGGTGGTCGACGAGAGCTACCGCATGATCGACGTCCACCCTGCCCCGTCGGGCGACGCGATGCCCGGGCTGATCCTGCGCCGCCAGATGATCCCCGGGGGCTGCTCGAACTTGATCGCGCGCGCCGAGCTGGTGCGGTCGGCCGGCGGCTTCGACCCGAAGCTCAGCATGCTGGCCGACTGGGACATGTGGATCCGGCTGATGCTGCGAGGGCGCGCGGCCGCCTCCCCCGAGCTCTCCGTCGGGTACGTGATGCACGCGACCGGCATGTCGCTGACGAAGCTCGACGTCACGATCGCCGAGATCGAGCGCGTCGAGGAGAAGCACGCCGCCACTGCGCGAAGCCACGGAGTGGCGATGGACGGCCTGGGCTGGTCGCGCTGGCTGGCCGGACGCTACCGGGAGGGCGGGGACCGGCGCGGCGCCCTGCGCGCCTACCTCTGGGGCGCCCGGCGGTACCGCAACGCGGGGAACCTCCTGCGCGCGGCCGCGCTGCCGCTCGGCGAGAGGGCCATGCGGCGGGGCAGCCGGCGGCGGCCCCGCGACCTGCCCGAGGAGCCCGGCTGGCTGGCGCTCTACCGGCCCGGCGGTGCGCTCTCGGGCGGCGAGGTGCGGGCCGGCGACGCGCGGGCCTGACGGAAGAACGCGCGCAGCTCGTCCTCGCTCTCCCCATCGCTGCCGCGCCGTACGGAGTGCACGGCGAGCTTGCCTTCGGCGAGCACCTGCTCCTTCGGCAGGGGGAGGTGCTTGCTCGCGACGAGGAGGGGCTCGCCCGGGCCGCCGAGCGAGCCGAGCTCGAACCCGCTCGCATGGACCATCACCGAGAGCCAGAAGTCCTCGGACAGCTGCGTCCACCATGGCGTGCGCCAGCGCAGCCAGCCGTCCTGCGCGACCGCCTCGAGCGCTGCGCGCGACACGTAGTAGACGCCCCCATGCACCTTCGCGCCGTCGTAGCCGCCGGCCTCGGACCTCCGCAGGAGGCGCCGCGCGGTCGGGCTCCAGCGCCTGGTCTGGCGCAGCACGAAGGCGTCGAAACCGTAGTCCTCCGGCAGCCCGTCGCCGCGGAGCCTGTAGGTCCCCGCCATGCCGATGCCCGGGTCGCGCTCGAACAGCTCGGCCGCGGACCGACTCGGTCCCTCCCCCGTGATGAGCGCATCGGTGTCGAGCTTGCCAAGTACCTCGAAGTCGTACTCCTCGAGCGCCCGGCGGAGACCGTGCGCGAGAGGCGGGAAGTTCCGCGGCGGGCCCAGGCTCGGCCAGCGCCTGCGCACCACGTCCACGTCCGGATACTCCGACCGGACCCGCCGCTCGCGGCAGTCGGTGGTGGCGTCGTCCACCACCACCGCCTTGGCGTCCGGCTCGTAGCGGGCAAGGCTGTCGAGCACCTCGGCGAGCGCGGGCCAGTCGCCCGGCCCGGCCAGGACGACGTACACCGCCGGGTAGGAGCGCCGCTCGGAGCGCGGCGGCGGGCGCCGACCGCGGTCGCGGAGGGCGGCCCGGGCCGCGGCGACCGCGATCCCCGGCGCCCGCCGCCTGCGCCACAGCGCGGACAGCATGTTGCCCGGCAGCGTCCCCTTCGTGAACCGGGCGAGGGCACCGAGGCGCTCCACCGGCGGCAGGCCTGACGCGTCGTGATCGGTCCCGTCCGGGCCCGGCGTTGCCATGCCCGGCAGGCTAGCGGCGCGCCACTACCATCTGGCCGGTGCCGCGCGTACTTCTCGCCTTCGAGCCGCCGGACGGAGGAGTCGCGGAGCACGTGGCCCAGCTCGCCCTGCGTCTCGCGGCGCACGGGTTCGAGCCCGAGGTCGCCGGTCCGGCAGAGGCCCTCACCTATCCGCGCCTCGCCGGGGCGGGCGTGCCCGTCCATCGCCTTCCGCTCGTGCGCGGCCTGCACGACGTGCGCAGCCACCGCGCCGCGGTATCGGCGATCGAGCGGCTGCTCACGGCCCGCGCGTTCGACGTCGTCCACGCTCACTCGGCACGGGCGGGGGTGCTCGCCCGGATCGCCGCCGCGCGGCGCGGCACGCCGGCCGTCTACAGCCCTCACTGCTTCGCGTTCGTCGGCCCGGTCTCGCGCGCCCGGCGCGCGGTGGCGACGGCGGTCGAGCGCCGCCTGGCCCGCCGCACCGCCGCGATCGTCTGCGCGTGCGAGGCCGAGCGTCAGTGGGCGGTGAGGCGGGAGATCGGCCCGCCGGAGCGCCTGCAGCTCGTCTACTACGGCGTGGAGGCCTGCCCGAACGGAACACCGGCCGACCCAGTGCTGAGCGATCTGCGGCGGGCGGGCCCGCTGGCCGGCGCGGTCAGCGTGCTGCGCCCGCAGAAGCGGCTGGACGTGTTGCTCGACGCGACGCCCACGGTGCTCGAGCGGGTGCCCGACGCCCGCGTCGTCATCGTCGGCGACGGACCGCTGCGCGAACAGCTCCACGACCACGCCCGCCGGCTCGGCCTCGACCGCGAAGAGCGCTTCGCCTTCCTGCCCTTCCAGCCGCCCGCCGCCCGCTACCTCAAGGCCCTCGACGTCTACGTGCTCCCCTCGGCCTGGGAGGCCCTCCCCATCGGCGCCCTCGAAGCCCTCGCCTGCGGCGTACCCCAGATCGCCACCGACGTGGAGGGCACCGGCGAGGCGGTGGCACATGACCACACAGGCCTGCTCCTGCCGCCTGACGCCAGCGGGCTGGCTGAGTCAATGGTCGCCCTCCTGGGCGACGAGCAGCGGCGGCGGGCCATGTCCGAGGCCTCGCGGACGCTTCAGCGCGAGCGCTTCGGGGTGGGCCGCATGGTGGCCGAGACCGCCCGGGTGTACGAGGGCGCGCTCGCCGAATGAGCGCTGCCGCACGGCCGCGGATCCTCATGGTCTGCGAGCCGCCGGGAGGCGGCAGCGCGCACAACGCGGTCGAGCTCGCGGTGCGGCTGCCCGCGCGCGGGTTCGACGTGGAGTACGCGGGGCCGCCCGGGGTCCGGCGCCGGGAAGACCTCGACGGCGCGGGCACTCCGGTACACGAGCTGCCGCTCGCGCCGGGCTACAGCCATCCGCGCCGCGACGGGCAGGCGCTGCGCGCGTTGCGCCGGCTCCTGCGCAGGGGCCGGTTCGACCTCGTCCACTGTCACTCGCCCAAGGCCGGCGTGCTCGGGCGCGTCGCCGCCCGGGCCACCGGCGTGCGCGCGGTGTACTCGCCGCACTGCTTCCCCTTCGTGGGAGACTTCTCGGCCGTCCGGGCAGCCACCGCGCGGGCCGTCGAGCACGCCCTCGCGCCTCTCACCGCGGCCTACGTCTGCGTGTGCGAGCAGGAGCGCCGCCTGGCCTTGGAGAAGCGCCTAGCGCCGGCGGGCCGCCTGCACGTCGTGCACAACGGCGTGGAGCCCTGCAACGGTTCCGCGCCCGACGACGCGCTCGCCGGGATGGCCGCCGCCGGGCCACTCGCCGGCGCCGTCGCCGAGCTGCGCCCGCAGAAGCGGCTGGACGTGTTGCTCGACGCGACGCCCACGGTGCTCGAGCGGGTGCCCGACGCCCGCGTCGTCATCGTCGGCGACGGACCGCTGCGCGAACAGCTCCACGACCACGCCCGCCGGCTCGGCCTCGACCGCGAAGAGCGCTTCGCCTTCCTGCCCTTCCAGCCGCCCGCCGCCCGCTACCTCAAGGCCCTCGACGTCTACGTGCTCCCCTCGGCCTGGGAGGCCCTCCCCATCGGCGCCCTCGAAGCCCTCGCCTGCGGCGTACCCCAGATCGCCACCGACGTGG
>OBLR010000042.1_pt1 | contig 18921 bp, 18 predicted proteins | sample 1519891 | NCBI WGS metagenome assembly OBLR01 (sample SAMEA3113583, study PRJEB22503) | soil metagenome | reverse complement strand
CAATTGGTAGAGAAAAGACAGTTACTACGACACTGGGAGAAGCGTAGATATTGATCTTCTTAGTATTCCGATGTAGCACTTCTTTTAGTATGTCTATAGTTGTTTCAATAGATAACTAACCAAATAGTAAGTTAGAATTATTCCTCCATTATCTAACTTAGCAATTAGGTTGGCCGCGTGAATTACAACTTTACCAACATCATAAAATTATGATACTGTAGCCAATAAGTAAGCTTATTGTCCTCATCCCCACCAGATGTAATCCCATTAACTTCTTGGCAATATCCATTTTCATTGTCAACCAAAGAAAACATAACTTCACAAATTGGTGCAAAATTCTTACTCATTAACCTAATCAACAAGGCGTGGAGTATTGAGGCATCCGTATTAAAACGTATTAAATAACGTTCGAGTAAATGATAGTATAAATGTATTTAGCAAGTGCTAAATAATTTTTATCATACTGCTATAAAAGCATAGTTTACATAGTTCAACCATTATACTTGGCTCAAAAAGACAAACGTATACCCCCTGTTGACAAGGGAGATGGCAAGGAACAACACAACTTACTTTCCATTAATCAAAATGAGTCCAAAGAAAGTATTGTTGATGATTGGCTGATTGAGCATTTCAAAAACAAGCTGAAAAAAGCTGCTGCAGTTATCGGTACCTTCGGTAAGCCACTTCCATTATATTGTGGAATAATAGAAGAAAGTGAAGATTCTGCAAAGGAAGAAATTGTACTTCATAACCAAAAATATATCACTGTCCAGACATTCATTAGAGGTGGATTTCTCCCTACTAGCTTTCATGAACAACGTGTATTTACAATTGATAAATTTATTTCTTGGATAATTAAAGAAAGAAAAGACCGTGAGATGATTCTACAGTGCATTGCCGCCGTAGAATACAGCGTCTAGACAGGTTAGTGAAAGCCACTTTCTTTGTTCCCCATATATTATATCGTACTGGCCAATGCTAGAGCTTAATGAAACTCAACAACATGGATAAAATTGTCAAGGTTATTCAAACAGTCTGACTGTTATTAGTTGACCATATCGACGGATCTGTTAGCAGATTGGTCCTGCCTTTAGACAAAACTTTTTGGCTTTTATGATATAATATAATTTATCTTGGCAAATCTCCAAAAAGTTTTACATGGCTTGTCAGAGTAATAGCTGCAAACGAGCTCAAAAATTAGTACGACCATCTTGATCAAATGTTTTGCCACAAGAAATGTTAGAGGTAATGCTGAAAAGATTGTAATCATATCAACTTGGCATATTAAATTGAACGATCCCCCTCCAGCAGCGAAGAACAATAGACAATCTCAATCAGAGTCCTCCTCCATTCAATGCATTTATTTCCTCAGCCCGAAAATTATCAAGGACTAACGATGGTTGTGCTGATAAGGTCATCATTCTTTGGAACAAAGCTCGAATTCTAGCCGTCGTTCTTTCCGGCTCAGTGCTGCGAGCAATTCATTTGAAAGCCCAAAGGAGAATGTATTTAATACCTATCGAGGGATCGGTAACATTGACTAAATGAACTTTATCTTCTGTAACGAGTACAAATTAGAAGGAGGAATATGATAAGATGATAGAATCAGATGAAGCGGTCAAGGTACTGAAAGCTATTGCAAATCATCTGATTGACGTCTCCAGAAATGAACAGAACTTCAAGAGGCTTCCGGATATTTTTTGGGGATATTTTGCTAGAGGCCACGATAACAAAGATCGAAAGTTCGGAGTGATATTGACTTATTCTGAAAGAGTGAAAGATATCGATGAACTGATGAAGATATATGAGCAATGGGCCTTAAAGCAGGATCGGAAATGAGCCGAAGCAGAAACATACAATTAGACGCCCCCAAATGTCGGCGGGCGTATCAACAATTGATAAATACAAATGGTCATAACAATTGTAAACCTCCGCGGTCTTGGTGTACTATCGCAACCAACACCATTAGGATTCTGAACACAGTATAATTGAGATATTTTTGTTTGATTCATCAGAATAATTAGTCGGAAACATTCTCCATACTATTGGATTTCGCCAACTCCCTTCGAAAAAGAGAACCTATTAGCGGTTTGACAATAAAGGGAAGCGTGTGCTTCAGCCAAACACCTGCCCTCATATAAAATGGGACAATTATTTCAAAACGAGAGGAATTTGCGGCAGCAAGAATAGCACTTGATACTGTTTTGGGTTCAAGCATAAATCCAGTATAGTTTGGAATCCTGCCCCCGAATGTTTTATTATTGAAAAAGCCAGTCTTTACACCAATAGGACTGACCACCGTCAACTGAACACCAGTCCCATGCAGTTCATAAGATAGAGATTCAGAAAATCCTAAAACAGCATACTTGGAAGCGCAATATGCTGATAAACCGGCAACTCCAAAACTTGCGGCGGCCGATGCAACATTCACGATGTGTCCTGATTTTCTCGTTATCATGGAATCCAAAAATACTTTGGTGCAATTCACGGTACCTAAATAGTTGGTAAAAACAATCGATTCAATCTGATCAATACTCTGGTTTTGAACTTTTCCATATAATCCGAAACCAGCGTTATTTACCAAAATATCTATATGTCCAAATCGATTGAGAACTTTTCTACCCATACTTAGGACTTCATCTTTTTTCGATACGTCACATGGATATACAGTTGTTATAATTGTAGACTTTTCCTGTATTTTTTTCTCTAGGTCCTCTAATTTCGATCGTGAGCGGCTTACAAGTATAATACTCTGTGCTCCATTATTTGAAAAATCAAGAGAGATCTGCCTTCCTATTCCAGAAGAAGCACCAGTTATCAATACAACCTTTCCTTCGAACCTTTTTTTACCTCGACTTATCATTTTAGTTGTTTTCCTGTGTCATAGAATTAGGAGTTACCAGATCATGATTTGTTTTCAAGCCACGTGGTAAATTTAGCTCAAAATCTACATGAGTTCCAATCGTCAATTGGTGTTTCTTTGTAAATCCGGCGGCAGTCTCCAACACGTATTGCGCCTCCTTATCTGGACTATAAGTAGGACAGGTTAGAGACGGTATGCAGGGCTTCAGGCCGTCTTCAATATGAACTACCGATCCTCTTACATCTAGCCAGATAATATCTATTGGAAATTTCATATCTTTCATCCAGAAGGCTTGTCTTGATGGCCTGTCGTACACAAATAACATGCCCTCGTCTTCCTTCATATTGTCGTTTATAGACAGTTCTTTGGCTTTCTGTTCGGTTGAAATAGCTATGTCTGCCAGAATCTCATAGCCATTAATGCTAACTTTAATTCGATTATTTTGAAAAGCAAGTGCATAAGCAATACTACTAGCCTCTGCATACAGCAGGCATGATGAGGGAAAAAAGAGAACCAAGGGGCAGAGCGAACAACCAACTAGGCATAAATACATATTTGAGTACACTCATGTCTGAATTCCAATGCGTATTACGGTCAATAATAACCAGATATATTTCTATGTTAGGGCACTATAAACTGAATCAATTTTTCTGCATAATCTGACAATTGTTCGGCGATAGGATTATAACTTTTCTTGTAGATACCTTTGTGTAGTTTAATGTTAAGAGATGCTAGTCTACATAGGGAGTCCAAAATCTTGTTTGATAGAGGCCAACAAGTAATCCCATCTGGAGTCAATAGCCCTGTTCGTTTCTACGAGCCGTTCCCATTCTTTGCAGCTTCGGGCAAAGGTAGTAAGATTGTTAGCGTTGACCATAGGACTTACATAGATTATTGTATGGGGTATGGTGGCCTCTTACTTGGCCACGCCTACGGTCCAGTAACAAATTATGTTAAATATCAGCTAGATAATGGAAGTTTATTTTGTGTGCCAACTGAAAATGAAGTTAAACTAGCAGAATACTTTTCTAAAATAATTCCGTTTGCTGAAATGACAAGAATAGTAAATACGGGAGCAGAAGCTACTATGAATGCAATCAGATTAGCACGTGCCTTTACTAAAAAGAAGAACATTATTAAATTTGATGGATGTTATCACGGAGCATATGACTATGTACTTGTCAATGCTGGTCCAAACAGCAAAGGAGTTCCTTCATCAGATGGAGGTATAGAGGAAGCTGCATCGCGCACGCTAGTGCTCCCTTACAACAATTTTGCAGAACTTGAGAGAGTTATAAATACGAATGACAGTATAGCAGCTTTAATAATAGAACCAGTTCTAGCAAATAGTGGACTAATATTACCGGAAAAAGATTACCTTAGTAGTATTAGACAGATAACAAGAAAAGAAAATATTGTTCTAATATTCGATGAGGTAATAACCGGATTTAGACTTTCCCTGGGAGGGGCTAGTGAGTTTTTTGGCATACATCCTGATCTTGCGACATACGCAAAAGCCATGGGTAATGGATTTCCTATCGCAGCTATTGCAGGAAAGAAAGAACTGATGGAACAGTTTGCCCCCAAGGGTAAAGTGTATCAGGCAAGCACATTTGCCGGAAATCCAGCATCTGTTGCGGCAAGCCTTTCAACAATTAAGAACTTACTTGAAAAAAAGAACGAGATATATCCTAAAACTGCAAAGACCTGTGACAGCATAGTCCACGGAATACGCGACGCATTGCAAGAGCTCAAGCTCGGATTCGTCCTTACCTCTATTGGGTCAATGTTTCAATTGTTCTTTACCCTGGATGAAGTAAAGGACGCGAGCATCAAAAGAAAAACTAATCTTAATTTTTTCAAGATAATGTATGAAGAATTATTGAATTCAGGTGTATTCATTCCCCCATCACAATTTGAGACATGCTTTGTATCTTATTCTCATAGCGAGGAAGACGTAGATCAGACAATAGAATCGTATTCTAATGCATTACAAAAAGTAAAGGAGAAACTTTGCTCAAACAATTAACAGTGGGAACAAGAGGTAGCAAACTAGCAATCACTCAGACAGAAATTGTAGTAAGAGCGCTCAGAAGATTGTTTCCCTCTATCCATTTCAGCGTTGCAACGATTAAGACGAAGGGAGATGTAGACAAAAGACCATTATTCACCATTGACAGAAAAGGAATCTTTGAAAAAGAAATAAACGATGCAGTCATCACAAATAATATTGACTTTGCAGTGCATAGCCTGAAGGATATACCGTCTGATCTTCCAGGCGTTCTTACCATAGCAAGCATTCCAAAACGATCTAAACCAAATGATGTATTAGTTTCCTACAAAAAAATCAGGTTGAAGCGTCTTAGACCCGGCGCTGTTATTGGGACAAGTAGTCTTAGACGAGCAATACAGTTGATTAGACTGCGATCAGACTTAGATGTCAGACCCATAAGAGGAAATGTAGAAACACGAATAGGTAAAACAGCTACAGGAGAATACGACGGGATTATTCTCGCAGAGGCAGGCCTCATTAGGCTCGGGCTAGAGAACAGCATAGCCCAGCGATTTAGTCTAAGAGATTTCGTACCTGCTCCAGGTCAGGGCTCGTTGGCCGTCATATGTAGGACAGACAATTACGAATTAATAGAACTACTAAAGAAAATCGAAGATCCTCAATCAAGAACTGAATTTGAGGCCGAACACGCTCTGTTAGGACGAATAGAAGGCGGATGTCGTTTTCCGGTAGGAGCTGTGGCAGTTTCCCACAATAGTATGCCCCGTACGATCCGGTCCAGTAAAAATATAAACAAATCACCAAAGACGCAGGTTTCCAGTTGCATCAGCCTTAATGCCAGTATATTTTCTGCGGACGGAACCAGGTGCATTAAATTGAGAAAAAGAGGTGACACCAGGAATGCAAGACAACTTGGATTGAATATGGGAGAATTGCTTATTAAAGGCGGGGCCTTGGACTTGGCCAAGGGTTGGCGCGAAGCTGTTCAAAAATGGAATAGAATGTGATTCGTGAAAATTGGCTGGCAAAATCTATATCTGCGGAGCTGGACCTGGAGATCCAGACTTGTTAACTGTGAAATCTGCTAAACTACTTAAGACTTGTGATGTGGTACTTTATGATAGACTCGTATCAAACAAAATAGTCAATCGAATTCCTAACTTTTGCAAAAAAATCTGCGTGGGTCGAGAAACAGGTGACCCTGCTGACAATCAGGATAAAACAAATGACCTTATGGTAAAGTATGCAAAAAAAGGTGATAAGGTTTTGCGTTTGAAAGGAGGAGATCCTTTTATCTTTGGAAGGGGCGGGGAAGAGGCACAATATTTGCGGGAACATAATATTCGATATGAGATTGTTCCAGGAATTACATCCCCTATCGCATCAGCTATTTACGCAGGGATCCCACTGACACATAGACTGTTCTCCTCCTCTATCGCTATTGTTACTGGGCATGAATCTGTGGATAAGGGAGAACCTGCAGTGCAATGGAAAAGATTGGCTAATGCTGTGGATACAATAGTAATAATGATGGGAGTAGGAAGGTTAAGGCAAATCTGTTCGGATTTGATTAAGGCAGGCATGAGCAAGAACATAGATGTTGCAGTAATTGAAAACGGTACTACTGCAAGACAGCGACTTGTCAAGGGCACCCTTGAAAATATTGCTGATATATCAAAAATGGCAGAGATTATACCTCCTGCAATAATTATAATTGGCAAAGTTGTCTCCCTACAAGAGAAGATCTCTTGGCTTCATAATAAGTCCTAGATTCAATTTGTCCTCCGGGTTTAGTAACAGAATAATGGCCATTACTACAAGCGGTCGATCCCTCCAGGAATATTCAGACCACGTGACCTCAGAAGGCGGAAGACTAATTGCCCTTCCTACTATTGAGATAATCCCTAGTGATCCTAAAGTTGTAGAAAAAATTATCCGAATAATTACTTTGCGAAATCATGAAATTTGTGCATTCCTGAGCTCAAATGCTGTAGATGTACTATTCAATCTGGCTCATAGGACAAGCAACATCAAAGACTTGGTATCCCTATTGAATTCCAGAACAATAATAGCAATAGGACCAAACACAAAAAAGAGGCTCGAAGATTACAGCGTAAAAGCCCCCCTGGTCCCAGAAAAGTATTCAACTCAGGGATTAATCGAAATGCTTAGATCGAATATCCACATGGCAAAAGGAAAGAGCATCATTATACCAAGGAGTGGCGAGTCTGATGCATTTGTCAAAAGGTCGCTTTTAAATTTGGGAATGAGGAGTGTAGATGAAATATTTCTGTATAGTGTTAGGACCTCCCAAGCGGGCAGCAATATTTGGAAAGAATTTGTTTCGCTCCTTAGTATGCGAATGCTAGATTGTATTATATTCACAAGTGTATCCTCAGTCAAGGCATTCTTTAAGATTCTGGAGGGTAATCACAGACTATCAAGTGTACAGGACGAGTTGAAGGAGATCAAGACAGTTATAGCAATTGGACCTAGAACTTGGCAGGAATTAGAAAGGCGAGGGGTCCAATCTTCAATAGCAGAAATCCATACAATCAGAGGGGCTTTAGAGGTTGCAAAAAGGGACCTATCCTTCTAGGAAATTCGAGAGCTTGCAGATTATGTATGCTAAGGATCTATCGTTATTCTTCTTCTGCTGAAATAAAGTGATACTATCTCTTTCGACTATGCCATGTCTATAGGATGGTAAGATACACTCCAAATGGGGCTCGCTCTAGTGCTAGATGAGTTATTAACAGAAAGGAACTGCTGTGTTCAAAACAAGGAACATACCTCTTCGGCATATATCGTACCGGTTTTGGAATGCTTACCCCTGAATATTGCCACAAGATAGACTATACATAAGACTATATTTAATATAGAATATGTCTAAAACGTTATAACCAATAACAACCGCCATGTGATGAAGACTTCATGAACTAGCCATCAAAATATATATAATACATAACAGCGTTATATCCATTATGGCAACTAAGGAGCTAAACATGGATTATAGCAAGTACGACTTTAAAGACTCTACTGAGTTATATGTATATTTAAGTAAAAAAGGCCTATCGAAAGGCACAGTTGAAGAGATTAGCAAGCTAAAAGGCGAGCCCGACTGGATGAGAGACTTTAGATTGAGATCGTATGAGGTTTTTATGAACAAGCCTATGCCCAATTGGGGAGGCGATTTATCAAAGATTGACTTTCAGAATATTTATTACTATGCCAAGGCAGCTGAGAAGCAAGGAAAGAGCTGGGATGATGTTCCGGACTCCGTTAGGAATACCTTTGAAAAACTAGGGATTCCAGAAGCGGAAAGAAAATTCCTTGCAGGCGTTGGCGCCCAGTATGAATCAGAAGTTGTATATCATAATTTGAGGGAAGATTTAGAAAAGAAAGGCGTAATATTTGCCGATACAGATACTGCAGTAAAAAAGCACCCTGAACTTTTGAGAAAGCATTTCGGAAAGGTTATTCCCCCAGAAGACAACAAATTTGCAGCCTTGAACAGTGCTGTTTGGTCTGGTGGCTCGTTCATATATGTTCCACCAAATGTAAAGGTTGATCTTCCTCTCCAAGCATATTTTAGAATTAATGCGGAAAATATCGGCCAATTTGAAAGAACTTTAATAATTGCGGACGAGGGATCTGAAGTTCACTATATCGAAGGATGTACCGCACCAGTATATACAACTGAATCGCTACATTCCGCAGTTGTTGAATTAATTGCAAAGAAGGGTGCCAAGATCCGGTATACTACTATACAAAATTGGAGCAAAGATGTGTACAATTTGGTAACTAAGAGAGCGTATGCATATGAGAATGCATCCGTTGAGTGGATTGACGGAAACCTTGGTAGCAAACTAACTATGAAATATCCAGGTGTTTATATGCTCGGAAGAAATGCCCACGCAGAAGTCATATCAGTTGCATTTTCGGGCTCTGGTCAACATCAAGATGCAGGAGCCAAAGCAGTACATCTGGCACCAAATACAACTTCGCGTATTACAAGCAAATCAGTTAGTAAAGATTCAGGTAGAACGACATATAGAGGATTACTTCACGTTGCAAAGGGGGCTACAGGTGTCAAGTCAAATGTTAGATGTGATGCGCTGCTATTAGACGAAAATTCAAGGACTGATACTTATCCCTACGTAGAAGTAAACGAAGAGGATGCCACAATCTCTCATGAAGCAACTGTAGGGAAAATCGGAGAAGACCAAATCTTCTATCTAATGAGTAGAGGATTTTCCGAATCTGATGCACTATCATTGATAGTTGGAGGGTTCATGGAGCCCTTCACAAAGGAATTGCCAATGGAATACGCAGTAGAGCTAAACAGACTTGTAAAAATGGAAATGGAAGGATCAGTAGGATAGACAGACACCAAATCAAATCCGCCACCTACGGGTAACTAAATCATATTTAATATCTAGGAGTTTTATTAAGAAAAGAAGGGCCTGAATATTGATAACATTATCCGCTATAGCAGACAACTACATCCAATCTATAATCGAAGAGAACAAGGATCCTAAATGGCTTTCCGCATTACGACAGAGGGCATTCTCCCAATATTCATCTCTCCCTTCAGAAGTGTCTCCATTATACGTAAAATATTCTGATGTAAATCGCATTAAGCCAGAACGGATCTATCTTCCAGACAGCCTTAGAGAGTCGGCCTCACACACAAGACCACACCAGGAGCTCCAAAACAGGTTGAATGAATTAGGACATGAGGACACTACGATAGTTCAAATTGGACCTTCGATTGACCAAATAAGTGTTCCTGAAAACATTTCGAATCAAGGAGTAATTGTCTCTGATTTGAAAGATTCCTTGCTAAAACACGGCGAACTTATCAAACAATGGCTGCTTGCTAATGAATTGCAGTATAGCGAGGATAAATTTCTTGCACTTGAGGCAGCCGCCTTCAGAACAGGCGTTTTTGTTTATATCCCAAAGAATACATCACTTGACGCTCCCCTGCGTATCATAAGCTCTCTGACTGATGACGGAACCTCTTCAGTATCACAAAATATAATTATTGCTGATGCTGGCTCTAAAGCTACCGTCGTTCAAGAGATTTACTCTCCGTCATATGCTAAGGCTCTGGAGCACAAGGATGAAAAGACAGAAATGCTGAATACTCAACAAGCATATTTTGAACTTGTACAGTGTCACCTGGGTCAAAACGCCCATCTTGACATGGTCAGTTTGCAATCAATGGCCGGACAAACAGTCAATTTTTCTAACAGAAAGGCCTTCGTAGGTAGAGATGCAAAGATGTCTTGGTACCTAGGACTTTTTGGTGCACAACAATCAAGGTATAAGACGGATAGTATCATGAAAGAATCAGGTTCTACAGCCGAAGATTTTGAGATAATCTTCGGAATCGATGATCAGTCATTTGATGTAACATCAAACTTGATACATAATGGTCAAAACTCCAGAGGAAGAGTCCTAGTCAAATCAGTAATGAAAGACAATTCTAAATCCCTATTTAAGGGTATGATAAAGATAGGTAAATACGCTAAGGCATCAGAATCTTATTTGGCTGGCCATGCGATCTTGCTCGATAAGGGAGCAAAATCTGATGCTATCCCAGGACTGGAGATTGAGACCAATGAAGTAAAGGCCACGCATTCAGCCTCAGTTGCCCAACTTGATGAAGCCCAGATTTTTTACTTGATGTCTAGAGGATTAAGCAGAGAACTAGCAAAGCGTGAAATTGTCAGTGGCTTTCTCGAACCACTTTCTCGAAAAATGGGTCCAACTATTAGGGCATGGGTTAACTATCTGATAGAAAATAAGTGGTCTGGAAAAGCTCTTATGCTAAAGACAGACGAGGCCATGGAACAAATTCTTGAAGTAGAAAAATCCAGGTATAGGGAGACAGAAGATATTTTTGAAAAGCACTATAAATACAGATAGGAGTCAAGAATCAAATCCAAATTAGGAAGGATAAACCCAGCATGTGGATAAAGGTATGTAAAACCCAAGATCTGAAAAATTCCGATCTTTTAGACTTTGACTACGATGACAAGAAGATACTAATAGCGAAATTCGACAATAAAATCTATGCCACCGACAGAATATGTACTCATGCATATGCTGACTTGTCAACAGGATTTCTAAACGAATCTGAAAAAACTGTTACTTGCCCATTGCATATGTCTAATTTCAATTTAGAAAACGGCAGACCTCAAAATTTACCGGCTGAAGACCCGCTCAAGATATATAAAGTCAAAGTAGAGAATGAATGGGTTTGGATTTTAGTCGAGAATTAATTCTCGATCACGCAGCAGACTGCATAACAAGTATAGAGAGGTTCATTGATGTCAGAGCCTCTGATTCTATTGGGATCAGAGCCTATTACGCACGCCAATTGCTATATCGCTCAAAAATAATGCCACACATAGATGCTGTCCGGAGTGGAATATTTATTCTCAAATCATGAAATTAGCCGCTCTTTGTTCTGGTGGAAAGGACAGCATCTTTTCTATCTATAAAGCCATCCAATACGGTCATACAGTTGAATGCTTAGTTACCATACATCCAAGTGCAGACGATAGTATGCTATTTCATTACCCGAATAGCAAAATCACCAAGTCTCTGGCGGCTGCTTTAGAGATACCATTCATGGGAGTTGATTCCACTGTAGACTCAACCAAATTCGCTGAAATCGAAGTTTTAGAACAAGCTATAGCCCAAGTTGTATCAGCTTATGATGTTGAGGGTATCGTACATGGAACGATCTCAAGTATATTCCAAAACGAAATATTTAGAAAAGTGTGTACTGGGCATGGCCTAGCAAATATCGCACCGATATGGAATGTCCAACCGTACAACTATCTTCAGGCTCTGATTGACAATGGCTTTCATGTGAAAATAGTTTCAGTGTCTGCAATGGGACTTGATTTTTCTTGGCTTGGAAAAGATCTTGACCGTGATTTAATAGAGAAACTTCGCTTGCTAAGCAATAGGTACGGAATAAATATATCCTTTGAGGGCGGAGAAGCCGAAACATTAACAGTTGACTGTCCGATCTTTAAGAAGAGATTATTAATTAAAAAATCCATCGTAAGGTGGGACGGTCAGCGGGGAATATTTGAAATATTGGAACATGCGTTAATACCGAAGGAATAACAATATGCTTGATAACTTGCGCACTGGTCTAAGGGGCGCTATTAAGAAGATCGTGAGAGCTTCTGATATCAACGAAGAATTAATCGATTCTCTGTGCAAGGACATCCAACGGGCTCTGTTGCAGGCGGACGTCAATGTAAAATTGGTGCTAGAAATTACAAAGAGAATCAAGGAAAGATCAATGAATGAAGAACCTGTAAAGGGACTCACGAGAAAAGACCATATTATTACTATCTTGTACGGTGAACTTGCTAGACTACTAGGATACTCTGGCCAAACGATCAAAAACATCGATAAATCACAACAGACCGCTGAAAAGATAATAAACTTTGAGCCTAACAAGCAGAGCATCATCCTTATGCTCGGCATCCAAGGCAGTGGCAAAACCACTGTGACTGCAAAGATCGCGCGCTGGTTATCAAAGCAAGGTTATAGTGCGGGTGTTATAGGGGCTGACACCTGGAGGCCTGGAGCACTAACTCAATTAAAAATGAATTGCAGTAGAATCAACGCAGAAGTCTATGGAGAGGAGGCAAATACAGACGCTATAGATATTGTAAGAAAAGGTGTAGAGCACTTTAGAGCGCAAAGCCTAGATGTAGTCATTGTTGATACGGCAGGACGACACAAAGAGGAATCAAGTCTTTTAGAGGAGATGCGCGATATGCGAAATGCTATAAATCCAGACCTTGTATTGCTCGTAATCGATGGGACAATAGGACAGCAGGCATTTAACCAAGCTAAAGCATTCCATGAAGCTGCAGCCATAGGGGGAATAATTGTGACTAAACTTGATGGAACGGCTAAAGGTGGAGGAGTACTAGCAGCCTCTGCGGCAACGGGTGCAAGAGTAATGTTTATTGGAACAGGTGAACGAATAGACGACCTTGAGGTTTTTTCCCCTACCAGTTTCGTAGGCAGGATCCTAGGTATGGGAGACATACAGGCAATACTAGAAATGGCTCGAGGTTTAGAACTTCAGGCTGATGAGAATCAGGCGAAAAGACTGTTGAGCGGTAAGATGACTATAGAAGACTTCTACGCACAGATGGAAAACGTTGGGAAGATGGGTTTCAGGAATGTCATAGACAACTTGCCAGGGCTGTCAGGTATGCTGAAGGAAGACCAACTAGACGTTTTGGAGGGAAAAATGGAGAAGTGGAGATTTATTATTCAATCTATGACAAAATATGAGAAGAGAAACCCCGAAATAATTAACGAGTCTAGAAGGAAGCGCATAGCAAGAGGATCAGGCCTCACCGAGCACGAGGTTAAGGATTTGGTAAAACAATATAGCAACTCGAAAACAATGATGAAACAGGCCAAAGGAAGACAAATGCAAGGAATGCTAAGGAAATTTGGCATCGGCTAGTATTCCTAATAAGACACAGGAATTACTTCTTCGTCGACTCAGAGAGAATTATATATTATGCAAATATTGTCTCAGTAGGCAGGTATCAATCGATACTGACATTAATTTTAATGCTCAGGATTCATTTCAATTAAACAATGGAAATAAATGCCATATTTGCAGCGGACTTATGCATAAAACAGACTTTGTTATTCAAAAAATCAGAAACTCCTTAAGTGGTCGTTACCGTTTTGACACTTTTTTAATAGGAGCAACTATACCAGCATCTCTTTATGAAAAAGAAGACCGAATTAGAGCTAGGTTCAAAATACGTGGCAGAGAAAATATAAAAAGCCAGTTAGTCACAGACTTGAGGAAGAAGTTCAGAAAATATACAAACAAGCGAATTGATTTCTTATATCCTGATATAATAGTAAATTTACAGTTCGAAAAAGAATCCGACCCAGATATAAATATCCAAACGAGGCCCTTGATCATTTTAGGTAGATATATAAAAAAGAATAGAGGAATCCCACAGAGAGCGAGCGGCCATTACAGCAGGTACAAAGCGTGTATGCAAAGTGATTCCTCTCCTTCCGTCAATTCCAGTTTACTACATCGATCAGCAAAATGTTCTTTGGAGGATACTAGCATTCAATCGATAATATCCAATGAGATCTTAGGGATCACAAGAGGCCAAGCACTGAAATTTTCTTGGATCGGTAGCGAGGATAAGAACAGTTTGGTCTTGGGATCAGGGAGACCTTTCTTTGTTCGAATTCGAAACCCTAAAACTGTCCACCTTAATGAAAGGAGACTAGATTTTCCTCGTTATGGTTTATTCGTAAATATTGAGAGACTTTTTAAGAAACTTCCAGAGCAGCCTGTTCAATTTATTGCAAAGACAAGGATAGTCATTAAGACTCCACGACAACTTGGAAAAGAAGAAGTTTTAAAGATAAGATCTTTGGCCAATTCCGTGATAATCTTTAGGAGTCAAAAGAACATGCATAGGGCATCGGCAAAAAGGATTTATTCCCTGGATGTTGTAAAACAAGATGATGAAGTATGCGAGCTCCATTTAGTTGCAGACGGAGGGCTAACCATCAAACAATTTGTAGAAGGACGCGAATATATAAGCCCAAATATTTCGGCGGCTGTGAACCTAAAGTGTGAATGTTTAATATTTGATGTTCTCGACATATTGATTAATAAATAAATACCAGTAACATTTTTCTTACAGCACATCCATTCTTTTGTAAGTAAGTTGATATGGTTTTTGATCCTTTGATAAAAGTGCGAGACGCTAGAGAACTAGAATTAATCCCGCCTGAGATCTATAGTGTCATAGTAAAGCGCTCTAGTATTGTAGAGATGGGAATTCAGAGAATAGAAAGAGCATCAGGACTAAAGTATCCTCGCTATTATATTGATCCGACTCTTATTATTGCTGCCCCATCATCTGCTGACTTTCAATTTGCTCAATTTGGCTTCCTCTTTGCACAGACTATACCGGTAGTGAAGAAAAACAATGAAGTCGAAATACTCATTCGGATTACAGCCCCACTTGTCATATATGGCTTGCTTGGGACCATTCATGCAATTTTGGCTCACGAATTCATGCATTATTTAGAGCTATTGAACCGGATAATGAAAATGGATATAATTTCAGACGATCTTACTGCAAGTCTATTTGAAAATAGATACCGAGATTCCGGCCGCTTGTTAGAAGCCAAATGTGTATTTAGATCAGATCAGGTCTTAAGGGATCATATTGCTAAAAAGTTTCCAGAGGGGTTCAAGGACTCAAGACTAGAAGAAAAGACAATTAAATATTGGATGAATAGAGGTCTTCCTTCAGTAAGTGTGTCCCTAGATTCCAACATAATCAAGATACCTGCTGAAGCTGTGGCTGGGATAAAGGTTGGTCGAGAGATCAGAGAAAAAATACTTGAATTTGAAAGAGCAGCAATACAGGAATTGAAAAATAAAATATAGGCGTATGGATGAGGACTAATTGCACGAGCTTATCAAAGGAAGAATCAAGAGCCATAGATAAATTCCTTGAGAGGCTAGCAAAACGTCGCAGAGTAATCGGGGCTTGTCTGTACGGATCTAAAGTTGCTGGATATGAAAGCCCAGACAGCGATATAGATATAATTGTTGTCGTAAAAGGTTATCCATATACTGTAAGGTATTCATACTTCCGGTCAGAGGGACTTAGAATATCTGCGCTAATCGTAGATCATATTGCACTTCAAAAAGATGCTCAGACAGGATTATTAGGAGAATTTGTGGCAGGTAGATTACTTCATACTTACGAGGCCATAGTTAACCAGGAGCTATTTAAGTCAATAGAAATCTTGTATAAAAAGCGGGTCATTCTAGAAGAGCTGTTAGGTATTATACGGACCACAAGTATTTTGTGCACAGAAATATCGTTTCCTTTAGAGTTCATCGTGTTTTCAAAAATAAAGCAGCGCAGCTTAGTATATCCTTCTGCCCTATACAGTTATTACAAAATATATACCGGTAGACGAGCCGCTAAAAATCTAGCCTTTGCGCTTGAAGGGTACAGAAAAGCTCTGGAGGAGATAATGACAAACGATAAAGAATTGCTAATATTAAAAACCTCATCAACAACAACCGATGTTAACTTACTACAAATAAGCAAAAAACGTCTGGTCCTCAACAAGCAAGCAGAAAGAAATAATCTAAGGTTAATGCTCGCTAGAAAATTACAAGTCCTTAATTCATATTTTGTGCATGCTTACGCTGGGAGAAGAGTTTTACACTACACAATGCAGGAGGCAGAATCAAAAATAAGACGACATAGGACTCAACCAATTAGTTTGCCAGAATTCATGGCATATCCTCGAGAGCATTTTTGGAAACTAGAGGAGGGTCAAGTTATTACCAGAAGCAATAAAAAATGGTTGGATCTAGTCGCAAAATCATTTGGTCTGCTTTCCTATACTATACTAAAGAGGATTGATCTGGGAAGTGTAAATAGCAGAACCACGTGTTACACTCTGCAGGACACTTATAACCCAGATCGGATCGTGTCAGTAGTAGCAAAAAATTTTGCCAAACTAAAAGGACTAAAATGGGCTAAATTGAATTTCTGGGCTTTATCTAACTACACTCTTTCTAAATATCCTCTTAAGATTGATCCTCTATTTAGACTTGGGACTGAGTATAAGGCCCTCAGATACTTGCGGAATGAGGTAGGTTTGAATACTCCCGCTATACTAGCCATTGATTTAGAGCGCCTAATATTGGTAACAAGATTTGTTGAAGGCCAAAGCATGCATCAGATTATTCAAGACTCATTGAAAAAGAAACTAACAGCTGGAGCAAAAAGTATCTTTTGGATCAAGGCAATTGGAAAAAATTTTGCTATGATTCATGCGACCCATTCCACTCTAGGCAATATAAGACCAAATAATATTATTGTTAACAATGCAGATAACTCCAATGGCAGCGTATTCTTTACGAGTTTGGACCAATTCGATTTTAGCAAAAATGGTGCTGTCAGTGACCCGGTTTGGGATATCATTCAATTCCTCTGTCGGAGCTTAAAAAGAACAACCAATACCTCTGTCGCTAAGGAAATTGTGAGAGAATTCTTGTCAGGTTATTTTTCTTTTGATCAGGCATCAACAACAAATGATAAAGCATCCAAAATAAAAGATCTCAGAAAAGAACTATTTCAAAAATCTATGGATTATCTTGGACAATTTTATCCATTAATATCCTCCTCCGTTGCACGATCGATCCATGAAGAAATTAGCAGGTTTGCAGATTGAATATATCGTACATCAATACTGCGTGAACAACTCTTCTAAGTATTGAAGAATACTAATGTTTGGTTCTTTGTTTTTAGGGAAAATAGTATACCAGTATTTCAGCGCCATTAGAATTGCGCAGCAAATTTAGGCCTTGCTTTCAGATCTAGTTCCAGATTTCGTTCCAGACCTATGGAATTCAGTAAATCCGCATTTTCCACAGCTAAAACGGTCCTTATGTTCAGCCATGAAAACGCCTCTCCCGCATCTTGGGCAATCTCTTTTGGTTCTAACAATTTTGCTTTCGCCTTCCAATTTGTAAAACTTGAACACTGAGACGTCACCTTTGCTAGAGCTACCCACTTTTTTATCTACCATTACTTCCTACCCCTGCCACTCTTTGCTTCGGCAGCAGCCGCTTGTTTTGCTCTCAACTTTGCTGCCTTTTCCTCGTCAATGATTCTTTTCCGATCCTCTTTGGACATACTCCGTAGCATCAGATACCTTGGAAGTTGCTGTTTTGCATCTTCTAGAGACTTGTAAACATAAAATGACGCATGTATATCAGTCCGTCCTGTTTCAGATTGCATTAATATCGGTACAATTTGCTCTTGCTGGCTCAACTTAAAATGTGTTGCAATAACTGATGAAGCATTGATCTTGGTCAATTGACCTTGTACGTTCTTTATAATTACTTTAAGTTCTCTTCTGTTCAACAAGGTATTATGATGATCCTGCAGTGTGACAATTTCTTGTGAACTCAATTACTAGAATACTTTGTTGCATCTCTTATAAATTTTTACAGCCAGGTCGTTCACGTGTCACCATGCAGCTCATATTTTTATTTTCAATCAATTTAATTGTAGGCGGGTCCGGTGGGCTTCGATCCCACGACAACTGGCTTCGGAGGCTTGTGCTTGCTTCTTCGAATACTAGACAAATCAGCACCCTGTCCTAACTAGGCGACGGACCCGCAGCGATTAGAAACAACTTACGTGAGTGCCCTATATAACGGTAGGCTCTGAATATATTGCCCCAGCCAAGTTGTAGGTCATACAGCGACCCGCAGGACGCCCAGAATCTGGGTTTATAACTTCTTATTCAATAACCAATTTTATATATACCAAAGATATTGGGAGGACATACAGACTTGGATACTGTCAAGGCCTTCGCTATAGATATCGATGGAACATTAACTGAAAATGGAGGAGGGATAATTCACCTAGAGGCCCTGGCCAGTTTAAGATATATTGAAAGTATGGGCTGTAGGGTTATTTTTGTCACAGGGAGGTCGTCGGCTGAGGCATATATTTTGTCCGTGTTTGGTGGGACAACAAGAGTTGCGGTAGGAGAAAATGGCGGGACGGTGATGACAGGACCTCAACAACATATATCATTTGCAAATAAAGAAAACTGCATGAAAGGATACGAAGTATTAAAAAAGAAATTTGATAGTGTAAAATTGAAACCTGTCTTTAATAGACTCACCGAAGTAGTTCTATGCCGCACATTCGACATGCAACAAGGACAAAAGGTGCTAGAAGACAACAAGCTAGACTTATACATCTCAGATAGCCAATATGCATTTCATATAAACGAAAAAGGCATAGACAAGTCAGTAGGATTAAAGAAGGCATTAAGAATTCTAGATATAGACCCTGCATACGTAGTTGCGATAGGCGACAGCGAGACTGATATTCCTATGTTTAATATGTGTGGTTACAGTATCGCTTTGAACCACGCGAGAGACAAC